>Ga0233344_1000029_pt1 | contig 29212 bp, 29 predicted proteins | sample GEONDECOMP281_FD_180697 | JGI IMG/M metagenome (GOLD analysis project Ga0233344, IMG submission 180697) | Leaf litter microbial communities from Shasta-Trinity National Forest, California, United States - GEON-DECOMP-281 | ecosystem: Environmental > Terrestrial > Plant litter > Unclassified...
TACCAGGGGAGTCTTCAGAATTTCTCATGCCTTTTCCACCACCGCCTCCGCCGCCGTGTCTTCCACCTCCACCCATACCACCTCCCATGCCGCCGCCGCCGCCGCCGCCGTGCATGCCGCCGCCATGAGGCATGTCGCCACTACCTTTTCCTTCGTGATGTTCTGGCTTTGAAGGCGCATTGATCTTTATATTATAAGCAATACCTTTTAATTTTTTGTCTTTTAGATCAAGGAGGCTAAGGGGAATCGCTAGTTCACATATATAATCTCTCTGTTTATTAAAATTAGCGGCTACCTGTATACCAGCGTTATTTGGAATAGCCAGAATGCCATTAGGGACCTTTTCGAATCCTGATACTTGTATTACATGTACGCCGGGATCACGGTCGCCATGATCTCTATCGGGATGATGGTGCTCCAATGAATCATTCATCTCTGATAAATTATGGTTCAATGAATCTTTTTGAAAATGTGGGGGAGAAGGTTGCTGCATTCCAAGGAATTTGATCTTTATTCCATCTTTCTTTTTACCTGCAGTATTGATATTAAGTGTAAGTCCTGCTCTTAACAATTTGCCAGTAGTCATTTCATCCAGGGATTCTATGATCAGGTAAAGATTCTGCTGATCATTAGCCAGCGCAAATGCCAGTTTAGTAGGAGTATTATAATTGTTCAAAGGTTCATGCCACTCCGAAGAATTGCCGTCTACAATAACAGGCTGCGACATCCACAGATTTACATCCTCATCTGGATCTTGTGCATAAACTTTGGCATAAGAAAGACCGGTAAGACTGATAAAAAGTAAAATAAATAGTTTTTTCATATCCGTGATTAGTGACAGGGTATATCATCCTGTTTTGCAAATTTATCTCATCAGAACTATGGTTGTTAGATAATTAACATTATTTAACTAATTTACAGTGGAAATTCTATAAATATTCACTTTGAAGAACGTTAAAGCAGTTTTTAGCTGGATGAAAAGCTATTTTCAGCTTCATTTTAAGAAATCTTTGGAGCAATTTATTCTGTTATTATATTTGTATACACAAGACGGTCTCATCCGGGTAATCTAAGCTGCCAGAATGAATAAATAATGAACTATGGAACCTACTGAATTGAAAAGCCTCCAGGAACTATTCTACGATAAAATAAAGAGTATTGAAGAAGAATATCATTTATATTTTGGTCTTAGATCCATTCAAAAAAGATTGGATTGTACAGAAAGTATTTGCGACCATTTTAACTTAAACTGTGAAACACTTGAATTCTGCTTTCAGCAAGAAAGTGATCTTCCCCAGGAGATTAAAGATACAATAACCCATACCTATCAGCAAGTATTTTTAGAAACTAGATTAATGTGAGTGTTTGAGGGAATATAATTAACATTCTAATGATATGAACATATGAACAAAAGTTGTATGTTTGTCCATTATTGGATGTTAATTGTATTTAATGTTATTAGACCTAAATAAAAATTCACAAACAGAAAAAGATTCTCTGCAGAAAAATCAATTGATGGAAGCTGCCAGAATAGTTTTCCAGCAGCATGGCTTTGCCAAAGCATCAATTGATGATATAGCTAAACAGGCGGCTAAATCAAGAACTACTTTATATAAGTATTATAAGAACAAAGATCAGATCTTTGAAGATTTCATTGTTTTACAGATCGCTGAGATTATTGATCTCGCCGCAGGCGCCATAGGTACTGCATCCTCCCTCGAATTAAAATTACTCAATTATAATACTAAAAAGCTGGAAATTCTCCGGCTTAAGTTTGCTGACTATAATTTAGTTGTTAATGAAGTTATAGACGGAGTTAACCATTGTCTTTTCTTTCAGAACCAATTTTCATTAGCCGAAAAGGTGGTCATGAAAAACATATTTCAGGAAAGTTTAGATCAGCAGGAAATAAAACCTATTACTTCTGCAGAACTTGATTTCCTGATTTCTGTAATTACACTCGCCTTAAGGGGAATTGAACAGGAAGCCTTTTCTACAGCACAAGATATTCATTTGGAAGAAAGGTTAAAATGGCTGATTGGCATTTTGGTGCACGGCCTTAAATAATAAATAGTAAAGCTCTAAAATTATATACGTCATCCCAATTGTTTATCCTTATTCGAATTTTATGAAATTAAAATCCTACTCTGCTTTCTTTGTACTCACAGTGATGGCCATTTTAGCCAGCTGCGGTCATCAGGAAGAAAAAGTTGCTGTTCAGCCAGTAAATGTTAAGGTATTGTCTCTAACAGGTAAGAGTGGGACGGATCAGCAGATCAGTTATAGTGGAACGGTTAAAGAAAGTAAATCGATTTCTCTTGCCTTCCAGGTATCTGGAAATATTACCAGTATCAATGCCGATAAAGGGCAAATGGTGAGGAAAGGGCAGTTGCTGGCGTCGGTGGATGAAGCAACTTACCGTGATCAGTATAACGCACAGCTGGCACAGCAAAAACTGGCACAGGATAATTATAACCGTATAGCCGAAGTATTTAAAAAAGGCAGCATTGCCGAAGTAAAACTGGTAGAAGCGAAATCACAGCGTGATCAGGCAGTTTCCATGGCACGGGCAACGTATCAAAATATAGCACATACCAAACTCTATGCACCTACAGATGGGTATATAGGGGAGAAAATGGCCGAAGCCGGCGACTTAGCGGCTCCTGGTTCCCCTGTGTTTAAACTGGTGAAACTAGAGCAGGTGAATATCTGGATACCAGTTCCTGAATCGGAGATCAATTCTATTAAAAAAGGACAAGGAGCAACGATAAAGATCGACGCACTGAATAATAGAGAATTTAAGGGGATAGTTGATGAAGTGTCTGTAGTTTCTGACGATGCTTCTCATAATTATAATGTTAAAGTAAAAGTAGCCAATGCCGATCAGCAGCTCAAACCGGGCATGGTGGCCAAAGTGTTTTTCAGTGAAAATAACGTAGCTAAAACAGCAGATAGCTCAGGTGTCAGCATTCCGCTGATCGCTCTGCAGGTAGATGAAGAAGACAGGAACTTCGTATATATCGTTGATGAAAATGGAACAAAAGCTGTCCGCCGTCAGGTTACCCGCGGTGAGCTGATGAATGATGTGGTCATGATCACCAAAGGATTATCACCATCAGATAAAGTCATCGTTTCAGGTTATCAAAAAATAACTACTGGTACGCCCGTTAAAATTATTCACTAGAAGGGCCATACATCAAAAAAATGGAAAAGAAATCATTTATAGAAATTGCCCTTAAACATAAACAGATTGCGCTTTGTATGGCGGGTTTGCTGGTTGTTTTAGGAGTTTATGCCCTGTTCAATATGTCCAGGAACGAATTTCCTGATTTTACCATCAGAACAGGACTGGTTATCGGTTATTATCCTGGCGCTTCTTCTGCACAGGTGGAAGAACAGCTGACTAAAAAAGTTGAGGATTACCTGTTTAGCTTTCAGGAGGTAGACAAAACAAAAACTTATTCCTATTCAAAAGATGGAATGATGTACATCTATGTAGAGGTAACAGAAAAGCCAAATAAAGTAGAAACAGAAGCCTTCTGGAATAAGCTGAAAAATGGAATATTAGTCTTGCAGCGAACGCAGCTGCCAGAAGGGGTACAGGGAGTGCTGGTAAACAGTGATTTTGGTAGCACTTCTGCAGTTTTACTGGCTGTAGAATCTAAAGACCGTCCTTATAAAGAACTCCAAAAATATGTGACCTCACTGGAAAATGAAATCAGGAAGATCCCTTCGCTTTCCAAAATTAGTCATACCGGAGATTTGAAAGAGCAGATTGGGGTTTATGTAGACAATAATAAAATAGCCTCTTACGGCCTCAATGCAGGTTTAGTAATGCAGGCGATTAAAAGTCAGGGAGCCATAGGTACTTCTGGTAAAGTAAAAGGAAATACGATAGACAGGCCTATTTATGTAGATACTTATTATAGCACAGAAAGTGATCTGGCGCAATTGATTATCAGATCTGATGATAAAGGGAATATTATCCGTCTTAAAGATATAGCCAATATCAAAAGAGAATATGGTGAGCCTGACAGTTATGTAACGACCAATGGAACTAAATGTATCGTCATTTCTATGGAAATGCAGACAGGAAAAAACATTGTTCAATTTGGTAAGGAGCTTGACGGGCATCTTGATCATTTGAAACAGACTTTTCCTGCAGATGTGAAGCTATCTAAATTAGCCAATCAGCCAGAGGTAGTAGATGATTCTATCTCCCACTTTATGAGAGAATTTGGTATTGCCCTGGTAGCGGTAATGATCGTGACGATGCTGCTGCTGCCCATGCGAATTGCAGGAGTTGCCGGTGCAACGATTCCAATTACTATCCTTACCACGCTGGCTATCATGTATATGTTTAAGATAGAGCTGGATACGGTTACACTTGCTGCACTGATTATTGTACTGGGGATAGTAGTAGATGACCCTATTGTAGTGATAGATAACCATGTGGAGAAACTTGATCATGGCCATACGGTATTGGAATCAGCAGTGAGCAGTGCCCGGGAACTTTTTCCTTCGGTATTTACCGCAACATTGGCTATATCTGCTACGTTTGCTCCCTTGATGTTGTTTCTAACGGGGATAGCGAGTGATTTCATTAGTATATTCCCAATAACGATCATCATTGCGCTGACTATCTCTCTGATCATTTCTATGCTGGTTGTTCCTTATTTAAACACGAGGCTGATTACAAAGGGATTAACCGACCACAGTAAACAAGGTGAAGAAAAAGAAAAGAAAAAATCACTGCTGGACAGGTTACAAAATGTATACAATAAAACACTGGAAAAGGCTTTCGTCCACGATCGCATAACAGTTTTAGTAGCTGTTCTGGCCGTAGTTTTAGGAGTTGTATTTTTGGGTAAAGTTCCGCAGCAGCTTTTTCCTAAGGTAGAGCGCAACCAGTTTGCGATAGAGATCTATCTGCCTACAGGAAATAATTTAAAAAGTACAGCGGCTGTTGTAAAACAGGTAGAAAGGAAACTGGCAAAGGATAAAAGGGTAATACGCTATACTAGTTTTATTGGAACAGGTTCCCCGCGTTTCCATACGGTTTATGCACCAAGTTTACCTTCGCCAAATTATGCGCAGATCCTGGTAAACAGTACTACTGAAGAAACTACAGAAGAGATCTTAAAAGAATATCAGCATAAGTTCAGTGATTCTATTCCTAATGCTTATGTGAGGATGAAGCAGCTGAGCATGATTGATGGTAATGCCCCGATTGAAGTGAGGATCAGTGGCGACAGTATTGCAACTTTGAAAGCTATTGGTGCTAAAGTACAGGCCATTGCTACCGGTGTTAAGGATGTATTCTGGATAAGAACAGATTATGAGGAAATGAGCCAGGGCTTTGCGCTGAAAATCAAACCCGATGAAGCTGGCAGGCTGGGCTTTACTAAAAAAGATCTTTCTGATGCTTTGGCAATGAATTTCCAGGGATTAACAGCTACCCAGGTATGGGAAGGAGATTATGATGTAAACGTGAATGTGAAAACAGCAAAGGATCTGCGTAGTAAAGCATCTGATATCAGGGATCAGTACATTGCTTCTCCAACAACGAAATCGGTAGTGCCCATCCGCCAGATCGCTGAGTTATCACCAGTTTGGACCAATGGACAAATTGTACGCAGAAATGGAGTGAGAACATTAACGGTAAGGATAGATGTAGAGAAAGATGCAGTGCCGGCAGAAGTGCTTGACCGTTTTAAACAAAAAATAGATGACCTTAAGCTTCCTGAAGGTGTTTCTATTGCTTATGGAGGAGAAAGAGAGCAGATGATTAAAAATATGGGCCCGATGGGCTTATCATTATTAGTCAGTATTATCCTGATATTTTTCATCCTGCTGTTCCACTTTAAAGGATTGAAACATGCAGGATTAAGTTTGGTAACTATGCCTTTAAGTTTATTTGGTGCAGGTTTGGGACTGATGTTAACGGGTTATCCTTTTGGGTTTACCTCCTTCATCGGGATGCTGAGTCTTTGCGGAATTGTTGTTCGGAATGGTATTATCCTGATCGACTTTGCAGAAGAAATGCGGCTTCACCAGGGGATGACGGTTAAAGAGGCTGCTATACATGCTGGTGAAAGAAGGATGCGTCCTATCTTTTTAACTTCAGCGGCAGCAGCTGTCGGTGTTATTCCAATGATCATTAGTAAATCATCACTCTGGGGACCTCTGGGTACGGTGATCTGTTTCGGTTTACTATTTTCGATGTTGCTCACCTTATTTATTTTACCTGTTTTATACTGGCTTTTCTTCCGTAAAGAAGATGAAGAAAAAGCGGTAGTTACAGAAGAACCTTCAAAAGCTTAAATTATGCGTACAAAAATAGTTTTATTCATCGTCTTAGCTATAATTGCAGGTCAGGTCAATGCGCAGCAAAAGTTGTCATTGCAGCAGAGCAAGACCATCGCTAATAGTAATAATATCAGTCTCAAAAATAGTGGTCTGCGTATAGGTTATGCAGAAGAAGGTAAAAAAGCTGCTTTCTCCTCCTACTTTCCTAAAGTAGATGCAAATGGAGTAATGCTGTATGGTTTTAAAAATTTCGTACCTGCTCTTCCTCCTTATCTGCCGCGGGGTATTAATAACTTTTACCTGGCCAGTGTTACGGCTCAGCAGCCAATTTATGCAGGTGGTAAGATCAATACAAGTAATGAACTGGCAAAATTGCAGCTGGAAGTAAACAAAACCAGGTTAAAGCAATCCAGAGATTCTGTAAACCTGATTACTGAACAGAAGTATCTGCAGCTGATCAATATCAATGAACAGTATAAAACCATCCTATCGAATACTTTTTATCTGGATACGCTCTATAAAGAGATGCAGGATTACCTAAAGTCGGGATTGATCGCTAAAAATGAATTGCTGAAGGTTAAAGTGCAGCGAAATAATCTGTTGCTCAGCAAATCAAAGGTCAGTAACATGAAGCAGGTAGCTTTACTGGATTTCTGCCAGTTCATTGGAATTCCATTTGATGCCAGTTTAGTATTAACAGATTCTGTGCAGCAGGTAAAAGATCCGGCAGCATTGTATATGAAACCAGAAACAGTGCTGAGTAATACGGATGACTACAAGTTGCTTCAAAAGGGTGTTTCTGCAGAGAGTCTGCAGACTAAGCTGAAAAGGGCAGATTATCTCCCTTCGGCTTCTGTAGGCTTAAGTGCCTCACAGGTAGGAGCAGTTGACAGGGGGCTTGGAAGTCGTTTTACGCCGGTAGCCCTGGGCATTGTCAGTATCCCAATTTCGGGATGGTGGGGCGAAGGGAAACATATATTAAGACAGCACAAAATAGCAGAAAATATTGCTGCAAATAATCTGGCAGACGGCAGTAATTTACTGCAGGTAAGAATGCTGAGAAGCTGGTATGATCTCACAGAAGCTTATGAACAATATAGTATTTTAGAAGATAACTTGTTATCTGCCACAGAGAACCTAAAAGTGGAACGGGATAATTACCGCTCCGGTCTCAATAATCTTTCTGATTTGCTCAAAGCACAGGCAGGTTTACAGCAAACGGAAAGTGATCTGGCAGATGCAAAAATAAGCTATCATATCAAGTTGTCTGCCTACCATTATGTAACAGGAAAAATGGAAGAATAGCCTACTGTAATTTGAGTGTAACGTACTAATTAAGGCATTATTTTTTAGCATTATTCCGCTAAGTTTTCAGGTAATATTTATAATTTAGGGAATTAACCTCTAACTTATGAAATTACGCTACATACTCATCTTATGGCTATTTACGGTCAATAGTTTTGCACAGGAAAAAGGAAGGATTTTAGTAACCGACCTTTATAAAATTAAGACCGCTGCTCATATAAAGTTCTCCCATGATGGAAAGTGGTATATCTATAGCGTTAAAAGCATAGTTGCCAATGAAGATAAAAATGGTGAATATGATAATCAATATCAATGGTTCCTGGCGCCGGCAGATCTTAGTTCGGCTCCAAGAGCGATTAGTAACAATAAAGAAAATACGGCGGATGCCTGCTGGTCTGCCGATGACAAACAACTGTTCTTTGCAAGGGTAGTAAAAGGTAAATCCCAGCTTTTTAGTTTACCGATGAATGGCGGGGAAGCAAAGCAGTTAACCGACTTTCGTTATGGGGCATCCAGCCCGCTGGTCAGTCCGGATGGTAAAACACTGGTATTTTCTTCTTCTTTAAGTACCGATGAGTTACTGAAAGATTCTGTTTTAAATGCTTCTAAGGAAACGCCCTCCTGGAACCTGGAGAAACCTGCCTTAACTGCTGCCAGTGTTTATGGAAATACAGCAAAGGGAAATGCTGACGGGAGCCTTGCCGAGATCAGGGCTTATTTACTGCAAAACGAAAAGGATAAAAAAGCAAAAGTATTTAACAGGCTTAACTTTCAGGAGGAGTCTGCTACCAATCCTGCATTGAGTTATACGCACCTGTTTTCAATATCATTGGTACACCCGGAAACAGCACCTGTTTCGCTCACTAAAGGGTTTTATAGCTATAACATTTCAGATATCAGCCCTGATGGAAAATACTTACTGATCAATGCTGATCTCAATCAGACCAATCATCCAGACAGGTCTGAGGAATCTTCGATCTACAAATTACCAATAACAGGCGGAACACCAGAGTTAGTGTTAAGCGTACCAGATTTTAATTATTCTGCAGAGGGCATTTCGCCCGATGGTAAATGGATCGTTTATCTGGTTGCACCTGCAAAAGGAGTGAATTTACCTAAGGCTATTGTATTTAACTTTACTACTAAAGAAAAGATCTTTATTCCGCTGGAGCGCAGCAATAACTCCTTTACCTGGAGTAAGGATAGCCGGATTTTGTATTTTACAAGCAGCGCTAACGGTGGAAATGTGCTTTATCAATTCTCGCTATCTGGAAAAAAGGTGGCGCGTTTATCAGACTTCGATAATGGAATTTTATCGTTTGACGTAAGCAGATCAAAGTTAGCCTATGTAAAACTGGCTGTTGCAGATCCTTCAGAAGTATATACCGCAGATCTTGTCAATAAATCGGCAAAAAAGATCACTGTTTTAAATTCAGATTGGCTGGCTGGTAAAGAGCTGAGTTATCCTGTAAAAAAAACGTTTAAGAATGAGCTGGGAATGGAAGTGGAGTATTGGGTAATGAAACCAGCAGGCATAACACCAGGTAAAAAATATCCTGTGATCCTGGAGATGCATGGCGGTCCTGCTGCGATGTGGGGGCCGGGTGAAGCGAGTATGTGGCATGAGTTTCAATATTATACCGGTATGGGTTATGGCGTGGTATATAGTAATCCACGTGGTTCCGGAGGTTATAATGAGGCCTTTTTACGAGGTAATGTTAAAGATTGGGGCGACGGGCCAATGCGCGATGTGATCAAAGCGCTTGACTTAACTATAGCAGAAGGCTGGGCCGATACAACTAAACAATTTGTAACTGGTGGTTCTTATGCGGGATACCTTACTGCATGGATAGTTTCCCATACCAATAGATTTAAAGCAGGCTGTGCGCAGCGCGGGGTTTATGACCTGACTACCTTTTTTGGTGAAGGTAATGCCTGGCGGCTGGTGCCCCATTATTTTGGCGGTTATCCATGGGAAAAAGATGTACGTGAGTTGTTAAAAGCAGAATCGCCTTTTACCTACGTAGATCAAATTCATACGCCGCTGATCATTTTTCATGGAGAGACCGACCTTAGAACAGGAGTTATTCAATCAGAGATGATGTATAAGGCTCTTAAAGTTTTAGGCAGGGAGGTAGAGTATGTAAGGCATCCGGGAGGTACACATGAACTTACACGTTCTGGAAATAACAGGCAGCGTGTGGACCAAATGCTAAGAACTATGGAGTTCTTTGAGCGTTACAGATATGATCAGAAAACTAACTAACACCTATAAACAGTCATTTTCTGGATTAAGCCGCGAGACCTGGGTATTAAGTACTGTTCTGCTGATCAATAGAAGCAGCAGTATGGCTGTGCCATTTATGAGTTTATATATGACTCAATATTTGAACAGACCGCCTTCTGATGCCGGATTGATCATCAGTCTGTTTGGTGTAGGATCTATTGCGGGAGCTGCGGCAGGAGGAAAGCTAACCGATGTCATAGGGTTTAGATCAGTACAGGTTATTTCCTCTATTGTTGGTGGCATATTCTTTATCCTTTTTTCTACGATCACTGATTTTCACAGCCTGTGTATATTTACCCTGCTGATCAGTTTTTTTTCTGAGGCGTTTAAGCCGGCAAATTTTATTGCTATAGGTACTTACGCGGCACCGGGAACAGAGACCAGGTCTTATTCCCTTAACCGGCTGGCAGGTAACCTTGGGTTTGCTGTAGGAAGCAGTGTAGGAGGAATTGTAGCTTCTTTTAGCTATCCTATGCTCTTTATTATAGACGGTTCGGTAAGTGTGGTGGCGGGAATTCTTATTTTATATTTTTTACCGGCCACAAAAATTATTGTTAAAACAGTAACAGAGAAAATTAAAGAGACCGGTGCATTAAAGCCCTGGCAGGATAAATTATTTGTCAGATTTATCTTACTGAATATCCTGCTCAACACCTGTTTCTTTTTAATGTTTAGGTTAGTCCCTCTATTTTATAAAGAAGTATGGCATATCAATGAGCTCTGGATAGGTTTAATCCTTGGGCTGAACGGATTGATCATTGCACTGTTTGAGATGGTGATGATCAGTAAGATTGAAAATAGGCGGTCCCTGTTCCATTATATTATCTGGGGGATTCTTTTGCTTGCAGTGGGATATATCCTGCTCTTAATGCCTTGGATCGGAACTGTAGTTGCGGCATTAATATCTATCATTATTTTTACTGCGGGCGAGATGTTTGCATTGCCTTTTATCAATTCTTTTGTGATGAGCAGGAGCAATGATACGCATCGCGGACTCTATGCTGCAAGTTATACCCTAAGTTGGTCGGTAGCTCAGGTAATAGGCCCTTCAGCGGGTTTTTATCTGGCAGAGAGATATGGCTATAACTGGCTATGGATCATATTGGTCCTGCTTCTTTTATGGTGTGCTGCAGGATTTAGATTCCTTGGACGAATAGTGGAGTGAAATTTGCTTTTAATATTGTACTTTCGAATAAACCTGGTGATAGCCCGCTATCATCATTAAAAAAAACGATATGAAACGTAATGCAACAGCTATTTGGAATGGCACAATTAAAGAAGGTAAAGGTAATTTGACTACAGACAGTACTGTATTGGACCATACTCAATATTCATTCAACAGCCGTTTTGCGGATGGTGTGGGTACTAATCCCGAAGAACTGATCGCAGCAGCACATGCAGGATGTTTTACGATGAAATTAAGTCTTGATCTAACCGAAGCAGGCTTTAATCCAACAGCCCTTGAAACTAAATCTACAGTTACTTTAGAAAATACTGGAGTGATCTCAGGTTCACATCTGGTATTAACGGCAAGTATTCCAGGTATTACTGAGGAACAATTTCAGGAAATTGCTAAAAGTTCAAAAGAAAACTGCCCGGTAAGTAAAGCTTTAAATATGGAACTTACTTTAGAAGCTACACTCGTATAAAATTAGATATAAAAATGCTTCCTGTTAAAAGGAAGCATTTTATAAAATGATGTGGCTCCCCGCTAAACCTTTGAAGCCATACTTCTAATTACCTCATCCAGTTCTTTAGCACTTTCATTGATCATCTTAAAAACACCTTCCATTCCCGGTTCCATTTCCATAGATTCAAGCAACAGCACTAATCCCATGATATTGGCTATAGGTTTCCTGATCACGTGAGATTGTGTATAGGCAATTTGTGAAAGGGTAAGTTTAGTTTTATTTAGGATCTTCCTGGCATCTTTTAATTCCAGGCTGTTTTGCATAAACTTAGTGATATCGTGACCTATACAGAACATGCCTGCAGGGTGATTGTCTGCATCGAACATGGCTTTATATTCCCATTGTGTAATGATATAACCTCCTTTTCCATCGTGTTTTCTAATCACAGCGGGAAAAATCTTGCCTGGATAGGTAAAGGCCTGTTCTGCAACTGAACTGCAAATAGAAAGATCATCAGGATGGATGGTAATCGAGTAATGCTGCCCTACCAGATTACCATGTACATGATCAAATATTCTATGATAGCGTTTATTTATATAAGAGTACTTACTCTCCATATCTACAGCTATCAGATAATAAATAGTGGAGTCTTCCAGTAAATTTCTCGTTTCTTCAAATTGATGCATAAGCAATAACGTAATTGTGCATCATGACAAATTCAATTTGAAATTGTTTGGTTAGACAACAATTAGTTTATTCTTTCGGGGGCAGCATAATATTTCTTACCACCAGGTAGACGACAAACAAAGCCAGCATAATGATCATAAATTCTGATGCGCCGAAATTGACTCCGTTCACCATAAAAAGGAAGGTATTAGTCATAGTTTAATATTTACTGAGGGTAAGGTAAAGATTATAATAAGAACAAAGGTGTGAATTTAATGTTTGATCAAACAATCCAGGCTTTCATTCCTTTATAAGGTATAGATTTCTAAAGAATTAAATTATGGACAGATTAGTAATAGAATCAATATTAGCTGATGTTGATGAAATACATTTATCAAATGATAACCAGAACCCTGAATTAAATCCTTCCATTGTACTTAGTTTTAAAGCTCAACATACAGATCAGGTAATTCATGCTTTTACTGCATTAAAAAAGGTAGTACATAATAGCGGGGTGTCTCTGGTTATTTGTAAAACAATGACTTCCGGTATATATGATCTGGAGATTAAAACAGATGCGCTGGATGAACCCGTCAGAATCTTAAATAAGGTTATTTCGCATGAATTGCTACTGCAGCTGGAAGAAGAATTTCATAAAGGAAAGAAGATCGCATTGACTACTAATGTATCTGAAGAAGAGAACTGGATCTCTTTATCAAATGCAGAAATTAAGGAATGCGCTATTTAACCAGGTGAAACGAAGGAAGGACGGGGCATAAAAAAAGCCCCTTTCCGGAGCTTCTAAAAGGTTTTAAAAAACTAGAAAGAAAAATCTTCATTGCTGCCTTTACTCGTTCCATCATGGTTCTCAGAATACTCGTAACGTTTTTCAACAACTTCCTGGTGGTTCTTAATATAGTCTACTGTTTCGTTTAATCCCTCAGCAAACTTCTCGAAATCTTCTTTGTATAAAAATATCTTATGTTTTACAAATACACCATCTTCCAGTCTTTTTTTGCTTTCGGTTAGGGTTAAATAATAATCGCCCGACCTGGTTGCTTTGACGTCAAAAAAATACGTTCTCTTACCGGCCCTTACTTTCTTAGAAAAAACCTCTTCTCTCTCTTTGTTATCAAATTCTCCCATGTTTGCTAATTGCTGTTGGTTTTGGTTCGGGTAAATATAAAGTATTAATCATTAAAGATCAAAATAGAAATTAAAGAGATTTATTTTCTTCCTCCAATAATTGGTTTAAATACATTTCTTCATAAATACCATGAATGTTAAGTAGCTCATCATGAGTGCCTTGTTCTGCAATACGGCCCTCTTCCAGCACAAGAATCTTATCTGCTTTTTTGATTGTAGAAATCCTGTGGGCAATTAATATGCTGGTCTTTCCTTTCATGACATTACCCAGGTTACTTAATATTTCCTCTTCTGTTTTGGTATCTACAGCAGAGAGGCAATCGTCGAATATTAGTATCTTAGGCTCTTTAATTAATGCCCTGGCGATGGATACCCGCTGCTTTTGTCCACCTGAAAGGGTAATTCCCCTTTCACCAAGCATCGTGTCAAACTTTAATTTAAAGTCCATGATGTTATGATACACGGCGGCGTTCCTTGCTGCATTTTCAATTTCTGCTTCTGTAACTTTATTGAGACCAAAGGCGATGTTGTTTTTGATATTATCAGAAAATAGAAAAACTTCCTGCGGTACAAAGCCTACCTGGTTTCTGAAAAAATTAAGATTGATCTGACGCAGCGGAATATTATCGATAGAAATATCTCCCGAATCTGCATCAAACATCCGCATAATCAAATTAGCAAGGGTGGATTTTCCTGATCCTGTGCGTCCAATAATGGCGACGAATTGTCCCGGTTCAATTTCAAAACTCACCTCCTTTAAGGCCTGTATTCCCGTATCCTGATAGGTAAAGTTGACCTGGTTAAAACAGATATGACCATTAAAATTATCAGTTATAGTATCTCCTGATTTAATATCCGATTGCAGTTCTAAAAATTCATTGATTCTTTTCTGCGAGGCTGCAGCTCTTTGAATAAGAGTAGTTACCCATCCCAGCATGGTTACCGGAATAGATAGCTGGTTTACATAAACAATAAATTCCGCAATGTTGCCCGGAGTAATAGAGCCGTCCAGTACCTGCTCTCCGCCAATGTAAACCGTAAGAATTGTACTTAATCCTATTAGAAGCAGCATGCTGGGATAGAAGAGGGCCTGCACTTTCACCAGGCTCATGGCGCTAAATTTATAATTTTCACTTTCCTTCGCAAAGATCTCCCGTGTATGGTCTTCGCGTACGTAAGATTTTATCACGCGTATACCTGAGAATCTTTCCTGTACAAAACTGGATAAATTAGACAGCTGTTCCTGTATCTGTTCGCTTTTATCGTTGATCTGGGTATTCACAAAATAGATAATGATGACCAATACTGGTAAAGGCAATAAACAATACGTAGCTAGCCTGGCATTTACAGCATACATAGAAGTAATGATCAGCACAAACAATATTGCTGTATTGATCGCATACATAATCGCGGGCCCCACATACATTCTAACCCTGTTTACATCTTCTGTAGCCCTGTTCATTAGATCGCCAGTATTATTGCGGCGGTAAAAACCCAGACTTAAATCCTGATAATGGGCATAAATTTCATTCTTCATGTCAAATTCTATATGCCTTGACATCAAGATGAGCGTCTGCCGCATAAAAAAGAGGAATAACCCTCTTAACAGGTAAAGAACCAATACCAGAAAACCAAAATAGAAGAGGCTGTAGCTAAATATATCATAAATGATCTGCTGCCTTTCAAACCCGTTGAACAGGCCATAGATCTGAATGTTTTCTGTGATCAGGTTAAAAGCATGGCCAATAACCTGGGCTGGAATTACCCCGAATATATTGGAAATGATGACAAAGAACATACCCGGTACGATCCACCATTTATATTTGTAGAAGTATTTATTTAAAAAACGAAGGTGTTTCATGAGAGTGTAAAGTTAGCCAATTGAGGACGATTTTTGAAAACTGTTTGGTTAAAACAATGTAATTAATCTTTTTTATCCTTAGTTTTGCGGTCTCTTTGGTAAACGAAATCATATGTCTGGTAATAGTTCCGTAGTCACTTCAATTTTAGATCAGCTCAGTCTATTTGGACATAAAAAAATTGTCTATTGTAATGACCCTGACACAGGGTTAAAGGCGATTATTGCCATTCATGATACTACATTAGGTCCTGCTTTGGGTGGTACCAGGATGTGGAATTATGCTACTGAAGCAGAAGCGCTTCAGGATGTGCTTCGTTTATCAAGAAGTATGACTTACAAAGCTGCAATTACAGGTTTAAATCTTGGTGGCGGTAAAGCAGTGATCATCGGTGATTCTTATAAAGGAAAATCTGAAGCCATGATGCGCAGTTACGGTAGGTTTATCAAAAATCTTAACGGAGAGTTTATCACTGCAGAAGATGTTGGTACAACGACTAAAGATATGGAATTCATCAGCATGGAGACCAAACATGTAACAGGGGTTCCCGAGTCAATTGGTGGAATGGGTGATCCTTCTCCAACGAGTGCTAAAGGGGTTTTTCTGGGAATTAAAGCATGTGTTAAAGAAGTTTTTGGTACGGATATGCTGGCCGGACGCTCTGTAGTAGTGCAGGGAATAGGTAATGTAGGCGAACACCTGGTAGAGTTGCTGAGAAAGGAAAATGTGGAAGTTTTTATCAGTGATATTAACGAAGAACGTTTGCAGCATGTAGCAAGGAAATATAAGGCGAAACCTGTAGAAGCAGATAAAATATTTGGGTTGGATGCAGATATCTATGCTCCATGTGCGCTAGGCTCTACAGTAAATGCGAAGACGATACCAAAAATGAAGTTTGCTATCATTGCTGGTTCTGCAAATAACCAGTTGGCTGATGAGCATGTACACGGGCAGTTACTGTTGGACAAGGGCATCCTTTTTGCACCTGATTACCTGATCAATGCCGGCGGACTGATCAATTGCTATTCTGAACTCACAGGTTTTGGAAAGAAACGTACTATGCAGCTAACGGAAAACATTTATGACGCTACACGTAACGTAATTAAACTGTCTAAGGCAGAAAATATCCCTACTATCCTTGCGGCAAACAGGATTGCAGAACAAAGAATTATTGACATTAAAAAAATAAAATCATCATTTTAATAACCGGTAAATTACCAACTCGTTCTTACATTCATGTTAAATAGAAGGCACTTAAGAATTAAAGCCCTGCAAAACATTTTTGCGTGGCAAATGACTGACAAAAAGGATCTACTTTCTGCAAAGAAAGAATTGATGCTTAGTATTGATAATGTTTATGAAATGTACGCCAGAATGCTGGCCCTGCTTTCTGAAATTACTGAATACACGGAAATTGATGCTATTGAAAGAGCTAACAAGCACTTTCCTACAGCCGAGGATCTAAATCCCAACAAGAAATTGCTGCACAATAAGTTTATTGTTTTGCTGCAAAACAACCCTGAATTTAAGACAGCTGTTAATAAATACCAGATCAACTGGCATGCTGACCCTGAATTTATCAAAACGATCTACAACAAATTAAAATCTACTCCTGAGTATGCTGCTTATTTAAATGATGCAGATGAAAGTTTGGAAGGTTCCAAAGAGATCATTAAATTTATCTTTAGAAAGATCATTCTTAAAAGCCAGAATATTATCCAGGCTTTCGAAGATAAATTTATCAATTGGTCGGTAGATAAAGAGGTAATGCAGGGAATGGTTGCAAAAACGCTGAAGAACTTCACTTCAGAGGATCCCTTGAAGAATAAGCTAACCCCAATCAGTGCAGATTGGAAAGAGGACAGTAAGTTTGTAGAAGATCTGTTCGTTTTTACGCTTAAAAATAACAACGAATACCAGGCTTTGATCGCAGAGCGTACAAAAAACTGGGAATCTGAGCGTATTGCCTTAATGGACACGATCCTGATGAAGATGGCAATCTGTGAACTGATGAATTTCCCTTCTATCCCGGTTAAAGTAACGATTAATGAGTATTTAGATTTGTCGAAAGATTACAGTACACCAAAAAGTAATTCATTTATTAACGGTATATTGGACAAAATTTTAAGCGACTTAAAACGTACCAATAGTATTAAGAAAATCGGTCGCGGATTAATAGAAGAATAAGATGAAGAAGATATTTTTACTGATACTGGCAGCATCTTCATTGAGTGCTTGTCAGCAATCATCATCATCGGGTAAAACTGAAGCTGGCGTAAAGGCAACCAACATCGCCGTTTCATCAGCAGACGCTCCGGTCATGAGTTTTGAGCAGGGAATGTACAATTTTGGTAAGATTGCCCAGGGTGATAAAGTAAAGCACGACTTTAAATTCAAGAATGCGGGCAAAACTCCGCTGATCATTACTGATGCTACTGCAACCTGCGGATGTACAACGCCTGATTTTCCTAAAGCACCCGTTAAACCAGGTGATTCTGGGGTAATTAAAGTGGTATTTAACAGCATGGGTAAATCTGGTATGCAGGATAAAGTAATTACCATCACTTCAAATGGTAATCCGGTAACCAGTGAATTGCACCTGATCGGTGAAGTGAAAGAACCTACAGCTCAATAATTTAATAATAATTTATAAACAAATATGACATCTACAGTAATTTTACAAGCTGCCGGCGGAAGCAGTATGTTGAGTACATTAGTTCCAATGGTATTAATCATGGTGGTTTTTTACTTCTTCATGATCAGACCTCAGGTTAAGAAAGCAAAAGATCATAAAAAACTAGTTGCAGATTTAAAAAAAGGCGATAAAATCGTGACTACCGCTGGTATTCACGGTAGAATTGTGGACATGAACGAACTTACTTTCTTAATTGAGGTTGAGGGTGGTACAAAGATCCGTTTTGATAAAAGTGCAATTTCTTTGGATGCTACTAAAGCTTCAACAGAAGTGCCTAAAGTGTAATTTGGTTATCATATAGCCAGAGCCGCTCCATTTATTGGTGCGGCTTTTTTTTTACTATATTTGTTTAAATACAACCATGCCATTCATTAGACTTACAAAAATAGAGCGCAAGCGTTTTTTGGTGTTGATCACCTGCTTGCTTTTAGCTATAGCAGGGTGGCTGTTTCTGGCGTTGAATAATAAGTATGTTTATACAGCGAAAACCGTTTTAGTTTACAAGAATTTTCCTCAGAAAAAGGCTTTTCACCCGCTTCAGTCCGATACCGTAGACCTGCAGGTGGAGGGAACAGGCTGGCAATTGCTTTTTGCACGCTTGCGTGTTAATCCTCCTTCGATTAGTATTAGCCTTGATAAGCTGAACAATAGAAATTATGTACTTTTCTCAGAGCAGTTATATAATGTAAATAGTCAGTTGGAAACCTCACAAAAGATCATTTCTGTGAGGCCTGATACATTATATTTTGATTTTTCTAAAAGAGCGGTAAAGAGGGTTCCTGTAAAATTAGTTAGTGATCTGACTTTTGCCAAGCAGTTTGGTATTTCAGATGAAGTAGAATTAAAGCCGGGTTATGTAACTGTATCCGGTCCGCAAGAGCAGCTGGTAAAGATTAAGGAATGGAAAACTGATACTTTAAGGTTACATGATATCCAGGGACCTGCAGTAACAAGAGTAGCTGTGCATCAAAACACGCAGAAGAACGTGAGCATATTTCCCGCTAATGTAGAAGTAACTTTACCGGTAGATGAATTTACAGAGAAAACCCTCGAGATACCGCTTAAGATAATAAATAACAATGATTATTATAATATAAAGCTTTATCCCAAAAAGGTTAAAATAACTTTTATGGTAGCATTGTCCAGTTATCAGCAGGTAAATGAAGACTTTATAGAAGCGGTTGTTGATCTCAATGAATGGAAATTTAAGAAACATCATCAGCTTACCGTTAAAATTACCCGTTTTCCCGATTATTGTAAGCCTGTAAAACTGGTGCCCGGAAAAATTGATTTTATGATAGAGAAGTAATGCTTAAAATTGGGATCACCGGAGGAATAGGAAGTGGAAAGACCACTATTTGCAGGGTTTTTGAGACATTCGGAATACCTGTTTTTTATGCTGATGCCGTGGCTAAAGAAATAATGGTTGCAGATCCTATTCTTGTAGCAGGCGTAATCGCTGCTTTTGGTAAAGAGAGTTACGATAGAGAGGGCCGGTTAAACAATAAATACATTGCTCAGATCGTTTTTAATGATACCGTACAATTGGCAAAACTAAATGGACTTGTTCATCCGGCAGTGTTCAGGGCCTTTGACCAGTGGATTTTATCCATTCCGGCCCATACTCCATATATTCTTAAAGAGGCTGCATTGCTATTTGAGAGCGGTTCCTATAAAAACTGTGATAAAAATATTTTGGTTACCGCCCCGGTAAAAATGAGACTGCAGCGGGTGATAGAAAGGGACAGTGTGAGTGAAGAACAGGTGCGGGCAAGGATGGATAAACAAATGAGTGAGGAGGAAAAGCTTAAAATGGCCGATTTTTTCATCAGTAATGATGGAAGTCATTCCATTATTCTTCAGGTGATGGAGTTACATCATCAATTTTTAAATACCATACAATAAATGATATTAGAGGATTTTTTAGTGCCAACTAAAATTGGGCTGTATTGCTCCTATGGCAACTTCTACCTTGATCCTAAAGAAATGGTGAGAGATGCGGTAATCTCCCATGCGCATGGCGACCATGCAATAGGTGGGAACTTAAATGTATATTGCACTAAAGCTACCTCACTGTTTATGCAGCAGCGTTACAGAATGAATGCTGGTGAAAATTTCCATATTCATGAGTTCCATAGGGCTTTTGTGCTGAATGATGTTAAGATCAGTTTTATTCCTGCAGGTCATATGCTTGGTTCTGCGCTGGTGCTGATGGAATATAAAGCAATACGTTATTTATATACCGGCGATTATAAGCTACAGCCGGATGATACTTGTGAGCCTATAGAATTTGTAGAAGCAGATGTGCTGATCACTGAGACTACATTCGCAAATCCTGAAACTACCCATCCGGAGGTAATAAACGAGATCAAAAAGTTAAATTCAACAGAAACTAATATCATGCTGGGTGCTTATGCTTTAGGTAAGAGTCAGCGGCTGATCAGGCTCATTAACGATAATTGTCCTCAAAAGAGAATTCTGGTTCACCATACAATTGTGCCTTTTGTAAAGATATATGAGCTGATGGGGATCAAAATAGGTAAATATGAAGTATACGACCGAAAGGTAATGAAGAACAATTCGTCGCAAATCATTTACTTAGTGCCACCAATGGTTTATAAAAGCTATTTTAAGGCGATTAATGTAATCAGGGTATTTGCATCGGGCTGGAAAAATCTACAAAACAATAATGGAATGGAATTGTATATATCTGATCACGTGGATTGGAATGATATTATTTTGACCATAGAAAAGGTTAAACCTAAGGAAATATGGACTACCCACGGAAGCGGCATCTTATTACGAGATTACTATAAAAACATTTTGGCCGTTAAATTGCTTAACTAATGCAAGAACCCGATGATTATTATTTTAATGAAGAGGGATTGCTGGTTTTTACTGCTTCTTATCACCTTAAAAGAGGATATTGCTGCAAAAACGGTTGTAAACACTGTCCCTGGAAATTTGGCAGGGAAAAAAATATCGATAGTCAAACGAAAACTGATTTAGAAAACTGACTTATGTCTAAAGAAACAACAAATGCTCCAAGCTACGAAAGCCCTTTCCATGAGGCCATAACAACTGTCTCTTTTACCCATAATTGGTGTAATGATAAGATTAAACAGGCTGTAGCACCATATGATATCACTTCTCAGCAATTTAATGTGCTTAGAATTCTTCGGGGACAACATCCCAATCCCTCTACTATAAATTTGATCAAAAATAGGATGCTGGATAAAATGAGCGATGCTTCAAGAATCGTTGACCGGCTAGTGCAGAAAGATTTAGTGATGAAAAAGGTGAATAACTATGATAAAAGAGCGGTAGATATTCTGATTACTGATAAAGGAATGTTATTGTTAAAAAAAACAGATAAAGAGGTTAATTTATCTGGCATTTTGTCATTAAACCTGACAAAAGAGGAGGTTTTACAGCTGACAGCTCTATTGAATAAGGCCAGAGGTGATAATTAATGTCTCCCTTAGTTTCCTGAAGCATAAAATCCAATAAGCGCTACACTTATTCCAAGTAATACAGCGATCATTTTCTTTCTGGATACTTTATGGTCTATACCAGATTCAAATAAAATAGTGGTAGAGATATGTAAAAAGATACCAATTACAATTCCCATTATCTTATTGAAATAAAGGGCTATACCTCCAATACTTCCCGTACTGATACCAAAACTTAGTAAAAATCCAAGTGGTGCCATTATAGCGAAAAGTCCCAGATAAATGACTATTTTATGTTTGCTGAATTTATTCTGGAGTAAAATACTGGCTAAAGCAAATGCTGCGGGAATGTGGTGAAGGGCAATTCCGAAAATCAATGCATTCTGATGGTCTACAGCCAGGGGCATTCCTTCCAGGAAAGCATGTAAACACAAACTAATCATGATCCCATAAGGGAATATCTGCATATCATTATGGGTATGCATATGGCCATGCTCTACTCCATCAGAAAACTGTTCGAGGAAAATCTGCAGAAGAAAGCCAATCAGGATATAAATTCCAATTTCATTATGATCCGGTCCGCTATAGGCATCAGGGATCAGGTGTAATACAGTAATAGCAAATAAATAGGCCCCGCTAAAAGACAGGATAAGCTTTAATAAAGTTGATTTATCGCTTTTTACTAAAAAGATGGAGAGTCCTCCTAAAAAAGCACAGAAAAATAAGATCAGGAGCTTCCAGATTTCCATTATATAACGGGTTGTAGTTTTTTATATAGCGCAGAAACCAGCAAGCCCATTGTTGTGCCCAATACTGCTCCGGCAAGTGTATCTATAGGATAATGTACCCCTACATAGATTTGTGAAAATGAAATAATAAAAGCCCATGCCAGGCCAATAGGCAGAATTGGTTTCCATCTTGGATAAAATACCATGATCAGGAATACAGCAATACCAAAATGGTTTGTAGCATGTGCCGAAGGGAAACTATACCCACTGCCGCAAGGTACCCTGTGGATCATGTCATTAGCCATAGCTGGGTCATTACATGGCCTTAACCTCGAAACGAATGGCTTGATCAGTCGCGATGATATCATATCTCCCAGGGCAAAAGTAAGCAGAATGCCTCCGATAATGAACCATCCTTTTTTTTTGTATTCTCTAAGGGCGAAAATGATGATAAACAAATATAATGGCGACCAGAAGAAGCGATTGCGCATCAAAGGCAGTAACCAGTCGAAAAAGGCATTGGACATATCTCTGTTGATCTTCAGAAAAAGTGCCACGTCGAAATTATGTAAACTCTCCATCATATTTTTTTGCAGACAAGTATTAATCTATCAGATGTGGAAACATCAAATGCGTCCAGGCTATAATTTCCAAAGGTAGCTATAATAGCCAGCCCGCTTTTTTGAAACATCTGCTCAAAATCGGGCAGCGTAAATGCCTGCACCCTTTCTTCGAAGGCAAAGTGTTTGTTATTGTGCTCAAAATTTATATTCTTGATGATCTTATGATTGGAAACGAATTTATGAAGGTTGAAATCTATTCCTTCAATAGTCTTTGTTTCTCTTTCCGTTAGATTTTGAAGTATCTTTTGGGTATTAAAATAATCAATAACGAGTTTACCGTCATCTTTGATGCTTTTCCTGAATGACTTTAGTGCATTGACATGCTCTTTTTCTGTATCAAAATAGCCGAAACTGGTAAAGAGGTTCATCGCAAAATCATAGTAATTCACATAGCCTAGTTTACGCATGTCATGAACAAAAAAATGCAGGTGCTGCTGTTCAAACTGTTTAGCGTATTTAATGTTCTGCTCAGAAAGGTCTATTCCTGTGACGTCAAAACCTTTCTTATGTAAATAAATAGAATGGCGTCCTCTTCCGCAGGCAATATCAAGAATTCTGGAATCGGGGGGGGGCTGGAGGTAAGCGGTTAAGTTATCAATTAAAAATTCGGCTTCTTCGTCGTTCCGCTGACTATACAATATATGATAATACGGGGAATTGAACCAGTATTGAAACCATTTACGCTGCATAAAACCTTATTAATTTATAAAAAAAACAAATATAGTGATTAGGAATGCAACAAGGTGGATGTTTCAGTTCATTAGGTTTAATTGATATCCGTTCTTAATTTTTTTGTATTTTTGAAAAAATAAATTTACAGCTTTGACACTAATAAAATCTATTTCCGGAATCAGGGGAACCATCGGCGGATTAGCCGGAAATGGGCTAACCCCTATTGATATCGTAAAATTTACCGCAGCTTATGGCTCGTGGGTAATTCAGCGTACAAATATAAAAAGAGTTGTTTTGGGGCGTGATGCACGCATCTCTGGTGATATGGTTAATCATTTGGTTACTGGTACCCTGCAGGGACTGGGAATAGAAGTGATCGACCTGGGTCTGTCTACTACTCCAACTGTAGAGATCGCTGTTCCGCTGGAAAAAGCGGGAGGGGGGATCATTTTAACTGCGAGTCATAATCCCAAACAATGGAATGCATTAAAGCTGTTAAATGAAAAAGGTGAATTTATCAATGATGCAGATGGTAAAGAGGTATTGGATATGGCAGAGAAAGCAGCATTTGCTTTTGCTGAAGTAAACGATTTGGGTAAGGTAATTTATGATGATAGTTATCTTCAAAAACATATCGATGCTGTTCTTGCACTGCCATTGGTAGATGTTGAACTGATTAGAAAGGCTAATTTTAAAATTGCAATAGATTGTGTAAATTCTACAGGAGGTATCTTTATTCCGGCATTATTAAAAGCACTGGGTGTAAAAACAATCTATGAATTATACTGTACGCCAGACGGTGAGTTTCCGCATAATCCAGAGCCTTTGCCAGAAAACCTGACTGAAATAGCTAAAGTCGTACAAAATAAACAGGCAGATCTGGGTATTGTAGTTGACCCTGATGTAGATCGTTTATGCTTTGTATGTGAGGACGGTTCCATGTTTGGAGAAGAATATACTTTAGTAGCTGTAGCGGATTATATCCTTAAAAATACACCTGGAAATACAGTTTCTAATCTGTCATCTACAAGGGCATTGAAAGATGTAACCCTTAAAGCAGGGGGTGAATACAATGCTTCTGCCGTAGGTGAAGTGAACGTAGTAAATAAGATGAAAGAAACGAATGCCGTGATTGGCGGTGAAGGTAATGGTGGTATCATTTATCCTGAATTGCATTACGGCCGTGATGCTTTAGTTGGTATTGCTTTATTCTTAACTCATCTGGCAAAATTTGGGCGGTCTGTCTCTCTGCTAAAAAGTAGTTATCCAAATTACCATATTTCAAAAAATAAGATTACGTTAACACCGGAAATGGATATCGATGCCTTACTGGTTAAAGTACAGGAAAAATATAAAAACCAACCTAATAGTACTATCGATGGTTTAAAGATTGAGTTTGATAAGGAGTGGGTGCATTTGCGCAGATCGAATACGGAACCTATTATACGAATATATAGTGAAGCTGAAAACGAAACCGTTGCAGAAGGACTGGCTAATAAGATTATATCAGACATCAAAGAAATTTTAAAATTGAATTAAAAACAGATGAACAGAATCTATTTAGATAATGCTGCAACCACACCTCTTGATAAAGAGGTGATGGCTGAAATGGTTTATGTGATGGAGAACTATTATGGTAATCCATCTTCTATTCATGCACAGGGCCGCGAGGTGCGTACGCTGGTAGAAAAGGCACGTAAAACTGTATCTGGTTTGATCAATGCTGTGCCTGCTGAGGTATTTTTTACCTCGGGAGGTACAGAAGCTGATAACATGGCTATTCGCTGTGGTATCGCAGCATTTGGAATTAAACATGCAATTACTTCAAAAATAGAACACCATGCAGTAGAACATACTTTGGGGCAGCTGTTAAATGATGGGGTACTAGATAAGCTGAGTTTTGTAAATATTGATTCAAAAGGAAATGTTGATTATGCACATCTGGAAGAGTTATTAAAAGAAAACCCGCGTTCCCTTGTTTCTCTGATGCATGCCAATAATGAATTAGGCACGCTGACAGACATGGAAAGAGTGGGGGATATCTGCGAGCGTTATGATGCCATTTATCATTGTGATACCGTTCAAACCATGGGCCATTACGTACATGATGTCAGAAAGCTGAAAGCACATTTTATCGTTTGTGCGGCACATAAATTACACGGACCAAAAGGTGTAGGTTTTATTTATGTAAACCATACCGTTAAAATAAACCCGCTGATTTATGGTGGTGCCCAGGAACGTAATATGAGAGGCGGAACAGAAAATGTTTATGGCATTGTTGGTTTATCCAAAGCACTTGAACTGGCTTACGCTCATATGGAGGAACATCAGCATTATATTCAGGAGTTGAAAACCTATATGAAGGAAAAACTGACTGCAGAAGTTCCGGGGATCTTCTTTAATGGTGAAACTGATCCTGATAAAAGTCTTTATACGGTATTGAGCGTTTCGTTTCCAGAGATGGATATGGCAGATATGCTATTGTTTAACCTTGATATTAATGGAATCTCTGCTTCCGGTGGCAGTGCCTGTTCTTCCGGATCAAATATTGGGTCACATGTGCTGACCGGTATTCATGCCGATCCTAACCGTCCATCTGTCAGGTTTTCTTTTAGTAAATACAATACTAAAGAAGAGATTGATTATGTAATTGAGAAGGTTAAACATATTGTTGAACAAAATGTAGCTGTTTAAGGTCTTACCTGAAATAAATTTACAAACAATAGCTTTCATCGCTTGTTGTTATCATAATCTACTTAATTTTTACTAAAAACATCGATTATGATTACTCCTGAAGAACACAACGAAGACGAAAAAGATAAAAAAACAGTATATAAAGAGACTACGACCAATGAAGATGATGAATTAAGCAGCGGGGAAACCTCTTCTGAATCATCCTCCGGAAGATCAGCCTTTTCTCATACCCCTGATAGAAAAAGCAAACCCCTGGGTTCAGGACATGAGCCAGGTGTAACACCCGGACGCGATTTCTAAGAAATTAAGTTTATCTCTTAAACCCTGATGCAATCAAATGCATCAGGGTTTTTTACTTTTAAAGGCATTTTGGGAAATTTATGGTACATAAATATTACCTTATTAATTTGTGTGTTAATATTTTCTATATTACATTAGAGGTCTTAATTGATGTTTTTGCTAATGCTAAATCGTTTTTAAATTAAAAATTAAATGAACAAACCCACTTTAAAGGCTCTTTCAGCTGCCTGTTTATTCTTTTTATCTTTTTCCAGCCTCACATTTGCCCAGGAAAAGGAAGTTTTTAAGAAAAAGGGACTTATATTGACGTTTATTACTCAGGATAAGAGTTTTTCTCCGGCTTTAAAGACCAGATTGGTCAATACTTTTTTTGAAGTGTATCCTGTTTTGAAAAAAGAATACAATCCAAATGCGGCAAAGGAAGTAACTTTTGTCATCGATACTACGTATAAAGGTGTAGCAGCAACTTCAGGAACCATTGTTTCTTTTAGTCCTGAGTGGTTTAAAAAACATCCTGAGGATATTGATGTGGTTACCCATGAAGTAATGCATATTGTACAGGCTTATGGTGAAGGCGGCGGGCCCTGGTATATTACTGAAGGTATTGCTGATTATGTTCGTTTTAAGTATGGAGTAAACAATCCTGCTGCTAACTGGTCGTTGCCAAATTATAAAGAAGGACAAAAATATGAAAACGGATACCGGGTTACAGCAAGGTTCTTTGCCTGGCTGGAGTTGCATGGTTATCCAGGAATAGTTAAAACGATTGACAAAAATATGCGTGATCATACTTACACTGAAGAATTATGGAAACAAAAAACCACTAAGACTTTGAATGAACTATGGGATGCTTACCTACTTAACCCAGCCTTATAAGCTTATTAATTCACCAAATAAAACAAATAATGATGAAACATTTCTTATCAATGTTGCTGATCGCTGCTGCCATACCGGCAATGGCACAGAAAGCAGATAAGGTTACAGACCCCGTGGACTATATTAATCCGCTGATGGGTACCCAAAGTAAACCAGATCTCTCTAATGGTAACACTTATCCTTCTATTGCACTTCCCTGGGGCATGAACTTCTGGACGCCTCAGACTGGTAAAATGGGAGATGGATGGGCTTATACTTACGATGCTGATAAGATCAGGGGTTTTAAACAAACCCATCAGCCTTCTCCATGGATGAATGATTATGGACAGTTCTCCGTAATGCCGGTAACTGGTAAAATGAAATTTGAGCAGGATGACAGGGCCAGCTGGTTCTCTCATAAAGCAGAAACCGTAAAACCATATTATTATAGTGTTTACCTGGCTGATGCTGATGTAACCACAGAAATTACACCTACAGAAAGAGCAGCACAGTTCCGCTTCACCTTTCCAAAATCAGATAGTTCATATGTAGTGGTAGATGCCTTTGATAAAGGATCTTATATCAAGATCATTCCTAAAGAAGGAAAGATCATTGGTTATAGCACTAAATATGCAAGAGGGCCGCTGCCTAATTTCAAAAACTATTTTGTGATCTATTTTGATAAGCCATTTACTTCTGCTAATACCTGGCACGGAAAAACCCTGGCAACAGACACTCTTGAGCTTAAAAGTAACCACTCTGGTGCTATTGTAGGTTTCAAAACTACAAATGGGGAAAAGATCAGCATGAAGGTAGCTTCTTCTTTTATCAGTGTAGAACAGGCAGACCTGAATTTAAAGCGTGAGCTGGCTAATGACAGCTTTGATGTTACAGCAGCAAAGGCTAAAGCCATATGGAATAAAACATTAAGCAGGGTTACTGTTGAAGGAGGTACGATCGATCAGATCCGTACTTTTTATTCGAGCATGTACCGTACTTTGTTCTTCCCAAATAAAATGTATGAGATCGATGCCAAAAATGAAATCGTACACTGGAGTCCTTATACAGGTAAAACTTTACCTGGTTATATGTTTGCTGGTACAGGTTTCTGGGATACTTTCAGGGCTCTATACCCTTTCCTAAACCTGGTTTACCCATCTATCAATAAAGAGATGCAGCAGGGGCTGATCAATGACTATAAAGAAGGCGGATGGCTGCCGGAATGGTCAAGCCCTGGTTATGCAAATATTATGGTAGGTAATAACTCTGCTTCTGTAGTGGCTGATGCCTATATTAAAGGTATGCGTGGTTATGACATTGAAACCTTATATAAAGCACTGTTACATGGTGCTAATAACGAAGGTCCAATTACCGCAGTAGGAAGATCTGGTGTTAAATATTACAATGAACTGGGTTATGTGCCTTATAATGTAAAGATTGATGAGAATGCAGCTAAAACATTAGAATATTCTTACGACGATTTTACCATTTATCAATTGGGAAGGGCACTGCATAAGCCTGAACCGGAGATTGCTATTTATGCAAAAAGAGCAATGAACTATAAAAACCTGTTCGATCCAAGCGTTGGTTTAATGCGTGGAAAAAATCAGGACGGATCTTTCCAGGCTCCTTTTAATGCCTTTAGATGGGGTGGCGCTTTCACTGAAGGAAATAGCTGGCATTACTCCTGGTCAGTTTTTCAGGATATCGCCGGATTGTCTAAGTTAATGGGTGGTAAAGAAAAATTTGCCATGAAACTGGACTCTGTGTTTTCATTGCCGCCAATATTTGACGATAGTGAGTACGGAGGTGTAATTCATGAGATCAGAGAGATGCAAATTGCCAATATGGGTCAGTATGCACATGGTAACCAACCTATTCAGCACATGATCTACTTATATAATTATGCAGGACAGCCTTGGAAAGCTCAGTATTGGGTAAGAGAAGCAATGAACAGATTGTACAAAGCTACTCCTGATGGATATTGCGG
>Ga0233344_1000030_pt1 | contig 29159 bp, 24 predicted proteins | sample GEONDECOMP281_FD_180697 | JGI IMG/M metagenome (GOLD analysis project Ga0233344, IMG submission 180697) | Leaf litter microbial communities from Shasta-Trinity National Forest, California, United States - GEON-DECOMP-281 | ecosystem: Environmental > Terrestrial > Plant litter > Unclassified...
GCAAACCTTATCGTTGAATGGCAATCATCACAACAGATGATCATTAATTCTCAAGATCTTTAACTATTTTTTCACTAAGAGCAGATCTTTTTTTCTTATCATTTCTCCAAAAATGCTTGCCCTTCCTGTCGGTCATTGGAATATCATCTCCCAATAATTTACCCCATGGTTTTAAATCATCGATCCTATCAAAGATAATTTTTATGATCGCTATAAATGGAATAGATAAAAACATACCCGAAACTCCCCAAAGAGCACCGCCCAGCAATACAATGATGATGGAAACGAGGGCGTTGATTTGTACTTTAGAAGATACAATATTGGGCACCAGGAAATTATTATCTATAAATTGTATCACCGCATAAGCACCTATAATCCCCAGCTGGGTAGAATATCCATCTTTAGTAATCGTTGCCATAATTACCGGTAATAAGATAGCAATTACACCTCCTATATAGGGGATCATATTGAGCAGTGCTCCGATCACGCCAAAAAGTATGGCATATTTTACGCCTAAAATAAGAAGTGCTGTAGAATTTAAGACCGCAACGATTGCCGCTTCTATCAGTAATCCTACCATATATCCCTGAATAGCACTCTTAGTTTCACTCAATATATCAGCCACCTTTTTTGAATGTTCTTCAGCAAAAACTTCATATAAAAAGTTTAATATCCTCGTTTTATTCCATAAGAATAAAAACACATAAACGGGGATCAATACTACTACCCCTAAAACACCTAATGCAGTTCCTACTGTTTGTGCAACTAATGCTTTACTGCTGTTCATTGCATCATTGAGCATTTGTATCTGCTTTTTAACGCCTATTCCAAAATCTTCCTGCAGCCAATTTTGCAGCTGTACCAGCATCTGATTAAATTTATGGATCAGCAGCGGCGCACTTTGCCCAAATTGAGCAATTTGAGAGGAAAGAAAGAAAATAAGCCCTGCGATTAAAACTAAGGCAATAAACATGGCCAAAACAATAGATACAATTTTAGGCAGTTTTCTTTTTTGAAATCCGTTAACCAAAGGGTTAAGCAGGATCGCAATAATCATAGCAAAGCTCAGGGGCGTGAGTATATCCCTAAGATTCATTAACGTATAAGTAAGCAGTATTAAACCAAAAAGCACGACAGTACTTTTTAAGTAAAAAGGATATTCTTTGTTTGGCATATAAAGAACTTAACATTGTTATTACAAATAAGTTTTATTGATTGAACAGAAACAGATTGTTTAATTTAACATTGCTTTTTTATAACCAGATTAAACAATTTAATAAAATCCTAACGGTAAATAATTTATAATTATGGGTCAATCAAAAATTGATGAAGACTATTTTTCTTTATATTTTTACTACTTGACTTTTTTTATCTGTATAAATGAATCGTATCTCCAAAAGGTTTACCACTGAAAAATTACTTGATATTTTGTTACTATCACAAAATGCAACAGCCATTTATGCTACAGATGACATGATCATTGAAACAGCTAATGATGCTATGATTGCCTTTTGGGGTAAAGACAAAAAAGTAATTGGCAAACCTCTTTTGGAAGCAGTACCGGAATTAAAAGGGCAGCCATTTTTAGGAATGCTGCAAAAGGTACTGCATACAGGAATTACAGATTCTGGAAAAGCCATACCTGCAGAATTGCTGATTGACGGCAAAATGAGCACCTATTATTACGATTATGAATACAGGCCAATAAAAGATGGAACTGGTAAAACGTATTGCATTCTTCATACGGCTCATGATGTTACAGAATTGGTTTTAAGCCAGCAGGCCTTAGGAAAAGCAAAAGAGAAGGAAGTACAATTAGAAATTGAACAAGTATTAAATGAACAGCTGGCCACCGCCAACGAAGAATTAAGCGCGACCAATGAAGAGCTGCATCAAATGCAGGAAGGATTACATTTACTAAATAATGAACTGGAAGAGCGGGTACTTCTCCGCACAAAAGAACTGGCAGAAAAAGAAGCAAGATTAAGGTATATGCTTGCTGATGCACCGGTAGCTATCGCTGTTCTTAAAGGACGCGACCTGGTTATTGAATCTGCCAACAAAAAGGTATTAGAAGCCTGGGGCAAAACGGATAAAATAATAGGCAATCGACTCCCTGAGGCAATTCCTGAACTGATAGGGCAAGATTTCCTGAGCATAATGGACAGCGTTTTTATCAACGGCGAACCTTTTTATGGAAATGAAGTTAAAGCGCTGCTGGAAAAAAACGGAAAAACAGAAGAGGTTTACTCCAACTTTGTTTATCAGCCACTTAAAGATACTGAAGGCAGGACTACCAGTATCATGCTGGCAGCAATTGTAATTACCGAACAGGTACTGGCAAGAAAAAAAGTAGAACATGCAGAAGAAATGCTGCAGCTGGCTTTAGAAGCTGCAAATATTGGCACCTGGTTCATTCATACAAAAACCCGCGAATTGATTACCACACCCAGATTAAGAGAACTGTTTGGCTTCGACCCTTATCATGAACTGACCTTTGAACAGCTTATTGAACAAGTTACTGATGATTATCGCGATCTTCTAATAAACGAATTAAATAATGCAATTAATACCGGCCGAAATTACGATATCACCTATACGATGAAGAGGTCCAATGATCAAAAAATCATATGGCTGAGATCACTTGGTAAGTTGGGAAGAGACGAAACAGGCCACCTGAATATTTTTTCTGGTGTAGTAATGGATATTACTGAGCAAAAACAAGACGAACAGCGAAAAAATGATTTCATCAGTATGGTGAGTCATGAACTTAAAACACCACTAACGTCACTCACTGCCTATGTTCAGATCATGCAAAGCAAGCCAGGGCAGCATGAAGCACGTTTTGTAGCTTCTCTAATGGACAAAATGAGTATTCAATTAAAAAAGATGAGTGCGATGATCAATGGTTTTTTAAATGTATCACGATTAGAGTCCGGGAAGATCCATCTCGATAAATCAGATTTTAACCTTACAGATCTGATCATCGAAATGGTAGAAGAAGCAAAATTAACCACATCAAATCATCCCATTTATTTTTCACCGTGCAGCTCCATCATTGTTCATGCAGATGAGCCTAAAATTGGATCTGTGATCTCCAATCTGCTCAGTAACGCCATTAAATATTCATTGAATGGAAAGCCAATTGAAGTAAAATGCCAGGTGATTGATAAAATGGTACAGATCAGCGTTGAGGATCAGGGAATGGGTATAAAAGCACAAGATCTGGAAAAGCTATTTGAACGTTTTTATAGGGTAAATACCCAGTCTACACAAAACATTTCGGGGTTTGGCATCGGTTTATACTTAAGTGCCGAAATTATTCAGCGTCATAATGGAAAAATATGGGCAGAAAGCATCCCCGATAAGGGCTCTATTTTTTATTTCTCCATTCCTTTAGTTTAAATCTATCTCCTGATTATTAATTCACGCTATAGCAATATAATTTTAGTTAACTTGCAGCAAGTTTCCCTGAAGGATTAAGATAGAGACCAAATGAGCAAATACCATAAAACGACAAAGGATTCTGCAGCAACTTATGTATTACAAAAAGTTCAACCAGCATTATTAGGTCTAATGGATGGCTCTGTATCAACCTTAGCCCCCTTATTTGCAACAGCAGGATTAACTCATCAAACACATAATGCATTTTTTGTTGGCCTCGCAGCCTCTTTAGGTGCAGGGATCAGTATGGGATTGGCAGAAGCTTTATCAGATGATGGATTAGTTAGCGGCCGTGGAAATCCTGTAAAAAGAGGATTAATTACAGGTTCAGCAACTGCTTTGGGAGGCATGCTGCACACCCTCCCCTTTTTAATTAAAGATCTTCAATCTGCTTTAAATGTTGCTTATGTAGTGGTTGCAGTGGAACTGATTACAATTGCAGTCATCAGGTATAAATTTATGAAATCCCCGTTATGGTCTACGATTTTCCAGGTAATTGTGGGTGGAGGAATTGTATTTCTACTCGGTGTATACCTGGGTAAACTGGGAGTGTCAGATTAAAACAAGATTAATTTTTTTAAGATATAACTTAGTTATATCTTTACACTTAGACAATAAATAACAAGATTCACAGTTTATAGGTATCATACAACATGTCCAGAAGTTTCCGGTACTTCTTGTTTAATCCATGGAACGTTTTTAGCAGATTCAGCCCAGCAATATTATTTTACGTTTCAAATCATAAACATTTATAAATGCCATTCTTAGATCACGTATTACAACCACCTGCCTATGGCTGGAAAGATGAACAAGGAAACTTGGTCAAACCAGGCATCAATCAGATTCTAAGCGAATTTTTTTCAAGACTCAATGTCTTTAAAGACAAAAAAAATTGGCTTCCCTTCTTTAGCTGGCTTAAGGTATTTTGCCTAATGCCCTTTTTCTTCATTTTTGTTTTTAACTACTTTACCTGGTGGACTTTACTGGCTGCCTTTGTTTACAGTATGATCATTATGGGTACTCATGGTACCATTTGGCATCACCGGTACTGCACACATGGGTCTTACACTTTTAAAAATAAATTCTGGCGATTTTTTACCCAGAACTTAACTATAAGTGTGGTTCCTGAAGAGATCTATGTAATATCGCACCATGTACACCATGCAAAATCTGATACTCCCGGTGATCCTTATAATCCACAGGCAGGTTTCCTTTATTGTTTTTTAGCCGATGTAAATCATCAGCCTATTGCTAAGGATTTAAGCGAGTCAGATTACAACCGAGTAAAGAACCTGATGAAACATACCGGAGTTAGCGCAAACTCATATGCCCAATACCAGCGCTGGGGTTCTTATGTTAATCCATCAGCAGCTATATTATCGACGGTTTTAAACTGGTCTTTCTGGTACCTTGCGTTTTATTTAATTGGTGGTAACGCACTGGCATGCAGTATTTTTGGATCAGCCTGTTTCTGGGCTATTGGTGTTCGTACATTTAACTATGAAGGCCATGGCAAAGGCGAGAATAAACAGCGCGAAGGAACAGACTTCAGTGTAAACGACCAATCGATCAATCAATTATGGCCAGGAATTGTAGCTGGTGAATGGCATAACAATCACCATTTATACCCAAAAAGTGCGAGAAGTGGTTTTCAGCCGCACCAGGTTGATTTTGCGTTTTACTATATAAAAATGATGAGTATTTTCGGTGCTGTTACTCATTACAGAGATTCTAAAAAACAGTTTTACGAACAATATCACTTACCTTATCTACTTCAAAAAAAGCAGGAAGCCGCTTTACTGATAGCAAAAGTGCCAGTTAAAAACGTTAATACGTTAATAGAGCCTATTATTTAATTTTTTTTCGCTAAACAGGCAGATCTCCTTTCGCGGATCTGCCTGTTTTATATTCCAAAACGTAATTGAATGGGAAACAGCCGTATTCTCATCCTCAGCTTCTCTTTTGCTTATGTTTGTGAACTGTGTAGCCTGGATACTCCCTGCTAACAACAGAACAGCTCCTACCCCTGCCAGCCATGCAGTTATCAATGTAACTATCTGATCTGGACTTCTGTATTTTTTGACTATTGACATCATAACTATTAAGTTAACAGGGTGAATCGTATGATAAATATAGGTCTTCATGCACATACGCAGTACGATTTTCGATGAAGAGGCACAATCTGTCGTTAAAGCCTTTACCACACTAATTTTATTGACGCATCTCTCTTTTATTCCTAAAAGACAGCCATAATACCGAAATAAAATTTAAACATCATTGTAACAAATCATTAGCCAGGTAGTCAAAATAATGAAAAAACATCTGAACTATGAATTGGAAGTCTCCTTTTACCAGAAAAACTGAAAACAACAGCGAACCAAAAACATCAAAAAAACGGGAATGGCTCAATGCCTTAGTTTTTGCAGTGGTTGCTTCTACACTCATCCGCGGATTAATATTTTCAGCTTATGCTATTCCTTCCGGTTCCATGGAAGGAACATTACTTACCGGCGATTATTTGTTTGTGAGTAAGATAACTTATGGTCCACGTATGCCTTTTACACCTGTTGCAAATCCCTTTTTAGAATCTACCATCACCAAGTACCATTTTAAAACTTATTGGGATGGCATAAAACTCCCTTACCTTAGATTACCAGGATTTACTAAAATAAAAAAGGGTGATATTGTTGTTTTTAATAAACCCGAAGAAGCAGATCCATCTTATCAAAAACCAGTTGATGTAAGGACAAACTTAATTAAACGCTGTCAGGCAACACCAGGTGATCTGTTAACGATTATAAATTCACAGGTGTATATCAACGGTATAGCGGCTTCTAATCCAGAAAAAGCACAAACTTCTTATGAGGTAACTGGCGATATCAGCGCAATTAATCCCCAGGTATTTCAGGATATGGGAATAGAAATCCGTCAGCAGATGAGTACAGATAGTTATGAAATGATCATTCCTAATGTTTCTCTGCCTATTTTTAAAGGGTATTCTTCCATTAAAAGTATAAAACCCGTTATTGAACAGGCTGGAAAATATGATCCTCAGATTTTTCCGCACAACAGTAAATTTAAATGGAATGAGGATAACTTTGGCCCCCTTATCTTACCTAAAAAAGGATGGTCAGTTCCTTTAAATGACTCTACGCTAGTTTTATACCGCAGAGCTATTGAATTGTATGAAAACAATAAGGTAGAGCTTAAAGGCAGCGATATACTGATCAATGATAAAAAAGCAGATCACTATACTTTTAAAATGAACTATTATTGGATGATGGGTGATAATCGCCACAACTCACTGGATTCTCGTTTCTGGGGTTATGTACCGGAAGATCATGTAATAGGAAAAGCAATGCTTACCTGGATGAGTACTGATTCTACAGGACATTTTTTAAACAAGATCAGATGGGACAGGATTTTAAAGCCTATTCATTAATAATTACTGGAAATGGCTGTCTGATCAGCCATTTTTAATCTAAAGATCACCATATGTTAATAATTATTTAATGTTATCCTTACATTACAAAACTTCCTTTGCGATAAATATCGCATAAAAATGATCAGAATATTTAAGGTATTACTACTGAGCTGCATGATGAGTTCCGCAGCTTTTTCTCAGGATTGTGCCACAGTTTATTTAGGAACAAAAACGCTGTATACTGCTCCCTTACTTAAAAACACATTCCTACCAAATGGCTATACTTCCGTATTTATCAACCATATCGGTCGGCATGGTGCGAGACATTTAACCAAAGAAGTTAAAAAGAGCTGGGCTTATCTGTTGCTATTAAAGGCAGATAGTGCCGGTGCATTAACTAAAACCGGCCAACAGCTTAAACAAATGGTTTTATCTCTTGATATAGTGGAGACAAATCATGTCGAGTCTATATCTGTAGAAGGTAAAACGGAATTAAAAGGAATTGCAGAAAGAATGCAGATTGCCAATACTTTCCTATTTAACAAGCCTCTGCGGCTAAATATTGGGATAACCAATAAAAAACGTACTAAACAAAGTGCCGATGCTTTTCTAACTGGCTTTAAAGTTAAATCAGCGATCAATGAATATATAGATGATACAGACCTGCGATTTTACGATCTGGCACCTGCGTACCTTGATTTTGAAAGACAAGGTCCCTGGATACCTCTCCTGAAGAAACTGCAAAGAGAGCAACATATTCAACAAATCAACCAATCATTATCTGCAAAGATATTTACAACAGATTTTGCAGCAGAGCTTTCAGCGAAACAGCTGGAAAAATTTACAACTGACATTTATGGATTTTCTACGATAGTTTATTCATTGCAGAATGAGATAGCAGAAGCGGGCATGAAAACCACAGATTTAAATTTCAAATCAGTGTTTAACTGTGATGAACTGGAGCGTTTGGGTACAGTTGATGATGCCGACGACTTTTTTAAAAAGGGCCCTGGAATGGATGTTAACGGCATTCAGGTGCGTATTGCTGTTCCTCTGCTTATCAATTTTATTAAAACAACAGATGATTTTATTGAACACGGTCAATATAATGTCCAGTTACGCTTTGCACACGCAGAAACAGTTGCTCCATTTGCAGCTCTATTAGGCATCAGTTTAGCAGATAAACCTACAGTAAATGTTCAAACGATCCGTAAAAGCTGGAAGGCAGCAGAAGTAGCTCCACTAAGTTCAAATGTTCAATGGGTGCTGTATAAAAATTCCCGTTCAGCTAATTACCTGGTCAAGATATTGCTAAACGAAAAAGAGGCACATATTACCGGGCTGACGACTAAAACATTCCCCTATTACAATTATAACGATCTGAAAAACTTTTATATCCGTAAACTCCGACACTGGGGAGTGAACATAAATGATGATATGGGTAACTATTTGAAGCATATAAAGTAACCAGCGTCAATAAAAAAGAGCTACTCATTTCTGCTTCATGTAAACATATCATCAATTGTATACTGCCCCCCTAAAGTTAGACAAACTTTAGGGGGCAGTATACTAAGGAAGCTTCCATTGATACCTGTAACTGGTCTAATCTTTTATATATTTTACGGTATGGCCTCCGCGGCCCATTGAATTAAATACCCTCAATGATAAATTTGCTGTATCGGGAAGATCACCTGTATATAGTTTACTATTTACAGTTGGTTCAGAGCCATCTTCAGTATACCTGATCAGTAAACCCGGATACTGAACATTAGCTTTTATTTTACCATCCTGACTGATTATTCCTGCAGTAGGAATCCGATAGTTAAACCCGCCTGCATAATGGTCTAATCTTGGAAGCTCACGCTGTCCAAGAACATTAACAAATGAAGACCAGGACTGCTTATACAATTCATTGCTTTTTGTGGTATCCTGTTCTGTAGCCCAGGAAGGATCAGCTGCCCAGCTTCGTTCTGCCAGCCCCAGTACTTTAGGAAGCATCAGGTATTCAAATTTATCTGCAGAAGTAATCATTTCACTCCATAAAGGTGCCTGAATACCAATAATATTAGATTTTCCAAATTCAGTCAACCGCTCCTTACCTGCAAAATATAGCTGACTGACCGGCTGACCTCTTTCATTTTCTTTCTGATTTTTATAATAATCAAGAGGAATAAAATCAAATGGCTTGTTCACATCAACATAACCTCCCCAATATTGTCCTGATTCAGCATAGCTATCATTATAGGCTAAATCAAGGTATAGATTAGTCACGTTGGTCAGCACCACTTTATATCCTGCATTTGCCAATTTATAGGCCAGGTCTTCATTGCCACCAATATTGTTCCAGACCTCTGTATGCAGGTTTTCTTTAGACAAACGCGTGTCTAATACCATTCTTTTCTTTCCGTCAACCGTAGCCTTTTTAAGTCCCGTTTCTTCCCAGGCCGACAGGTAAAGTCCGCGCTGCTTTAGCATTTGATTAACTTTATTAAAATAATAAAACCAAATATCATCTACTCCATTTATAGCAGTATTCTGTTTTAACAGGGCCGCTACTGCCGGTGATTTTTCCCAAACACCTGCCGGAACTTCATCTCCGCCAAAGTGTATCGTTTGTAATGGCGCTCCTGCTTCTTTGTACATCGCAATCACTTCATCGGTTACTTTTTCCAGAAAATTATAAACTGAAGGTAATGCAGGATTAATTACATTGTCACTCCAGCCCTGTACAGAACGATATTCAGATTGGTCAATCAAATCCCTTAATAAGTACTTTTCTGCTTCTGCAGGATGCCCCTCAGCCAATAACTTACGATATCTGACATCCATAGACTTAATCGCTGCCCTGGCGTGACCAGGGCTTTCAAATTCAGGAATAACCTTTACATGTCTTGCTGTAGCATACTTTAAGATTTCTATATAATCTGCCCTGCTTAAAAAGCCACTGCCAAGTGTTTTATTTACTTCCGCGCCAGATCCATAGGCAGGGTATAAACTATTGCTCTCGTCTGTAGTATGCCCTCTGCGACTTCCTACTGTGGTTAACTCTGGTAAACCCGGAATTTCGATTCGCCAGCCCTCATCATCATTTAAGTGAAGATGAAGTACATTAATTTTATACAAAGAGATTACGTCAACCACTTTTAATATCTCTTTTTTCTGTTGAAAATTACGTGCCAGATCCATCATAAAGGCGCGATAGCCAAAACGCGGTCCATCCTTAATTTCCAGATCGGAAATTTTTAAAGCGGTCTGTTTTATACCCCATGAATTTGAAGGAAGCAAAACCTTAAGTGATTGTATTCCGTAAAACATACCTGCTGCCCCTGAAGCACTGATCACGATTTTGTCCGGACTCACACTTAATTCATAGGCTTCCTCAGATTTCATCTGTTTCTTTTGAAGGATGATTAATGAACCTCCCTTATCAACTGTAATTAAAGGTTTGATACCTATAGCCTTTGCCAGCTCCAGCGATAAATATTCTGCCTCTTTAGCGAACCCTTTTTCTGTCCATATTTTAACCTGCGCATTCAGGGTAAACGATCCGGCAGTTTTTGTGTAGCTAGCCGGAGTGGGAAATACGGGAACAAGCTGATCATCCGGTAAAATTGCAGATTGGGTATTTTGAGCATATTGTTTTGCGGCAAAGCTTTTTTCTTTCTGATCGTAATTAAGGGATGATTTTGTCTCTATGTTTAAGGCTATTCCGCGTAAAGGCTCATTATCAAATACAATATAAAAACCTTTTGGATAGTCGGTAATATTATTAACATCTCTGGACAGCAGCTGTACCGTTATAGAAGAACCAGGCGATAAACCTCTAAAAGATTTTAGGGGATATAGTTTAACAAAGTCACCATTGATCATTTCTACTTTAGTCATAGAAGTATCTGCTGGCGCATTGTGAGGAATAGCCCCATTAAAATATATAGTCCAGCCAGAAGAAGGGAGATTGGTAGTAGAATGGTTAGTTAGGGTAAACAGAGAAAGCATTTCTCCTTTATTTTTGTAATTTTTCTCTGCTAATTCCCAGGAAATTTTAAGATGGGCAGCATCAAATGGACCGATTTTTTGAGAAAAAACAAGATGAGTAGAAAAAACAGAAAGAAACGCCAGAAGTAGACTCTTTTTCATTGTATATATTAAAAATGGGGAACAATAGTTGAATGTTTAATACTAAACAATATAATAGTCAAATCAAAATCAATCAGTTCGTGATTTTCTGATTTAATAGAAAACCTCCTAGATCTTCTGATCGGGGAGGTTTATGATAGTTTTAACCTTAATTTATTTTTAGCCAGCCAGTAATGCTCATTCTCGGCTTGTTAGTTAGCATTACTTCATGCTCTAACTCACTACTTTTAAAGAAAACGCTTTTACCGTTTACAGGTGTTATGTTCTGGATACTATCCGGATGATGTATACAGAGCTCACCACCGTCATTTTCCATCCAGTCAGTATTGAGATACGTGATCATGGAATACTGCCTGCTCGTGTTGTTACCAAACTGGTCAATATGCCTTTTATAAAAGCTTCCTTTCTCATACAAGGCGTAATGGAATTCATAACCAGTGATACCGGTATAACAAGTGCTGTTTAAATAATTAACGAAATTATCCATCAGGTCAAAAAATTGGTTCTCATAAATATTGTTATGGCTACGGTCAAGCCAATAGATCATATCACTACGTACCAGTTTATTATGTACAACCAGGGTATCATTTCCTGTCCCTGCGGATTGCATCTTTTTTTCCTGATAAAGCGTTTTTAAATTTTCTTTAAGATGCGCAGCAAGCGCTTTACTTAAAAAATTTTCCGTTACGCCAACTTTATCATTTATAAAACTATCAATGAGGGTATTAAAGATCTTTTCCAATAAGATTGATTGATCAATATGTGGCAGATTGCCAATATCTGATCAAGGTAGCTTTAATTAATGGTATTAAAGGATTTATGATAAATTAAAGATTTTCTATTTCAGAAACTGAAAGTTCAGTAAACTCTATCATCATAGAAAGCGCATACCCATACTTTTTCATATTGCTTGCAACTCGTAGCGCACTATTATATTCACCAATTTTATATCCTTTCTTACAACCTTCATTATACGCTTCTATGAAAGACAGTTCTTTAGCATAATCAATGGCATTATTATGATCCAATTCTATACTATTCAAAATCGGACCTAATTCTCCCTGTTAGTTAAATCCATTATTACTGTTATTTTAATTATTTTAAAGCATTTCTATTTCTGCATTAGGCAGATTAGTTAATTTTCCTATTAAAGCGATATCAAAGCCTTCTTCTTTCATTTTACTTGCTATTTCAAAAGATTTCTTATGCGCACTTTCTTCTTTCGCATAATGAAGCGTATCTTTTTTCTTCTTAGGTAATTCTAGTCTATTAATAGTTTTTTCAAGGCCTAAAATACGCGCTATCTCTGGAATAGGAAGTTTAGTGATCTTTACGATTTGATGAATAGGAAGTCCCTCTTCTTTCATCCCCCGTGCCAACTCCTGGGATTTTTATGTGCACTTTCTTCCTTTGCATAATCCATGACATTCTTATAATCCCATTCTCCTCTTATACCAAAATCAAACATATCTTTTTCCTCCTTATTTAAATTTACTATTTCAGCTATTTCAAATGCTCTTTGAAAAATATCCTTATCAAAAACCAGCGGTACCTTTTCCAAATGGCTCATGTGTTTCAACAAATATAACCAGCGATCGAGATCTGTTTCCAGTTCCGCTTCTGTTTTATCAAATCCAGGTAATTCGATAAACTTATAAAATAATTTATTATAAAAAATATTTCCTGTACCCTTATACGATAAGGAGACATTGTGCAAATAGTTATCGGAATCACTGTCTTCCAGACAGAAATCAAGTATCCCAATAAAATAGACTTCTTTAAGGTCTATATTCCAATGGCTTTTTCCCTTTAACCACTGTTCATTGATCAAGCGAGAAGCATAAAAGACAGCTCTGTCCTTAAAATTACGTTGTTTATCCCGCTGCATTTCAATAATAAACTGTTCCCCGTTTGAACCTGTACAAAGCAGATCAAACAATATCTTTTTCAATTCTTCCTTATCGCCTGCATGCTCAGTTGGGCTATAAATCAGATCTACAATTTCTTTCTCTCCTTTAAATAACTGATTAAGAAAATCAATCAGAACATCTTTGTTCTGCACATTTCCAAACAAATGCTTAAAACTAAAGTCATTTAGAGGATTTATACACCAGCGATTTTCATACTCCATTAAATAACTATTGAAAATACAAACATAGTGAATAAAACCTGTAAATTATCTATAAAACAAATATTTATTAATTTAAAATTAAGTATAATAATCTTAAAATTTAAAATGTATTAAACATAAACACTCAAAACGTATTACTATATCCCAAATAGTTGATATATTATTATAAATGCATCAATAAATGACTTTTGTATTTCAAAGAAAAACTGCAAGTTTGCCAAAATTTTCAGAATTTAGCCAAATGAGCGATCAAAAAGGATTTACAACTACTATACTACACTCCGACCGTCTTTTAAAACCAGAATTTGGTGCTTTGCACCAGCCTATACATACCGCAGTAACCTGGGGATATGATGATGTACAGGGATTGGTAGACGTATTTCAAAATAAGGCTAAGGGTTACGCCTATTCCAGACAGGGTAATCCTACAGTTACAGCCTTAGAAGTTAAGGTAACACAAATGGAACAGGGAAAGGCAACAGTGGCTTTCTCTACAGGCATGGCGGCAATTACCGCTACAATGTCATCCCTGATGAGAGCAGGTGACCACATTATCGCCAGTTCCTACATGTTTGGAAATACGCGTAATGTAATGCAGACCTTTATAGACCTGGGACTGGAGATCTCTTTTGTAGATCCCACTGATGCTGCAAATTTAAAAGATCTTCTTCAGGAAAATACCAGACTGGTATTTGTAGAAACAGTTGCTAATCCTGCTACACAAATTGCTGACCTGGCAGGAATTGGTGATTTTTGTGAAGAAAACAACCTGATCTATGTAGTAGATAATACGATGACTTCTCCTTATTTATTCCGCCCAAAAAAGGTGAAAGCCAGTTTGGTAATCAACTCTTTAACTAAATACATTGGCGGTCACGGAAATGCACTTGGCGGTAGCGTAACAGATACAGGCCTGTTCAACTGGGCACAATTCCCAAATATAACCCCCATCCTGCGCGAACAGATCAAACCTGAAATGCAGGGTATCACACAGATCAGAAAAAGAGGCCTGCGTGATGGCGGAGGCACACTATCTCCGGAAGCAGCACACAGCATTTCTGTAGGTTCAGAAACTATTGCTTTACGATTGGAACGTGCCTGCAATAATGCAACAGCACTATCAGAGTTTCTTGATTCTCATCCATTGGTGAGCAAGGTTTATTATCCTGGATTGATCAATCATCCCCAGCATGACCGTGCTTCAGAATTATTCCGCAATTATGGAGGGCTGATGAGTTTCGCTTTAAATGATGGTATCGATACTTTTGCCTTTCTTAATAAACTTAAACTGGTCATCAAATCGAGTAATTTAGGTGATACCAGGACCCTGGCTATTCCTGTAGCACATACTATATTTTTTGAATTGGGTGCGGAAAGACGTGCTGAGATGGGCATTCCAGATACAATGATACGCTTGTCTGTAGGTATCGAGGATATCGAAGATTTAATAGAAGACTTCCAGCATGCGCTTGAATCTTTCTTATAAGAAATAGTAAAACTAGCAAGAAGGGCCATATCTGATGAAGATATGGCCCTTCTTGCTTTACCGGCCCGGAGACGGCTTTTCTGCCATAGCTTTAAGATAGCTGCCATCAGTTCGTAAATACGTATGTCCCGATCGACAAAGCAAATAAATAATAAATGGCAATTGAAAAAAGACCAAATAACTATTCAAATAAATACACTAAACCATAAAATGCGACAATAAATCACCATTTTTTAATAAAATTTATGGTTTTTCAGCTAACTATTGACAGTATAAATTGGATTATAGACTTTTACTGAAATATTAAACAGTAAAATTAATTTAAAATGTTAGTAGATCACGAAGAAATATCCTGCTTAACCACAGGCCTGAAAGATAAATTCGATCATTTATGGCACCTGGTAGGGAATACGCCCATGCTGGAGCTCCATTATCAATACAAAGGAAATGCAGGGAGAATCTATGTGAAATGTGAACATTATAATCTTACAGGAAGTATAAAAGATAGGATAGCCTTGTTTACATTATACAATGCCTATAAAGAATGCAGGATAAAACCCGGGGATACTATTATCGAAGCTACCAGCGGCAATACGGGTATAGCGTTTGCTGCTATTGGAAAAGCTATGGGACATCCTGTTAAAATCATTATGCCCAACTGGCTAAGTAAAGAAAGGATCGATATCATTAAAAGCCTTGGTGCTGAAGTCATTTTAATCAGTAAAGAACAGGGTGGATTTTTAGGAAGTATTAAACTGGCCGAAACTATGGCTGCAGAAGATCAGCATACTTTTTTGCCAAAACAATTTGAAAATGAAGATAATCCAAGAGCACACGAAGAATCAACAGGTGTAGAAATCTGGGAGCAACTGAAGCTAAAACAATTGACTCCTCATGCTTTTGTAGCCGGAGTTGGAACCGGTGGTACGATCATGGGAGTAGGAAGGTACTTAAAAACGATGAACCCATCAGTCAGGATCCATCCGCTTGAACCTGCAGAATCGCCTACATTGACTACAGGATATAAAATAGGCAGCCACCGTATACAAGGCATATCAGATGAATTTATTCCTGAGATCGTTAAACTCAACGAAGTTGACCAGGTGATACAGGCACAGGATGGTGATGCTATCCTGATGGCCCAAAAATTAGCCAGTCAGCTAGGTCTCGCTGTAGGGATCTCTTCCGGGGCAAATGTAATTGGTGCAATCAAACTGCAGCAGCAGCTTGGGTTTGACAGTTGCGTGGTAACTATTTTCTCAGACAGTAATAAAAAATACCTGAGTACAGATCTGATGAAAGCAGAACCTGTTAAAGAAGGTTACCTTAGCCCGGATACAGAATTTAGTGGTTATGACCCGATCAGTCGGCTACCATAAAGAAAGATCAAAAATGATCATCGACTGGTTACCGGAAGTGTAAAAAGAATATTGCAATTAAATATGCAACACTATTGCATTATTTAATGCATCTTTGATGCATCAAAAGACCGGAACAATTAATGCATGATGATCAATCATAGGAAAACCTATAAACTTCGTACCTGCGTGTCCTGGTTTATACTGATCTGCTTTTTAGCAGGTCAGTATATGGTCTTTTCGCATCATCATGTTTCCAGTCAAAAATTAGCTGTTTCTCCTTCAAAGCATGCACTAACTACCCGGATAGTTAGTGAGAAGTGTAATTTATGTGACATGATGCACCACATGCACATGGAAATTCTTGAAGACTCTGTTCCTTTTGTACTGTCTGTAATTTGCAACATCCAGTACACCCGTCAGCATGATTATAAAGGGATAGCCCTTATCCTGTCTGCTGGCCGCTCTCCCCCATCAAAAATCGTATAATTTAATATTTTCAATTCCATACAGAGGTATCCTGATCCATTCAATTTATTGATAGGCCAATGGAATACTTATGCCATTTTTTTCTGAAACAAAACACATTTACAATGAAACAAAGATTATTCAACATATATATATGCGCATTCTTTCTGCTGGCAGCACATGCTGCTTCGGCAAAAACACCTCCGGCAGCAGTCATCATTAATGGTACCTTAACAGGAACAATAACGGATAAAGCTGATGGACGGCCAATACCAGGGGTAACAGTTTCTATTCCTGATCTAAGAAATGGTGCCGTTACCAATAATCAGGGTAAATATATTTTAAACCATGTACCAAAAGGTATCTATTTGATACAGGTAAGTTACATCGGATATGCCACTATCACCCAAAAGGTTGATCTGACCAAGACTAATGTATTGGATCTGCAGATGCAATCCTCAGCAATTGAGGCTGGCGAAGTGATTATTACCGGAGTAACACGTGCCACAGAACTTAAAAGAAGTCCCATTCCTATTGTTGCTGTTGATAAAAAGTTTATTCAGGAACGCGCTGGCGCCGGAAATATCATTGATGCAATCGCCAATGTACCGGGAGTAAGTGCCGTTACTACAGGACCAAATGTTTCTAAGCCATTTATTCACGGATTAGGCTATAACCGGGTAGTTACAATGGTAGATGGCATCCGCCAGGAAGGGCAACAATGGGGAGATGAGCATGGCATTGAGGCAGACCAAAATGGTGTCGACCGTATAGAGATCATCAAAGGTCCTGCAAGTTTAGCTTATGGCTCTGATGCTATTGGCGGCGTAGTAAATCTGATCTCTCCACAGCCTGTTGAAGAGGGAAAGATAATGGGATCAGTCCAGGGGATTTATGGAACTAACCAGGGTTTAATCAATGGCTCATTCAGGTTACAGGGCAATCAAAATGGATTCGTATGGGGAACTGTACTCTCCTCAAAGGAAGCCAAAGATTATCAAAATCAGCATGACGGCCGTGTTTATGCCACAGGATACAAAGAGACCGATGCGAAAGCAATGATCGGATTAAATAAATCATGGGGATACTCCTACTTAAATGCGTCATTATATGATGCTAAACAGGAAATACCTGATGGAAGCCGCGATTCAGTAAGCCGTAAATTCACCAGTCAGGTTACCGAAGATGATATCAGCCGTACCATTGTTCCCCAATCCATTCTGAATTCATATACGATCACCCCATTACATCAGCGCGTACAGCTGTACCGTATTTACAATAACAGTAATTTTATTTTGGGTAATGGCAACCTGATTGTCAATCTGGGTTATCAATACAGCCATCGGAGAGAATTCACCCATCCTACAGCACCCGAAGAGCCGGGACTAAACTTAAACCTGGATACCTATACTTATGATACCAAGTACAATTTCACCATAGGAAATGATTATGAAACATCGATCGGTATAAATGGTATGTACCAGGCTAACAGTTTAGGTGAAGGCACAGACTTCCCTATTCCCGCTTACCATCAGTTCGATATAGGCCCATTTTTTGTAGTCAAGAAAACCTATGGTCTGGTAGATATATCAGCAGGTGCCCGTTATGACGTTCGTACCTTTACTGGTCAGGCGGCCTATATAGATACTGCTGTTGCAAATTTCCCTAAGCTCTATACCGGAAGCAATCCTACCGGTACAACGAATGTAGTTTCTCAGTTTGATCCCCTAAAAAAAACATTTTCAGGCTTTTCCGGAAGCGTGGGCGCTACGTATAATATTTCTGATGAATTCCTGATCAAGGGCAATATTGCAAGGGGCTTCAGGGCACCAAGTATTGCTGAATTATCAGCTAATGGTGCCGATCCCGGATCTCAAATATACCATACTGGTAATAAGGACTTTAAACCAGAATTCAGTTTACAGGAAGACATTGGGGCTTTCCTCTCCCTTCCCGGCATTTCTGCAAGTGCAGAAGTTTTTAACAATGACCTCACCAATTATATTTTTCAGGAGCAGGTATTAAACCCCAATGGCAGTCCGTTACTTACCCAGGGTTATAACACTTTTACTTATGTACAAAGTAAGGCACGTATTTATGGCGGCGAAATTAGCCTGGATATCCATCCTGTAAAATGGCTGCATTTCCAAAACTCAGTGAGCTTAACTTATGGCATTAATAAAGGTACAGGGAGCTCAGTTCCAGATAGCTTAAAATACCTTCCTTTTATTCCGCCATTGCATACCCACTCCGAACTGAGAGGCAACTTTAACAAAGGGTTTAATAACTTCAAAAACTTATATGCCTTTGTAGGTTTCGACCATTACAATGCGCAGGACCGTTATTTCTCTGCTTATGGAACAGAAACTTATACTGCAGGTTTTAATTTAGTAAGTGCAGGTTTAGGTGGAAATTTATGTAATCAAACAGGAAGGACAGCACTAAGCCTATTTATAGAAGTGACCAATCTTACCAACGTAAACTATCAGTCTAATATGAGCAGGCTAAAATACTTTGATAACGCAAATGTACAACCAGGCATACAACCCGGCATTTTTAATATGGGACGAAATATAACTTTTAAAGCAATAGTTCCTTTTGATTTAACCCCTAAAAGCAAAATATAATACATCATTACAATGAAAAAATGCGGCTATAAGCCGCATTTTTGCGTAATTTTACTTATTAAATAAATGTAAGTAGTTATGAAAACGATTTTGATCCCCGTAGATTTTTCTACGACATCCAAAAATGCCATTGACTTTGCCGCAAATCTTACTTTAGATGTAGAAGTAGACCGTATCCTATTACTGAAAAGTTTTAACACCAATTTTTATGCTGAACTGTTGCCCTCTCCAGATTATATACAGATCACCACAGAACAGATTAATGAAGAAAGACGAACTGCGATAGAGCAGTTAAAATCACTCGGTAAAGAATTGCAGGATAAATGCAGTCCTACAGTTAAAGTAGAAACTGCAATTAGCGATCAATCTTTACTTCGTTCCCTACGGCAAATTATTAAAGATCAGAAACCGGATCTGCTAATTGTAGGCAGTGATGATATTTTAACACAAACATATATCGGAGAACAGGTTACCGCCATTGTAAGAACAACTACAATTCCTACACTGATCGTTCCACAAAACTTTAAGTATAAAAAAGTCGAAAAAGCCCTCATACCCTGTGATTTCAAGGTATTGTCGCGACTTGACTGTTTAAAAAATGTTACTGGTTTGCTGGATTGGCTCAAACCTGAACTCAGTATTCTCAATGTAGATCCCAAGCTTGATCAGTTGGCTCACGAAGAAGACGTCGATATATTAAAGGAGTTTTTACAAGGTTATCATTTTAAAGTTTACTATTCTGAAAATCCCAGTATTGCAACCGGAATCATTGAATTTACCAAACAAAATGAGGTACAGCTAATGATCGCTCTTCCTGGCAAGTATAGTTTCTTTTACCAATTTACCCATAACAGTATCACAGAGGCAATTACCTTAAATTCATCCCTGCCGGTACTTATACTCAAATAAAATTTTCGAAATCATTATAAAAAGAAGACCAGTCGTTAATGCGACTGGTCTTCTTTTTATAATGATAAATTTAAAGATCTGTTTAATTCGCGTCTGGATGAGCCTTGCCATTATGACAAGTAACACAGCTTACTGCAAGAACAGCTTTAGCATCATAAGCCCCTTTAATATGGAAATATTTTTTGTTGATCCGGCTGGTCATTTTTAACATATCCCTGGCCATCTCTTTTTCTGGTTTTGCATCACTGTCAAAATCAAGGTGCATAGGATCATCTTTTTTTGCAGCATGGCAAAAATTACATTTCACCCCCAAAGCCGTATTAAAGCCTTCCATTACTTTAAAAAGATCTTCATGACTAATGTTCTTTGGAAGAACCTTAAGGTTATTATCTTTCTTTTCCTTTGGAGGAGAAGGCATAAATGCACTCATCATAATAACAGTTAGCACTAAGGCTGACATGACAATAGTTGTTCTTAATCGCATAATCTTAATTTGAATACTAATATAAGTTATGCAATACCTAACTCACAAGAATTGTCTCATTAATGTCACACAAAATAGGTAGTTTATAATTATTCTAATTATTCATAGTGAATTTCTTAAAAAAGCATTTATCCCTTTATTTTCTTATTACCTTATTATAAAGTAATTGCAGCATGTAACAAGCCAAGATGCTTTATTAATGCAGCAGCAAAAGATTCATTATCAGGCATAGTTACAAATGGATCTTCATCGATAAAATATTCAATCTTTTGACTGATCTTTTCCTGCTGCTTCACCACATCTTCATAAAAACGAATCACATCAACTTCGGTGTCTGGTTCATGACCAATCAGCACCTCACCTCCCAAATTTATCAATTGAGCGATCAGATTTAGGTGGCTGTTCACACTGGAAGCAGTAGTGTCAACGGCTATTATTTTTTCCATATCAGCAATTAAACGCTGTGTAAGTTCTAAGCTATCCATTATGTTTTTTTATTTAAATCTAAAAAAATTAGGCTGGTTATAATTCTTAAAATCAAATATGACAAATAATCATTTATACTAATGATCATATGAAATGTATAAGCTCACATCATTTATGACGGATATCAAATAGTATTTTGCTCTAATTTCATCATCAAATTACTATTTAATAGTTAAATTTGTAAAGTCAAATATTAAAATATAACAATGAGCCTTTATAAGACGAATGAAGAAGTAGAGATACAACGTGAAAGTTGCCTGATGGTAAATGCGACCATTACTGAAGTTGCTAAGATTTTAAAACCTGGCATTACTACCCTTTCTCTGGATACAATGGCAGAAACTTTTATAAGGGATAATGGTGGTATTCCTTCTTGTAAAGGTTATCATGGGTTTCCTTATTCTTTATGTATATCAGTAAATGAACAAATAGTACATGGTTTTCCCGGCAGTTATGTCCTCAAAGAAGGAGATATCATCACCATTGATACGGTAGTCTATAAAAACGGTTTCCATGGTGACAGTGCCTACACCTTTATTATAGGTGAAACCACTCCTGAAATATTAAATTTAGTTAAAGTGACTAAAGAATCCCTATACATAGGAATTCAGCAGGCAGTAATCGGTAACCGTACCGGTGATATCGGGTACGCAATTGAAAATTACACTAACGGTAAGTATGGATATGGCGTAATTAGAGAAATGGTTGGCCATGGCGTTGGCCGTGAAATGCATGAAGATCCCATGGTTCCAAACTTTGGCAAAAGAGGAAGCGGAAAAAAACTGCAGGAAAATATGGTGCTGGCCATTGAACCAATGATCACTATGGGAAGCCGCAATATTTACTCGCTTGAAGATGGCTGGACTATTGTTTCTGAAGACGGATTACCGGCTGTTCATTTTGAACACAACGTATGTATCAGGAAAGGTAAACCGGAGATCCTAACCGATTTTACCAAAATCGAAGAAGCTGAACAACTTAACAGTAACCTAAACACCAGCTACTACGTTTAAAATATTAAAAGCCATCTGCGGGTGGCTTTTATTTTTAAAGCCTTTTACGGATCCTGCTCAGGCTTTCGGGTGTAATTCCCAGATACGAAGCAATATGAATCAGCGGTACCCTCCTGATTAACTCCGGGTAGGAAGTAATCAATTCATTATAGCGGTCGGCCGCAGATATACTTAAAGTGGAATTTAGCCGGCGCTGTGTACTGGTATAGGCATTTTGAAAAAGTATACGGAAATAACGCTCCAGACCAGGAATAGATTTATATAATTTTTCCAGATTAGAAAAGTCCAGCAGCAATACTTCGGAATCTTCAACAGCTTCAATATTTAAGGTTGCCGGCGTCTGATTAAGGAAACTATATAAATCTGCTATCCAGTGATTTTCAACACCAAACTGTGTAATATGCTCAATTCCATTTGCATCTACACTATAAGACCTTAAACAGCCTTTATTAATAAATGCGACAAATCTGCATACACTGCCATGATTCAGCAGGTTCTGTTTTTTACTGACCGTTCGTTTAATCAAAAAAGATTCAAATTTTTCAATCTCTTCTTTTTTGATATCAATCAGCGCACTTAAATTTTTGTTTAGCAACTCTCCCACAACCAAAGATATTATTTACATCCAATAATTAATCGTCTGCAAGCATATATGACCAATATTTATCGCCGTCTACATCCGAAAAATAACCAATCAAAAAGATAATAATTTTACTTTATAACCTAAAAACATAAATTCAGGTTAATTCAAAAATTATATCTTAATATATTCCAAAAAATCACGACCAGGTTGCCTTCTTTTACGTATAGTATGATAAGAAGGCAATTCAGCTAAAAGGTTAAATGCAAACAAATGAAGAATACTCTTGAAACTAATAATATACCAGCAAATGATACGAATCGTGTAGCAGTACTCAAACGTTATCAAATATTGGATACAGCTCCAGAGAAATCATTTAATAATATTGCTAAACTGGCTACTCTTCTGTTTGAGTTACCAATTTCCTTAATCTCTTTTATAGATACCGACAGTGTATTTCTTAAAGCACAGATTGGTGTGGAAGGTCATACTCATACCCCCAGAGGCAACAGTTTATGTTCTACTGCTTTGCTCACTAATAAAGTAACTGTTTTTGAAGATATACCTAAAATGGACCCTTGTTTATTGATCAATCCTGCATTAGTCGCAGAGCTTGGATTTAATTTCTATGCCGGAGCCCCGATCACTACCCCTGATGGATTTCGTATTGGAGTGATTTGTGTTATCGGTAATGAAAAAAGGAGTTTTTCAGAAAAAGATAAAGAACTGCTTCAGGCTCTGGCTCAAATTGTAATGGATGGAATAGAAACCCGCTATAAAGGCATATTTGATACGGAACAAAAGTTAACCGGCACCGATCACCGTCTGCCTTAAAATCCTGATACAGGTGTGCTCATGCTAAATGCGTCTATAGCTGGATGTATTACTTATTGATTATTATTTATTGCGCAGCTATCTGTCTTGTTTCAGGGTTAAATCCCTCATTAAAAATACATTATATTAAATTAACCATAAAATATGTAATAATTTAAAAACATATTCATAAGAAATTATTTTAAATCTTACATTTGTTTTCGATGAATAAGATAAAACACCTACTCCTATTGGTTTGTATTGCTGGATGCTTTGCTTCCTGTAAAAAGACAACGAATAATAATTTTGACTATCAGGCACAATTTAATTCGGACACAACGGCAATAAGAAAGTTTATTGTAGCCAATAAAATTCCGGCACTTAAAGATAAATCCGGAGTGTTTTACCAGATTATACTTCCTGGAACAGGTACAACAACGTATACCAGTACTACGTCGATTACTGCAAATTACGAAGGCAGATTATTAAATGGAACGGTTTTCGGTACATCTGGCACAACACCATTTACTTTTACACTTCCGGGAGTAATTGTGGGCTGGCAGATCGGTATTCCTTATATTCAAAAAGGAGGACAAATACGGATTATTATCCCCTCTTATTATGGTTATGCTAATTCTTCTCCAAGCTCTACTATTCCGGCAAATTCAATTCTTGATTTTACGATCACCCTTACTGACGTTCAATAATAGTATTTAAACCAATAAGGGTATATAATTACCTGCTTAAAGTGCCTCAACAGGGCACTTTTTTTTATTTTAAATAATACCTGATTCAAGAGCTGTCCTGTATTTCTTAATTATTGCAACCCATAAATAGACAGCGATTAGAAACTCACAAATATATTTAATTGTTAAATCCCCAAAAATTCCAAAGAAAATATCGCCGTATAAATAAATTCCAAATTTATTTCACTACATTAATGATAAAATGGTATAAAATAGAATAAACCAATACCATGGTTGAATATTTCTACTATAAAAATCTAAAATTGATTGAATTTTTTAACAAAAACATTCGATATTAGCGCCGATTATAACACCTCTTCCTTTTTAGGTTATAAAATTCAGATTTTACAACCTAAAACCAAATAATACCAAATATATTCTTATTATCTATTTACAATAAATGAATTGGATCGGTATAAAAATTAAAAATACGGTAATAATTAGTAAAAATTAAATTGAAAAATAAAACAATGGCAAAACTTGAGTACATCTGGCTTGATGGATACAAACCGACGCAGAGCTTGCGTAGCAAAACAAAAATTGAAAAAGACTTTAGCGGAAAATTAGAAGATGTTTCTAATTGGAGCTTTGACGGTTCCTCTACTGAGCAGGCACCGGGTGGTTCGTCAGATTGCGTTTTAAAACCGGTATATATTATTAAGGATCCGCAAAGGAAAGATGGTTACCTGGTCATGTGTGAAGTAATGGATTCAACAGGTAAAGCCCACGAATCAAATGGCCGTGCACATATTGAAGATGACGATAATGATTTTTGGTTTGGCTTTGAACAGGAATATTTTTTATGGGACCCTGCAACAAATAAACCTCTTGGTTTTCCCGCAGCCGGTTATCCAGCCCCACAGGGCCAATACTACTGCTCTGTAGGTGCAAATAATGCTTTTGGAAGAGAAATAGTAGAAGAACACTTAGATGTATGCCTTGATGCCGGGCTAAATGTAGAAGGTATCAATGCTGAAGTTGCAGCCGGACAATGGGAATTCCAGATCTTCGCCAAAGGAGCTAAAGAAGCTGGTGACCAGATCTGGTTAGCCCGCTATTTGCTGGAAAGAATTGGTGAAAAATACGGAATTGCCATAAACTACCATTGTAAACCTTTAGGTACCCTTGACTGGAACGGATCAGGAATGCACGCGAACTTCTCTAATACTACGCTGCGCACTGCTGGTAAAAAAGAGGTTTATGATGCTATTTGTGAAGCTTTTCGCCCGGTTATAGCAGAGCATGTTGAAGTGTATGGTGCAGACAATCATTTGCGTTTAACAGGTAAACATGAGACTGCTTCGATCCACGATTTCAGTTATGGTGTATCGGATCGGGGTGCCTCTATCCGTATCCCATTAATGACTGTAGAAAAAGGATGGAACGGCTATTTAGAAGACAGACGCCCTAACTCAGCGGCAGACCCATATAAAGTAGCAGCACGTATCATTAAAACGGTAAAATCCGCTAAAATATAATTACAGGTATTAAAACATCCTCCAGTTAAAAGTATGGAGGATGTTTTAATTAGTTACCTCCTTTAAACTTTTCTGCCTCCATCACCTCCTGCAATGCCTTTGGCAGCGCAGAGAGCAAATTATAACCTGTAGCTTTTTCTATATCCCTTACAGTACAGGTATATTTCATCCAGTTGGGTTCGATATTGTTATCATTTGGTGTGTTTATAGCAATAATCACCGTATTCTCATTAATTCTCTGCAGATCGTTATTTCCTTCCGGTAAGATAATTACCACTTTCCAAATGTGTGCAGGTACATTGATCCTTCCATGATCTATAGTAGTTACATAACCGTTCCTGCCTGTCCCTCCGCTTCCATAACTCCCCATTATTACATATACTTCATTTCCCCGTTTCACCTGGCCCCTGCAATAGCTTTCTAAATGCTCCCAGGTATGCTGGTTGTTATCAGGCGCCTGCGGAATTATATTATCCATCAAAAACGTGGAAGAGTTTGCCTCGGTCGAACTGGTGCGGTCACCGCTGGGACAATTATGACCTTTATCAAATCCAGATCCTCTGTAACTGGTATTATCTGCTTCATACCATCCACTGGGAAGATGAGTATCCGGTCTAAAATTATTTAGTCTGTCCGTACTTCCCAGATCGGCAGCACTAATATGCCAGCTCACCCAATTTGGCTCCGCTTTACTTTTATTGTAACTCTCTATGTAATAGGTATGATCGATCAGGTAATTATTTTCACTAGCAATATCGCTTGTTGCTCCGCTGGGATTGCCCAAAAGCATATTAATCGTATAGCTACTATTATGCTTTTCCGCTGCTGCAGTTTTAACGGGTGGTATAACAGCTGTATCTCCATTGGTATGAATGACCAGGTCATCTATATCAATGCGGTTTTTTCCGCCGCTTATCTTTCTGATCTCTAATCTTACGGCATGCTTCATGTTCACCGTAAATGATGCTTTTTTTAAATCATGTCCCTCAGTAATTATCGTTTCACCCACCTGTAAATAAGTATTACCTTCATCTTCAGAAGCCCACAACTGCCATGAAGAAGATTTATCGCTGCCATAAGCACCGTGTAATAAGCTAACACTTGTTATCCCTCCTGCATCAAATTGCATACTGATCTTTCCATTATTACGTATACGTATGGAGTGATCGCCATTTTTAGCATCGGCATCAGATACGGCAAGTAATGCATCCTCTAAGATCCATTTTCCGCTGCTAAATGTAACCGCAGCAGCAGCATAAGACGTTTTAACTGAAGTTGCCTGCTCAAAATCTTCTGTAATTGAAACCGATGGCGTACTTTCTTTTTTGATAACGGATGTTATTGTGGTATTAACGGTACTGTCTACAGTAGTGAGCGCAGATTGTTGCTGTATCTGCTGGCAGCCGCTGTGGTAAATTAATGATGCAGCAAGTGTTAGATATTGAAATAGATTTCTGAATTTCATAAAAATTTGAAGCTTGCCGCAAAGCTAAAATATTAGCTAATAACAGCAATCGTAAAAATGATATTATAAAAATGAATTAATAAAGGAAATCTATTCCGCCTGATTATTACAATCGTAGAAGGAAAAGCTTCATCCTGATAATGCAGCAAGAAAATGAAATTTTAAGATAAATAGTCATTCATACTTATTTTTAAAACATTATACCTCATAAATGCTTATAAGACTATCATTTTAATAGATACGTCATCATATGTCTAAATTATCGGAGCGCATACTTGGTTTCAATAAAGGATTATTACCAGAAACATTGTTATATAAATATGAGGCCATGGCAGAAAATGCTTTTCGCTTTTACCGTGGAACATGTTCTTTATTCTACGAAGATCTTCAGGCTTGTCCCGATCTGCTTCCCTCACCAATGGCCTGGATATGCGGTGATCTGCACCTTGAAAATTTCGGAAGTTATCTTGGAGAAAATAAAGTAGTTTATTTTGACTTAAATGATTTTGATGAAGCTGTACTGGCTCCCGCATCTTATGAACTGGTCAGGTTACTTGCAAGTATATTTATTGCTTTTGAAAGTCTTAAAATTGAACCAGAAAAAGCCAGAAATATGGCACAACTATTTCTCAGGACCTACTCAGCTACTTTAGCTAAAGGTAAAGCATGCAGCATAGACCCAAGAACGGCCAAAGGAATAGTTAAGAATTTCCTGATCGCAGCAGAAAAAAGTAAAGCAAAGGATCTCCTTGAAAAACGAACAGAGAAAAAACAGCAAAAGGTAGTCTTATCGCTTAAAGATGAGCGCCACCTAAAAGTAGAAAAGGAATTGAAAAATGAACTTAAAGCACATGTATCCCAATGGATTGAGAATAGTAGTGATGGCCCTTATAATTATAAAGTAAAAAGCTGCGTATTTCGCCTGGCAGGCACAGGAAGTATCGGCGTAAAACGCTATCTATTTTTATTAAAAAGTACCAATACCCATAACCAATACCTGCTCATTGACATGAAACAGTCGCTGGATTCTTCCCTGAATTGTTTTACAAAGGCTAAACAGCCCCATTGGAACAATAACGCAGAAAGAATTGCCACTATTCAGCAGCGGATGCAAAATGTAACTCCTTCTTTATTGAGTACTACTATTTTTAGGGGAGATAGTTATGTCCTGCAGGAACTGCAGCCTGTAAAAGATTCTATTAAATTTAAAATGATCCGCGACCAGTACCGTGATCTTTATCAGGTAATTGATGATATGGCCATCCTAACCGCTTCTTCGCAATTAAGAAGCGGGGGTATACAGGGCTCTGCAACCATAGATGACCTGGCCGCTTTTGGAAAAGATAATACCTGGCAAGAACAGTTAATTAATTATGCACAAAAATATAGTGATCAGGTAAACCACTATTACTTCCACTATCTGCTTGACTATAGAGCTGGTAAATTCAACAGAAATGAAATCGTTTCAGATATTTTAGAAGAAAGCAATAAATAAATAATTTATTTGCAACCATTTCCCTGCAGTTATCGTCTTCCTGTTTTAAGAATAATTAAATTTCTGTAAGATGGTAAAAACGCAAACTCAATTGAAAAGCATACTGCTTATTGCAGTAACAATCCTGTTCACCACATTTGGCACAAAAGCACAGGATAAAACAAAAGTCATTGGTAACAAACCGCGCCATGGCTCTTCAAACAGCAGCAGCGCTGTGATTAAAGGAAACCAGCTGGGCATCGTGATGAAAGCCGGCCATAAACCGGTACAACTGCTTAAATTAGACTTTGGAGTTGAAAATACAGATCAAAGCAGTCACGAGTTTAAAGTGAACGTCTATGAATTTACGGATAAACCATCAGGCGAAAATTTGCTTAAGGATGAGGTTTATGGCGTCATCCCAAAAGGGAAAAACCGGGTTAGCGTTGATCTGTCTAAGAATGATTTGATTGTTAAAGGTGACATCCTGGTAACTATTGAATGGACAAAAACTGTAAGCGGTGCCAATCCACATTTTGCTATTGGTCTCTTCAATGGCGGTTCTTATGTTTATGAAGAGAACAAGTGGAAAAAAATACCTGTTGCAGGATTCGATTTTAACATGCTGGTTAAGAA
>Ga0233344_1000031_pt1 | contig 29017 bp, 30 predicted proteins | sample GEONDECOMP281_FD_180697 | JGI IMG/M metagenome (GOLD analysis project Ga0233344, IMG submission 180697) | Leaf litter microbial communities from Shasta-Trinity National Forest, California, United States - GEON-DECOMP-281 | ecosystem: Environmental > Terrestrial > Plant litter > Unclassified...
TGAAGGAGGTCCTCCAACAAAAATACTTACTTTTAAGGGTAATCCTTTGGCATTAGCTTTAGACTGATGCACACCTATCCCCCGGTGAATCTGGTAATGCAGACCAATTTCCTGATCTTTTATATACTCATTACCAGCAAGCTGAATACGGTACATCCCCAAATTGGCATTCATAATTCCGGGTTTATCTGCATCCTCTGTATAAACCTGCGGCATCGTGATAAAAGGACCACCATCCATTGGCCAGTTAACGATTTGGGGAAGCTGACTAATCGTAGTCTTTTTAAATGCAGATTTAAATAAATGCTGCTGAAGGGGTAAAGCCGAAAATGCAGTAAGACCTGCACCGGCAAATTTCAGGGGATTCTTAAGGGCTTTAATCGGGTCAGACCGGAGGTCTACCAATTGACTAACGTTAGGCAGGCTGTCCCTAAACATAAATTTAGAACGTTCCAGCGTACCAAAAAGATTAGAAACTGCAGGAAAAGGACTTCCTTTAATTTTCTCAAAGAAAATAGCTGGTCCTTTCTGTTCAAAAACTCTTAAATGAATAGCAGCCATCTCCAGATAGGGATCCACTTCTTCCTTTATTCGAAGTAAATGACCATGTTTTTCTAAATCCTCTACACATTCGGCTAAGCTTTTATATCCCATCAGGCCCAAAGTTAGGATTATTCTTGTTTCTATAATCTCTTAAAACAGAAAAACCATGCGTTATGCATGGTTTTATAAGTTAGTGAAAATTGAATTACTTTTTACCGGCGAATGAACGCAGCATCCAGGTATTCTTTTCTTTAAACTGCATGAAACGGTTTACCATATCATTGGTACCATCATCACCAGCATTGGCAGAAGCTTCGAGTAATTCGCGTTCCAGCTGAATCAAGTGTGCCATATCTTCTAAAACAGCATCAACCATCGCCAGATCCTGCATTCCTATGGTATTGATCTCTTTAATGCCCGATTCACTGATGTAATCTGAAAAACGGCTATGGGGTGGTTTTCCAAGAGTCAGCACACGCTCAGCTATTTCATCAATGGTTAACTGTGCACTGGTATATAATTCTTCAAATTTAATATGTAAAGTAAAGAAATTCTGTCCCTTGATATTCCAGTGGCAGCCTCTTAATTTTTGATAATGTATGTGATAGTTAGCCAGGTAATCATTAAGCAGATCTACTACTGGTTTCACTTGTGTTTCATTCAAACTGATTTCTTTTGCGTCCATAAATTCTTATTGTTTATTAATATTAACTAATTAACATATATATGGGACAAATGGTTTTTGAAAACAGATACAATAGAGCTATAGAATTACCGTTTATTATACAAACGTGCTCTTATATATTATTCGTATAATTGCCTAACCAAACATTCAAAAGACATTAATGCAAAAATATTATATACTGATTCTATTTGCCGTATTCCTGAATTTATCTGCAGTTAAGGCTGATCATCTGAGAGATTCAATTGGCGTTGAGAATTTAAACGGTAAAAAACTGATTATACATCAGGTAGTAGCGAAAGACAATTATTACTCCATTGGCAGAAGATACAATGTGAGTCCAAAGGTCATCATGACTTACAATGACAATAAATTTCTTTCTTTAGGTTTACTGATTAAAGTACCTACAAATCTTCCCTTTACAGGTGAAGTACCGGCTAATAAGCCGGCAATGACAAAAAATATCCCTGAAGCTGTAAAAAAACCTGCTGAAAATGCAAAAGCAACTGCTGCTTCATCTGCATTAGTTACTGAGGAAAACCCGGAACTGACGGATCATGCCGTTCAAAAAAAGGAAAATCTAAATATGCTGGCAGAAAAATACGGCACTACCGTTAATGAACTGAAACGCATCAATAACTTAAAAACAATCAACTTAAAAATTGGTCAGGTTTTGAAAGTTCCAATGAAGGCAGGAGGAAATATTGATGAAAAAACTGCTGCAGCGGTTGCTGAACCCGCAGCGCCAGCACCAAGCCGTGCAACCAGGCAGTCGGTTCCCAACAAACCAGTAACCAGCACTAATTTTACGCCTCCTCCTACCCCTGCCCAGGAAGAACCCTCAAGAGATCAGTTGGTAGTACACACTGTTGCAGGTAATGAAACCATGTATTCTATTGCTACAAAGTACAACCTTACCTTGGATCAGCTGAAGGCTAAGAATAATTTAAGCTCAAATTCACTATATGTAGGCCAGAAACTTCTGATTAGCGGACAATATCCTGCTAAACCTCAGCAAGCTGCGCCGGATACAGCAGCGAGTGATGAGGATAGGGATAGTTCGGCCGTTAAAAACCCTTCGCTCAGACTGTCACCAAACCATTATGGCCTAAGCCAGATGGACGAAAAGGGAATGGCTGTAGTGATTACTGATCCGGATCTTGATTCGTCAAAAATGCTGGTATTACACCGTACCGCACCGGTAGGAACAATTATAAAGATCACTAATCCCATGAGCAACAGATCTACGTTTGCTAAGGTTATCGGTAAGTTTACAGAAAATGAGTCCACAAAAGATGTTATTATTGTAATGACAAAAGCAGTTGGCGATGCATTAGGTGCATTGGATAAAAGGTTTTTATGCAATTTAACGTACAGCGGACAAGCGAATGAACAATAAAAAGCCTTACATTATTGGTATTGCCGGAGGAAGCGGATCTGGAAAAACATTTTTCTTAAAATGCTTTTTACACCATTTCAATCCGGAGGAGGTCTGCTTAATATCCCAGGATGATTATTACAGAGCCAAGGAATTACAGAAAATAGATGAGAATGGCTGGATAAATTTTGATGTTCCTGAGGGAATTGATGATGATAAATTGCTGGGTGATTTAAAACTGCTGATTTCAGGCGGTACAATCGAAAAAAAGGAATATACTTTTAATGTAGACGAGGAGAATGCCCGTTTACTGAATATAACTAGTGCCCCGATCATTATTGTAGAAGGTTTATTTGTATTCCATTATACTGAAGTAGCGAAGTTATTTGATCTCAGGATCTTTATGGATGCCGATGAAGAGATCACTTTAAACCGCCGCATTTCGCGTGACGAGATAGAACGCGGATATACCCGCGATATGGTCATGTACCAATGGGTTAATCACGTTATGCCGGCTTATAAACAATATTTACTGCCATATAAGGAATCCTGTCAGAAGGTGATCATGAACAATAAACATGTGGCCGATGATATCATTGATATTTCTAAAGAGATTTCTGACGAACTGAAAGAAACAGTACTGATCCCATAGGGATCAGTTTAAGTCCATCTCTTTTACATCTGCTTCCGCAAACAACTTACCGGAGGTAGATTGTATAATAAAGTCAACGCTTACCCCAGGTGCACGCTCAATTAATTTAAATCCTCCTCCGGGTAATATATCCAGTACAGCAAGTTCGGTAACTACCTTTCGAATACAGTTTACTCCTGTAAGCGGTAAAGTACATTTAGGCAGTAACTTGCTTTCTCCGGCTTTATTCACATGCTGCATGGCCACAATGATATTCTTCGCCGAAGCCACCAGGTCCATTGCTCCCCCCATGCCTTTCACCATTTTCCCGGGGATCTTCCAATTGGCAATATCGCCATGTTCGGAAACTTCCATAGCGCCTAGTATCGTGAGGTCAATCTTCTGACTCCTAATCATCCCAAAGCTCATCGCTGAATCAAAGATCGATGATCCCGGAAGTGTTGTGATCGTTTGTTTACCAGCATTGATCATATCAGGATCTTCTTCCCCTTCAAAAGGAAAAGGTCCCATGCCCAGCAAGCCGTTTTCTGACTGCAGGACCACATTGATACCTCGGGGAATATAATTGGCCACCAGCGTAGGGATACCTATTCCCAGATTTACATAGTAACCGTCTTTGAGTTCTTTAGCGATGCGTTTCGCTATTCCATCTTTATCTAACATATAATTCTGATTGGTTAGCTGCGTGGTGTTACCGTACGCTGCTCTATTCTTTTTTCGTAAGCTGAACCCTGGAAAATACGGTGGACATAAACTCCGGGGGTGTGGATATGGTCGGGATCAAGCTCACCCGGTTCTACCAGCTCTTCTACTTCGGCAATTGTAATTTTACCGGCCATAGCCATTACCGGATTAAAATTACGACTGGTAGATCGAAAGATAAGATTACCTGCGGTATCACCTTTCCATGCTTTTACCAATGCAAAATCTGCCTCAAAGGCATATTCCATCAAATAATCTTTACCCTTAAAGTTTCTGATTTCTTTACCTTCGGCCACTTCTGTACCTACGCCGGCGGGTGTAAAAATTGCCGGCATGCCATACCCGGCGGCCATACATCGGGTAGCGAGTGTTCCCTGGGGGATTAATTCTACTTCCAGTTCGCCACTGAGCAACTGCCGTTCAAATTCGGCATTTTCGCCTACATAAGATGAGATCATTTTTTTTACCTGCCGGGTTTGGAGCAGAAGGCCGATGCCGAAATTATCTACTCCGGCATTGTTGGAGATGCAGGTTAATTGTTTTACGCCTTTTTTCACCAGGGCCGTAATACAATTTTCAGGGATTCCACAGAGACCGAAACCACCCAACATGATAGTGCTGCCATCTGTTATATCGCGAATAGCCTCTTCGGCGCCGGATACTTTCTTATTGATCATTATATTTGGTTTGACGGCTAAATTATAGATAAAATTAAAGCCGGCCAAATAATAGATCACTTTATGTCTTTTAAGGTTTCCTGACGTTTAGAAAACATTCAGGAAACCTCAAAACGACTATATATATTTGCTATTAAAAGCATCAATTGAAATAAACATAAGTGATTCCATCACCGCCCCTATCGGCATGCTCATCTTCCACTCTGTTCACTTCACTATATTTCCTCAAGTATTCCCTGATTAATTTTCTCAAAATACCATCTCCTTTTCCATGGATCAGTTTAATAAATGGAAAACCCAGCATAATAGATTTATCCATATATTTCTCTACTTCCTGAATTGCATTTTCTCCGCGCATGCCGCGCAAATCCAATTCAGCGTTGAAGCTGCCGATAGCCTCAGAAATTCTTCCTGAGAATGAATTGCTCTGTACTACCTTTTTTGCCTGTTTATTGCTAATCTTTTGAACACGCTCCTTTTTAACAACCGACCGAAGGTCGCCCAGTGCCAGTACTAAATTGCCACGGTTAATTTCCAATACCTGGCCCATTGTTTCTGTATTGATCAGCTGTACCCAATCTCCCACTTCAATAGGCGTACCTACGGGAACAGGCTTTTCAATTTTCTTTTCCTCTTTAACCTGGTGCTGAACCAGTTCCTTTTGCAGGTTTTGTCTTAACTCTTTAGTTGCTGCCTTATCTGCCTGGTTTTTTTTAATACCGGCAATTGTATTTTCTACCAGTTTGTTGGCATTTTTAATAATTGCCTGGGCCTCCAGTTTAGCTTCCTTAATCAGCGTTTTTCTATTCTCCTCTAAAAAGAGCTGTAATTTTTCATTTTCGGCAACAAGGTTCTTTACTTTATTCTGCTGATTGGCCAGGTGAACCTTAGTATCGTAAATTTGCTTTTTCTCCCTCTCCAGGTCTACCAGTAAACTATCTATCCTGTTCTGGTTAGTTCCTGTTTTTTCTCTGGCTAAAATGAGTACTTCTTTTTGCAGACCTATATTCTGTGCAATTTCAAAAGCATAAGAACTTCCCGGTTTTCCCATCTCTAACACATAGAGCGGTTTCATTTTATCGTTATCAAATAACATGGAAGCATTCTCTAATCCCGGGGTATTGCCTGCAAATAATTTGAGATTAGAATAATGTGTGGTAATCACTCCCCTTACTTTTTTATTATTCAATACTTCCAGCACAGCTTCGGCCATAGGGCCACCAAACTGAGGGTCGGTGCCGGTACCAAATTCATCGATCATCACCAGAGATTTTGGTGTAGCATGCGCCACAAAATATCTCATTTTGGTTAAATGCGCACTATAGGTACTTAAATCACTTTCAATACTTTGATCATCACCAATATCGGCAAAGATATTATCAAATACGCCAAGCTCACTGGATTCATGAACAGGAATCAATAAACCCGATTGCACCATCAGCTGCAACAGACCTACTGTTTTCATACAAACCGATTTTCCACCGGCATTAGGGCCGGAGACCAATACGATCCGTAAATTTTCATTCATATGAATATTTAGCGGTACGACAGTTTTCTTATCTTCTTTAAAAGACAGGTATAATAAAGGATGCCGGGCATTGATCAGTTTGATGCGCGGCTCTGCAACCAGCACAGGCATATCTGCCTCTACTTCAATAGCAAACAATGCCTTAGCTCTTACAAAATCTAACTTTGTAAGAAAACCATGGTAAGAAAGTAATAGCGGCGTATAAGGTCTTAAATCATCTGTTAAAGCAATTAAGATCCTGATGATCTCCCGCCTCTTATCAAACTCAAGGTCTCTGATTTTATTATTTAAAGTGAAAACCTCTTCCGGCTCCATATATACCGTTTGCCCGCTTGCCGATTCATCATGAATAAAACCTTTGAGCTTTCTTTTATGGTCTGCCAGGATAGGAATACACATTCTGCCATCACGAATCGTTAAACTTCCGTCTGCCACCCAATTACTGGCTACTGCCTGCCGGTAGATACCATCCATCCGCTTGCGCACTTCCTGTTCCCCTTTGGCAATGTCACCAATGATCTCCTGTAATTTAGAAGATGCATTAGGTTTGATTTTACCTTTAGGATCAAGCACTGTTTCAATCTTTTTAAGAATATTTTTCTCTACAGGGATATGCTCAAATAAAGCTTCCAGGTTAGGATAAACGTCTTTTCTTTCTTCAAAAAAGCGAAGTACAGAGAATACGGTCTGCAAGGAAAGATAGATCTGGAACAATTCATCTTCCATCAGGTAACTACCTTCCACCCTGATCTTTTCTGCCAGTGTTTTGATATCAAAAAAAGTACTGATCTGCAATGGTTCCTGGTTTTCCAGGATATTTTTAAATTCTTTAGTCTGCCTTAAAAACTTATTGATCTGATCGAATTTATTCATCACCTGCATCTTACTCACCATATATTGTCCCATCGGACTCAGGCAATGCTTGTGGATGAGCTGTTTGACTTCATTGAAGCCCAGTCGTTCTAAACAATTATCGGGATATATCATTTTAAATTACCTTTTTGAGTACTCCATGTTTATGGAATCCTTTTGGCATTGTCTTTTTTGTCTGATTTATATTCGCCTTATCTAAGGCTGGGTCCAATGCCGTATCTTTTGCCCCCTTATCATCAGGTTTCGTTTTAATACCTTTTTTAAGATTTGCTTTATCTGCACTATCCTTTTTTAGTTTCATTTTAGCCGCAGTTTTCAGAGAGATCTTTTTCTGTATCTTATCCAGGCTATCTTTTGACTTTTTTAAATTTGCAGTAACCTTTTCATAAATGGTACTTAACACATCAGGATGGTCGTAATAATAGTCCATACTCTTGGTGAAAACTACAGAATCTATCGCAAACTTTTTATAAACACCTTTATAATAAGCAGCACTTACTTTCTTTGCAGAGTCCTGTTTAGGAATAGAACCGATATAACCATCTACTACATGGATATCATATAAGATCACGCCCATTCTGTCGGGTTGAATGATGTTCTCAGGAATCTTAGGCTTACATCCTCCAATCATGATAAACAACAGGCCTGCCCAACAAAATTTTCTCATTGTGTGTAAAACATTTTTTTTTCTTAGCAAATTGGACTAAGGTTGTTAATTTTACCAAAAATACTGATAAATGAGCATAGCAGACAACTTATTAAAATATAAAAAGGAATTAGAAGGCGAAAATGTCGAATTAATCGCTGTATCTAAATTCAATACTACAGATGCCATTTTGGAAGCTTACAACGCAGGACAGCGGGTTTTTGGAGAAAATATTGTTCAGGAGCTCGTAGAAAAAGAAGAAGTTTTACCTAAAGATATTCAATGGCACCTGATCGGACATTTACAGACTAACAAAGTTAAATACATAGCTCCTTTTATTCAGCTGATACAATCTGTTGACAGCATTAAATTACTGGCGGAAATTAACAAACAGGCATTAAAAAACAAGAGAGTAATCGATTGTTTATTACAGATCTATATCGCTGATGAGGACACAAAATTCGGGCTGGACCACGCAGAGCTAATTGAACTGCTGAGATCTGAAGAATACATGGAGATGAAAAACATCCGTATTACAGGATTGATGGGCATAGCCAGCAACAATGCTTTGGAGAAACAAACCAAAGATGAATTTCAGGAATTAAAAGTATTGTTTGATGGCATTAAGTTAAGCTTTTTCAGGAAAGAAGATTCCTTCAAGGAACTGTCTATGGGCATGTCTGGCGATTATAAACTGGCTATTGAAGAAGGATCTACCATGGTTAGAATAGGCAGCAGCATTTTTGGTGCAAGGAAAATTAAACATGATAAAGCCTAATGAGTATTCAACTTAGATTTGCACTGGAAGAAGACTGCCCGCGTTTACTGGAACTGATCTTAGAACTGGCAGTTTATGAAAAAGAACCTGATGCAGTAACCGTTACCCTTAAAGAATTTACGGATGCCGGTTTTGGCACTGATCCTGTGTGGAATGCTTTTGTGGCCGAAGATGAAACCGGGATATTGGGCTTTGCCTTATACTATACCAGGTATTCTACCTGGAAGGGATGCCGTTTATATCTGGAAGACTTCATTATTACAGCAGAGCACAGAGGAAAAGGATTAGGAAAACTCCTTTTTGAAAGGGTCATGCAAGAAGCAAAGGATAAGAATTACAATGGCATGACCTGGCAGGTGCTGGACTGGAATGAACCGGCGATTAATTTCTATAAAAAATACGCTGCACAAATTGAAACCGGATGGCTGAATGCATCCTTTAGCAAAGAACAATTATATAATGATCGTAAGCTTACCAACTAATGGAAATATATAAATTTGGCGGTGCATCTGTAAAGAGTGCCGGGGCTGTAAGAAATATGGCCGGCATTATAAAGAATTCCAAAAATAACGGTCTGCTGATCGTTGTATCGGCCATGGGCAAGATCACCAATAAGCTGGAAGAACTCTCACATGCTTATATTTTGGAGCAGGATAATGCACATGACCTGCTGGAAGAGGTTAAAGCTTATCATTTTGAGATCATGAACGACCTTTTTACCGATCAGCAGCATCCGGTGTTTAATGATGTTGCCAATTCTTTTGTAGAAATTGAATGGCTGCTGGAAGAAGAGGCCAGTGACGCTCCCGATTATATTTACGACCAGGTAGTTTCTATAGGTGAACTGGTATCTACTAAAATTATAGCCGCTTACCTGAATGAAAATGGAACGCCGGTAACCTGGATAGATGCAAGGAACTTTATTAAAACGGATAATACCTACCGTGAAGGTAAAGTTGACTGGGATAAAACGAACATAGAAGTTCAAAAGCATCTGGTAACGGTACTTCAAAAAGGCATTGCCATTACACAGGGATTTATAGGCAGTACCAGCGAAAACTTTACGACCACATTAGGCAGAGAGGGATCTGATTATTCTGCGGCAATATTTGGCGCCTGCCTGGATGCTACTGCACTAACGATATGGAAAGATGTGCCCGGGGTGCTGAATGCAGATCCAAAATGGTTTGACCAAACTGAACTTATACCACAGCTTTCCTACCACGACGCTATAGAACTAACTTATTACGGGGCAACTGTTATTCATCCGAAAACTATAAAACCTTTGGAAAATAAAAAAATCCCGTTGTATGTGAAGTCCTTCCTTCATCCGGAAGGAACAGGCACACTCATCAATGGAGAAAACTGTCCTTTACCTGTGCCATCGTTTATTTTTAAGGTAAACCAGGCACTAATATCCATATCATCCAGAGATTTCTCCTTTATCATTGAAGAGAACCTCAGTGATATTTTCAGTCTATTTCACCTGCACAAAGTAAAAGTAAATACGATGCAGAATTCTGCAATTAGCTTTTCGGTAATCGTAGATCATGATAAAGAAAACGTGAATAATCTTCTGGAAGCTTTAAAGGCACGTTATACGGTGAAGTATAATGCACAGCTGGAGCTGGTTACCATCCGCTATTACAATGAGGACACGATTAAACGTGTAACCGTAAATAAAGAGATCTTATTGCAGGTAAAAACCCGCTATACTTGTCAAATTGTAATGAAAGATAAATAAGCTATTGAATAAACACATCACAGATAGCGAAGTACAGGCCTTTATCCATGAGCATTTGAATGGAGATACGCATAAAATTGCCATGGCCAAAAGCCCCTTTTCCGAGGTTGATGGGAAAGAACTGGCCAACCAGATCGCTTCACGGAAAAAGGCTTCCAGAAAACTTCCTACGTGGTTTCAAACCAAAGGTATTTATTACCCTTCCCTCCTTTCCATAGAGCAGTGCTCATCTGAAACAACTGCCGCCTATAAAGCAACGCTCGCTAAAGGCAGCAGTCTGATAGATCTAACGGGAGGTTATGGCGTAGACAGCTACTATTTTTCTAAACGGGCGACCGCTGTTACCCATTGTGAAATTAATGTAGAATTATCTGAAATAGCGAGTTATAATGCCGCCTTGCTTGGTCAAACAAGTACAACATTTATTGATGGTGATGGATTAGCATTCCTTAAAAACACAGCTGAAAGTTACGGTTGTATTTATATAGACCCTGCGAGGAGAAGCAGTGCCGGTAAGGTTTTTATGCTAAAAGACTGCACCCCCAATGTGATAGATAACCTGGATTTTTTATTGGCGAAATCAGAACGGATATTAATTAAAACAGCACCTCTGCTGGATCTTACAGCCGGATTAAAAGAATTAAAGCAGGTAAGCGGGATTCATATTGTGAGTGTCAGAAATGAGTGCAAAGAATTAATTTGGGTGATTGAACGGGATTTTACTGGAGATACTAAAATAGTTTGTACAACATTAAATGCAGAACAGAAGCAATTCAGCTTTTTAATTGGAGAGGAAACGCCTGCTATAATTACAACAGGCAAGGTGAATGAAGCTGTTTACTTATATGAGCCTGATGTTGCATTATTGAAAAGCGGCGCATTTAACCTGATTGCGGAAAGATATCAGCTGCAAAAATTCCATCCTCAGACGCAATTATATATTTCCTGCGAAATTAACCCAACCTTTCCAGGAAGAATATTTAAGATTGATCAGGTATTATCTGCTGGAGAGATAAAAAAAGAAAAAAATCTGACCGGTAATGTGGTGGTGAGAAACTATCCGGCGCAGGCAGCTTCTCTGGTTGAAAAGTACCATATTAAATCTCATGACACTAAATTCCTGGTTTTTACACAAAGCCAGGCTGAAGGAAAAATAATCATAAAAAGTACGATCATACAACATTATTAAAAATAAGGCCTCCTTTTACGGGAGACCTTATGATAACCATTCATTTTACACTTTTCTAACTTTTACGGCCTGTAAGCCTTTTTTACCATCAGCTACTTCAAACTCGACGGCATCACTCTCCTGGAGGCTTTCTATACCACCAATTACGTCTTTGAAGTGGACAAATATATCCTTATTACCCTCATAGACAATAAACCCATAACCTTTCTGCGTATTAAACCACTTTACTTTTCCGGTATTCATAATATTCTAATATATAAATTAATATTTCTTTAAAGTTCTCACTTATATCAAACTTAAAGAAAATCAATTAGTTTTAAAAATTATTTGTTCGGTTGTGGTGTAGTTCTTAAGTAAGGTTTGATAACTTTGTGTCCTTTAGGGAATTTTGCATCGATATCTTCCGTTTTAATGCTGTTCATTACAATTACATCCTCACCGTCTTTCCAGTCTGCAGGAGTAGCAACACTATATTTAGCAGTTAGCTGAAGAGAATCGATAACCCTTAGTACTTCAGTAAAGTTTCTTCCTGTTGAAGCAGGGTAAACGATCATTAATTTAACCTTTTTATCTGGCGAAATCACGAATAATGATCTTACGGTCATTGTTTCAGAAGCATTTGGATGGATCATATCATACAGATCAGCAACTTTTTTATCTTCATCAGCAATGATCGGAAACTCTACAGAAGTATGCTGAGTTTCATTGATATCATTGATCCACGTTTTGTGGGACTCTACAGAATCTACACTTAAAGCAATAACTTTAACATTTCTTTTTTCGAATTCGCTTTTAAGAGAAGCCGTACGGCCCAATTCTGTAGTACAAACGGGTGTATAATCTGCAGGATGTGAAAATATCACTCCCCAGCTGTCACCAAGAAATTCATAAAAGTCTATGTCGCCAATGGAAGTTTTAGCTTTAAAGTTTGGAGCTACGTCCCCTATTCTAATACTCATATTAATCTAATTTTATTTTTATAATCTTTGCCAAATTGGCCTGAATAATTTTATTACCAATCCTCTAAAAGGTGACCGGTAATAATTACTACTAATATAGTAGATAAATTAACCATCTCAAACAAACAAGGAAGGTTGTAGCTTTATTTCAGGAATTTTACTTCCCAATGTCTTGTTGAAGGCTTTTATCGCATGTGCTCCTAAGAGAACAGATTCCCTTTCATCGTGCTGGTGAACAAAGAAATAGATCTTCTTTAATCCTTTTTCCTGCCACAGCTTTAGTCTTTCTGCCCATTCGTCTATCCTGGCAAAATTATTTTCCCTGTGCACTGATCCGTTTCCAATAAACCTGATAAAAACTTCTGGAACAGTTACTTCCATATGTAACACATCCCTCCTGCCACTTACATCTGTAATTACAGCACCTTTATGAAGTCGCGCAAACAACTCAAAAACCTGCCTGCGAATGGCTGGGTCAGAAAACCATTCTTCATTTCTCAATTCCACAAAAACATCAAGATCCAGTGGCAGGGATCTTAAAAAATCTTCCAGTGCAGGCAAGTTATCCGGCGAAAAACTATCGCTCATCTGCAAAAAGCAGGGTCCTAGATTACCTTCAAATTCTATAACTGAGGTAAGAAATTCGTCTGTAGCTTTTTCAGCTCCTACCAATCGTTTGTAATAGCTAATTGTTTCCGGAAATTTGGGACAGAATAGGAAGCCCTTTTTAGAAGAACCTTCTGCCTGTACCTTTGGATCAGCAACCTGTGTTCTCCACTTTCTAACTGTTTCCACAGAAGGAATCTTATAGTAAGCAGCATTCAGCTCAATAGAGTTGAAATGCTTAGCATATTCATGTAGAAAATTAGCTGTTTTAGTCTTGGGCGGGTAAAGGAAATCTACCCACTCTGGTAAACCCCATTTGGCACAGCCCACATAAACATCAGCTTTACCGGAATCTTTTGTATTTAAAACCTTTACCGTTTGCGCACCATCCGCTGGAAGGTTAAAATTAATCGCCTTTACTTCCTCTGAAGCTATTTTCCCAAATTCCATATTAATGTAAATATCAAATATTTGCACATAAAAAACCCCGAAACACGATTAATGTTTCAGGGTTCATAAAAATTAAGAATATCGTTAATTATATACTTTAATCATATAGACATAGTTTTGAATCTTATCTATTTGCTTAGTCCTGCTTAAGCCCTGTAAAGGGTTCTTTTTAGAGAATACCACTTTTTTGCCTAATGAATCCTGGGGAATAGCATTCAGCGCTTCTTGTATATACCTGGATTTAATGGCAAAAGTAGCACCGTCAACCTGATTTTCTTTGGCAGTAATCACGCCAATAACATTACCGTAATTATCTAATAAGGGGCCACCGCTATTTCCTGGATTGATTGGAATAGCTACCTGATATTGCGTAGTATCACCGGCATGGCCAGTTTTTGAACTGATGTATCCATCCCCTAATACGACATCATCTTTTGGATAACCCAACGTATAAACGTTCTCTCCCATACCAATACTATTCTTTTTCAATTTGTAAGGCAAGTTTGAAAGCGGCTCAAATGCTTCATCAGTAATTTTTAGAATCGCAATATCATATTGAAGATCGCGGTAAACAACTTTAGCTTTAAAAGACTCACCTTTATTGTTTTGTACATAAACGGAATCAGCATCCCTGATCACATGGAAATTTGTACACAGATAACCGTTTGCCGTAAGGGCAAATCCAGTACCACCAAATTTCGCGTTTTTAACAGGTCCTTTCTCTGTTTTGGAAGTAGAAGAGTTCATTGTTCTCACCAACCTGTTCTGGTTATTTTTGATATTGGTAATTTCCCTGCGCATTACTTCATAAGTACCATTCTGACTAGAACTGTGCTGTATAGAGTAAATAGAAGAAATCGTCAATAGCAGGAATGCGGCAGCAATAGCAAAAGCAGATTTATTTCTGCGCCATAACTTGATCACTATTGAAGGATGAGGTCTCAATTCTTCGCTCAATGCAGCAACATCTATTTGCTGATGTGCCTTTTCCATCTGCTGTTTAAGGGACAGCACATTTCCATATTGATTCAAAGAATCCAGAAAAGCTTTATGGGTAACTATTTTGTGGTCAACCGAAGGATCATTGAGGCGTAATTGCTCTAAAGCTATAACTTCTTCTTCAGAAAGCCTGCCCTGCAAATAATCATCAATAATTGCTTCTAATTCTATATTGTTCTTCATGACGTATTAAGATTGAAAAAATAATTTCTTTAATCTCTGCAAACATTTATATTTCTGTGTTTTAGCATTATCCGTATTGGTGTAGCCAAACTTCTCACAAATATCCTGCATGGAGAGATTGTTAATATAAAAATCCTGAATAATAGTTTTACAGGGCTCACCCAGATTCAGCAATGCTGAACCCATCTTTTCAAATTGGAGATCCTTCTCCTCGTGCACTTCTACATCTACTTCTACCGCAATCACATCTTCAAAATCGGAAAGGTTATTGGTTGTCTTCTTGCTTTGCTGCGAAAGCTTCTTCAACCAAATACGTCTGCAAACCGAGTATATATATGTCTTTAACTTGCTGCTTAACTCGAAATCCCCGCTCTTAATCTTATTATATAAAATGATAATGGCTTCCTGATATACATCTTTTGCATCGTCCTCATCGCCGTTATTATTTAAAATAAACTTCAATACCATCGGAAAATACCCAATGTAAAGCCTATTAAGTGCATCTTCCGAGTTATTTAGTATCCCTAAAACTACCTCTCTATCTGTTGGAACTGAACTGCTTAACTTATTACTCACCAATTAATACATTTATACGTGAATGGTAACCCAATATTAGACAAAAAAAATATTCTTTAATCTTTTTTTAAAATGGTGGGTTACCTTTTATGAGTTGGGGTATTAACCATTAAAATTAATTAATTATTTTAAATAGTATTCAAATGAAAAACTTATTCAAATTCGGCTTTTTAGCTTTAGCAATCTCTTTATCAGTAGCAGCTTGTAACTCTGAGAAAAAAGCTTCAACTACAGATACTACTGTAACTGATTCTTCAACTGTTGTTACTGATGTTGATACTGCAGTTAAAGATTCTACTGTAAAAGATACAGCTGTTAAAACTACTACTACTGAAGTTAAAAAAGATACAGTATCTAAAAAATAATTTAGAATACCTTTTTATAAAAGGCTTTGGAGCATTCCAAAGCCTTTTTTTTGTGCCTCTATTTTGATACATTTGCATTTTGCAAAACCATTCTGATTCATGAATTTATCTCCCTTACAAGCTATATCACCAGTTGACGGCCGGTATAGAACCACCACACAAAATCTGTCCAAGTACTTTTCTGAATTTGCACTGATCAAATACAGAGTTTACGTAGAGATCGAATATTTTATCGCACTATGTGAAACCGGACTGACCGGATTAGGTGGGTTCGACAAATCAAATTACAGTAAACTGCGTGACATTTTTGAACAGTTTAGTGATGATGATGCCCAGGAGATCAAAGACACAGAAAAAATTACCAACCATGATGTAAAAGCTGTTGAATACTTTATTAAGAAAAGGTTCGATAATTTAGGCTTACAGGATTTCAAAGAATTTATCCACTTTGGCCTTACTTCACAGGACATTAATAATACAGCTATCCCTTATACCTTCAAGCTGGCTTTGAATGAAGTCTACTACCCAAGAATCAGCGAACTGATCACTAAACTGCATGAGTTAGCTGCTGAATGGAAAGAAATACCTTTACTTGCACATACCCATGGACAGCCAGCCTCTCCTACTAAATTAGGCAAGGAATTTTTGGTATTTGCAGAAAGACTGGAGATACAGTTAAATAACCTGAAAAGCATTCCCAACAGTGCTAAATTTGGTGGTGCTACAGGAAACTTTAATGCACATCATATTGCCTATCCTGGTATCAACTGGGTAGATTTCTCCAATGATTTTGTCAATAATACTTTAGCACTGACGCGTGCACAGCACACCACACAAATTGAACATTACGATCAGTTTGCAGCACAATGCGATGCTTTAAAAAGGATCAATACGATTATCATTGATCTGGACAGGGATATTTGGGCTTATATCTCTAAAAACTATTTTAAGCAAAAAATTAAAGAGGGAGAAGTAGGCTCTTCTGCTATGCCGCATAAAGTAAATCCTATAGATTTTGAAAACGCAGAAGGCAATGCAGGTTTAGCCAATGCATTATTTGAATTCTTTGCTGCTAAATTACCTATTTCGCGTTTGCAAAGAGATTTGACAGATTCTACCGTATTAAGGAACGTAGGTGTACCAATGGCACATACCATTATCTCTATTTCTTCCACTTTAAAAGGATTAAACAAATTGTTGTTAAACAATGAAGTTATTGCCGCTGATCTGGAAAACAACTGGGCAGTAGTTGCCGAAGCGATACAAACGGTATTGAGAAGAGAGGCTTATCCGAATCCTTATGAGGCACTAAAAGACCTTACGCGTACCAATGCCAAAATCACTGCACATACAATGGCAGCATTTATTGATGGCCTGCAAATTGATGAAGATTTGAAGCAAGAATTGAAACAAATCACGCCATTTAACTACACAGGCGTGTTTTAATATATAATGACCTAAAACAGACACCGATATCTGGATTTGAATTACGAATTATTTATTTTTGTAAGAAAAAGAGACCATGACTATTAACGTATATACAGAAGAAACCCCGAATCCTGCCACTATGAAGTTTATGGTTAATAAGCTTTTGATAAACGGCAGTGAAGATTTTGCCACAAAAGAAAGTGCAGAGCACTCTCCTTTTGCCAAAGAATTATTCAAGTTTAATTTTGTTAGCGGAGTCTTCTTTGCGAGTAACTTTGTTACGATCACTAAAACTGAAGACGCTGAGTGGGCGGATATCAAACCAATATTAAAGGAATTTGTAAAAGGTGCTGTAGAATCAGAATATAAAATCAAAGAAGCTGCTGCCGAAGAAGCTCCTGATTTTGAAGGATCAGACCTGGAAATTAAGATCCAGCAGATCTTACATGATTATGTTCGTCCTGCAGTAGAGCAAGACGGCGGAGCAATCAGCTATAAATCATTTGATGAAGGAGTGGTTACTGTAGAGCTTCGCGGTTCATGCAGCGGATGCCCATCTTCTACCATTACTTTAAAGTCTGGTATCCAGAATTTATTACAGCGTATGGTTCCTGAAGTAAAAGAAGTTGTTTCTAACGCTTTATAAAAATTATAAACTTAAAAGGGGTTCGTGAACAATTCACGAACCCCTTTTTATAGATAAATCTACTGATTTAGTAGGTAGCGAGTTTTTCTTTATTCCTTACAGCATAAGAGATCAGTAGTATTCCACAAATAAATAACAGGGAAGAGATCAGTTCTGCCTGGGTAAAAGAAATACCTGCAACGTGATATCTTGAATTCACACGAATCAATTCTATACAAAAGCGTTCTATACCATTCATCACCAAATAAATTCCAAACATCACTCCCGGAATTTTGATCTGGTTCCTGATACGCCACAGGATAAGAAATAAAATAAAACAAACGATCACTTCATAAAGCGGTGTAGGGTAAACCGGCAAAGGCAATACATTACAAAAACGACCGGTACATCTCGGAATCGGAACCCCTTCCATCGCTACATTGTTTGGATAAGTATAAGCCCATAACCAGTCTGGCAGCCAGCTGAACGGCTTTGGATGCAGATTAACAATTCCCCAGTCGCCATCACCTGATAAATGACAGCCTATTCTGCCTACACTATAAGCAAGCATCATACCTGGTCCACCTACATCAAGCATATGCAGCGGTTTGATACCGTTCTTTTTAGCAATGTACAGTACAGCGGCACCACCGCAAATTAATCCGCCATAAAAAGTAAGACCGCTAAAAGAAAGCAAACCTCCGATGGGGTCTTTAATAAAGCTATCCCAATGTTCCAGGTTATCAAATATTTTTGCGCCTAACAATCCCCATATCGCAGCCCAAACCACCATATTGCCAGTTAATTCGTAAGGGTGTTCCGTTACTTCAACAGTTTTTTCCTTCTCCAGCTTGAACCTGCTTTTTTCTTTGTAATCCCAGTAGGCAAACAGAGCGGCAAAAAGTAATCCGCCGATAATATTTCCTTTGGAAGATAACAATATGGTTTGGGCATCACTCACAAAAAGACGGTAATTTAGAAGGGCATATATAAGCTTATAACCTATAATAAAACCGAAAAGTCCGTTATAAAGTAATTCTGTGGTAGTAGCTGGTTTACCAATGGTCACGATCCTTTTTACAGGATGTAAAATACCTTGTGCCTCTTTACGTTTTAGTTCTGTAGTAAAAGCCCAGTAGCCTGCAATAAAGGCCATAGCTACCAGTACGCCAAAAGTATTAAAAGGCAAAGGTACATTTACACCAAAAGCGTAGGCTATAAAATGAGAAACAGTAGGAAACATAAACGTATATTTTTTACGCGAATATAGGATTAATGCGCTAAAACTTCTTCAGTTTCCATAACTTCTACCTCACCATCTGGTGTAAGTTCTACAAGTTTAACTGTTTTAATTTCGTTGACCATTATAGGATCATATTTTGCTTTTACCTTCACATAGTTCCTGGTAAAGCCATGCATAAATCCGTTTTTTTGATCGTCTTCAAACAATACTTCGGCCACTGAACCAATCTGTGACTGGTAGAATGATCTGCGTTTTTTTTCTGATAAGATATGCAGCATTTTACTTCTGTCAGCCCTTGCACTTCCGGTAACAATACCAGTCATGTCTGCTGCTGCTGTCTGCTCGCGCTCAGAATAAGTAAATACATGCAGATAAGATATATCCAGCTCATTCAAGAACTGATAAGTATCGAGAAAGTCTTCGTGGGTTTCTCCCGGAAAACCAACGATTACGTCAACTCCAATACAGCAGTCAGGAATAAGCGCTTTAATCGTAGCAACACGTTCTGTATACAAATCTCTGCGGTAACGTCTTTTCATTAATCCCAGGATCTTGTCAGAACCAGATTGTAAAGGGATATGGAAATGGGGAACAAATCTTTTCGAGGTTGCGACGAAATTAATAATTTCATTGCTCAATAGGTTGGGCTCAATAGAAGAAATACGAAATCTTTCAATTCCTTCCACTTCATCAAGGGCTTTTACCAGGTCAAAGAATTTATCCTCACGCTGTCCGTTGCGGATACCAAAGTCTCCAAGATTAACTCCTGTCAACACAATTTCTTTTACGCCGCCTGCTGCAACTTGCTGAGCGCGGTTCACTACATTTTCTACAGTATCACTTCTGCTTCCACCTCTCGCCAGGGGAATAGTACAATAGGTACACGGATAATCACAACCATCCTGAACCTTGAGGAAGGTACGGGTTCTATCACCAATAGAATAAGCAGCAATAAAATTATGGTTTACCTTTTCTATATTCTGCTGGTGAATAACTGCTTTTGACTGTTTAGTAAGATCGGTGATATATTCTACAATGCGAAATTTCTCTGCTGCACCTAAAACCATATCTACACCTTCAATTTCAGCGATCTCTGCAGGTTTTAGCTGTGCATAACAACCAACAATGGTGATGTATGCATTTGGCGCATACTTCAGTGCTTCTTTCACTACCTTGCGGCATTTTTTATCTGCATGTTCTGTTACAGAACAGGTATTGATGACATATACATCTGCGGCATCGGTAAAATCTACTACAGCATAACCTGCATCAGTAAAAAGACGGCCTATGGTTGAAGTTTCTGAGAAATTTAACTTGCAACCTAATGTATAAAATGCTACTTTCTTCATTGATTTTTATAGTTGGCCAAAGATAACCTTTTAGACGGGGTTATGAAAAAGAAAGCATTTGCTGATTGTCAAATTCCGTTAATTTTCATTCCAGCGGTAACTATCCTGCTCTAGTCCTGCCAGATCAACTACCCTGCTCACCACTGTTTGTGCTACTTCTTCAATAGTTTGAGGTTTACTATAATAAGATGGGTTGGCCGGACAAATTATCCCTCCAGCCTCAGTAATTGTTTTCATATTGTTAATATGGATCAAACTAAATGGCGTATCCCTTACTACCGCGATCAGTTTTCTGCGTTCTTTAAGGATCACATCGGCAGCTCTGGAGATCAGATCATTTGATATACCATGTGCTATTCTCCCCAATGTACCCATAGAACAAGGGATGATGATCATGGTATCAAATTTTGCTGATCCGGAAGCAAAAGGAGCATTGAAATCCATTTTTTGATAAAAATCAAAAGGATAGTTCTCATAATTACTATTTCCGAGCTCAAAACGCCACACTTCTTTCGCGTTGTCAGACATCACTACGCCCACTTTTTCTATCTGTGCAGAAAGCTGCTGCAGGTTATCCAATAAAAGTTTAGCATATATAGAGCCGCTGGCACCGGTAATTGCAACAATGATCTTTTTCTTCTTCATAGCGGAGGTAAAGGTAAGTAAGAAGAGTCAAAAAAAGGATTTAAAAAAAAGGGCCGAAAATAAATTTTCGGCCCTACATCTACCTATGAAAAACATACCCCCGAAAGGGTAAGCTCAAATGTAATATTCTTTTCTAATATAAAAGAAAGTTTAAACGTTCTTTTTCGTAATTTTGTTAAACATTTAACATTTGAATGTTATTTCTTGTTTAAGCAGGATAAAGCTGATATCCTCTTTTATTCTCAGTTATCGGGAAAACATTCCTTAAAACTATTACAGCTTCATTTTTCAAAATATATCTTCTTTTAATAAGCTGTTTATGAATTGTTTAAAAAATATTTCAAATTCTTCTTCGAAAATATTTGAATAAAATGATAAAAAGTGTACTTTTGTCTCACTGAAAAAAATGGTGGTTTTAGCTCAGTTGGTTAGAGCATCGGTTTGTGGTACCGAGGGTCGTGGGTTCGAGCCCCATATTCCACCCCAATCAGTCGAAAGCAGTCATTTATGACTGCTTTTTTTGTTTAACGACAAAAAAATAAACGAAGGACACACCAGGGATACGCAAATGCTGTCCTTTTTTGTTAAATTGCTTTTTATGATTGAGATTTATACCGACGGTGCGGCAAGCGGAAATCCGGGTCCCGGAGGTTACGGAGTAGTGCTACGCTCAGGAACCCACTATAAAGAGTTAAGCGGAGGTTTTCGCATGACGACTAATAACAGGATGGAATTACTCGCGGTGATCGTTGGCTTATCCAGCATTAAGAAACCAGGAGAGCAGGTAACCGTTTATTCAGATTCTAAGTATGTAGTAGATTCAGTAGAAAAAAAATGGGTATTCGGCTGGGTAAAAAAAGGGTTTAAGGATAAAAAGAATAAAGATCTCTGGATTCGTTTTCTTGCAGTTTATAAACTGCATGACGTAAAATTTATCTGGATAAAAGGCCATAACAGCCATACAGAAAATGAACGCTGCGATGTACTAGCCGTTGCAGCTTCTAAAAACAGGGCCGCGCTGGAAGTTGACACAGAATTTGAAATAGAAAAAAATAAGGCTACTCTATTATAATTCATAGACTTACAAGGAATAGTAAGAAAATAAAAAAGCCCAGGTTTAAAACCTGGGCTCAAAATATTTTTTGATTTGTTGCGGCCCTACGTAGCAGGAGCTACATCAAGTCGACTTAAGATAAATATAGTTAAAATTATACAACTACAATAATTTATAATTAAATTATCTGTCAAAAAAAAGAGTTAGAATTGACTTTCGCAATGGTAAGTATACTTCGCCATCATTTCCTCTGCCATACTCACCATTTTCTTTGACCCAATAAAAATAGAAGTTCTTTGGTGAAGCGCTACAGGTTCTATATCCAGAATTCTTACATGACCATTAGAAGCTACTCCTCCGGCCTGCTCTATGATAAAAGCCATTGGGTTACATTCATACAATAATCTTAATTTACCATTAGGTGAACTTGCTGTAGTTGGATAGATATAAATCCCTCCTTTAATCAGATTACGATGAATATCGGCAACCATCGAACCAATATATCTGGAAGTATAGGGCCTGTTGGTAGCAGTATCATGTACCTGCGCATATTTAAGATATTTTTTTACGCCTTCCGGAAAATGAATATAGTTTCCTTCATTAATGGAATAAATACTTCCATCCTCAGGCATTTTCATATCAGGATGCGATAGACAGAACTCGCCTATCGAAGGATCAAGCGTAAAGCCGTTCACCCCTTTACCTGTAGTGTAAACCAGCATTGTTGAAGAACCATAAATTACATAACCTGCAGCTATCTGTTCCGTTCCTTTCTGAAGAACATCTGCCAGCGTAGCCATCCCTTCAATTGATTTTCTGCGGTAAATAGAAAAAATAGTTCCTACAGCTACGTTTACATCAATATTAGAAGAACCATCCAGCGGATCTATACAAACAATATACTTGGCATTTTTTGATACAGGCGAATCAATAGGCACAAATTCATCTTCTTCTTCAGTAGCAACAATACAGCATTCTCCCCCACTGGTCAGTGCAGAGATAAATTGCGTATTTGCAAAAATGTCTAACTTTTTCTGTCCCTCTCCCTGAATGTTTATGGTTCCGGCATCTCCGAGAATATCTACCAGACCAGCTTTATTCACTTCGCGGTTAACAATTTTTGCTGCGATACCAATGTCTCTCAGTAACCTGGAGAGTTCTCCTTTTGCATAAGAGAAATCTGCTTGTTTCTCAATAATAAACTGACCTAATGTTTTTATACCAGACATACCTTAGTGTAATTAATACGTTATCTATTCCCCATTTCTATGGCTTCTAAGGTATGAATTTTATCTTCTGAAATACAAAAACGAATTAAAGTTTTCACTTTATGCCAGCCCGATTTACCCGCTGCACCGGGATTTATATGTAAACAACTAATTTTCGGGTCAAACATCACTTTAAGAATATGGGAATGACCAGTGATAAAAAGCTGAGGAGGGTTAGTGTATATTTCACTCCTTATGCCTGGCGCATATTTACCCGGATAACCACCAATATGTGTTATCCAAACATCCACCTGCTCGCAGCTAAATCGAAGATGCTCCGGAAATTCAGCCCTGATCACTTCATCATCGATATTTCCATAAACACCTTTAAGCGGTTTAAATGCTGCCAGCTTATCCGCTACGTCAGGCCCAAAATCTCCTGCATGCCAAATCTCGTCACAGGCATCAAAATGTTTAAAAACTGCATCATCCAAATAACCATGGGTATCTGAGATCAATCCTATTTTCTTCATACTAATACTCCAATTTAAAATGCCAGGAAGAAATCCCTGAGTAATTGTTTATACTGATTTGTATATTTTCCTTCTGCTTCATAAATATAAACATGCTCTTGCTCCAAACCTTTATTCATAAAGTCCAGACAAATGATTTGCCTGAATGAAGATTTAGCGGCGTCGGAGTAAACATGAACGATCTTTGAAGGGAAAAGTTTGTACAATACGGCATTGACCACCACATTTTCCGCCTGTTTAACCGGAAGAATCAACCAAAGGGAACCTGAATCATTGAGAAAAGAAGCTGCTTTATGCAACAGCATTTCAAAAAAATCCTCATCTGCATGACGCGCAATTTCTTTCCTCTTTTCTGTACTTTTTAAATCATTTACAAAATATGGAGGATTAGAAACAATAAGATCATATTTTACAGTTGATGTAAACCGCTCAAATGAAGTATAATGTACAGCTGTTCTATCTGCAAAAGGAGAATGAGCAGCATTCTTTTCGGCAGCTGCCGCTGCAGATTCGTCGATCTCAACAGCATCGACTTTAGCCGAAGGAAATCTCTGGGCAAGCATTAGTGCAATCACGCCGGTACCAGTTCCTATATCTAAAATAGCAAGGGGAAGAGCATGATCTGCGATAGCAGCCAGAAGGACGCCATCAGTGTTTATTTTCATTGCACAGCCTTTCTGATCTATTTCAAATTTTTTAAATTTGAATATACTCCCCATTGATCAGTATTGGTATATTTCTAATGGTAAACCATCAGGATCGGAGAAGAAAGTAAATTGCTTACCAGTATATTCATCAATCCGGATAGCTTCTGTCTTTACACCTTTTGCATTCAGCGCTGCAGCTACAGCAGCCACATCACTTACCTCAAAAGCCAAATGCCGCAAGCCAACAGATTCAGGTCTTGATGGCCTTTCAGGAGGATTTTCAAAAGAGAACAATTCAATTTGGTAAAGGCCGCCAACAGAAAGATCAAGCTTATAAGACTTCCTTTCTTCCCTGTATACTTCCTGCAAAATCTTTAAGCCCAGGATATCAACATAAAAACCCTTGCTTACCGGATAGTCTGAACATATAATTGCCACGTGATGAATTCTATTGAGCATATTACTGTGTTTATTTGTTATTTAACAATGACCAAAGGTAAAAAAATACGTGTAATGCTGAAGACATGTAAACCTAAATCAGTAATATCACTTCGAATTTGCAAGGTTAGGACACACAAGGTGTTTTGACTAGGTCTTGCCTTGGTTTAACGGCGGGAAAGTCCATAGTAAATCAATAGTAAGTCCATAACGAGACCACCTGTTTACTATATATACAGGTGGTCTCGCTATGGACTTACCGCAGTTTTAGAGTGGACTTTCCCGCCGTTAATCCCAGGCAAAGGGTTATCTTGTCTTATATCGATCTTAATTTACAAAGTCTTCATCACAGAGAACTATGATTAATTGAGCATAAATGACAAAGGCATTGTATACCTTACCCTCACAGGAATATGATGCTGAAGCCCAGGTTTCCATCTTGGCGATTTCTTAATTACACGCATCGCTTCCTCATCACAGCCTCCGCCTATTCCTTTGATTAAAGTGACATCACTAATAGAGCCATCTCTTTCTATAACAAAACTTACAAAAACTTTTCCTTGCGTCCCCTCTTCAGTAGGCCGGTCAGGATAATGCAGGTTCCGCTGAATAAATTTTGCCCATGCCGCCATGCCTCCTTCAAATTCTGGATATTTCTCTATTGACCCGGCATCATAAACATGATTATCCGTTGCAGCAACGGTTCCGGCACCAGCCTCTGTAGCAGCTATCGGTGTTGCAGATTCCTGGGTTGCTGCACCAGATTGTGTTACCTGGCCCACTACAGCATCTTTCAGCTCATTTAGTGAAGGTGGTATTTCCTCCACATCAGGCTGTGCTACCACCTCAATATGAGCGGGGATCTTTACGGTCTTCAGTTTTTCTTTTGAAGGATCAGCTTTAGACAGGTCATTATTTTTCTCCGGAAATTTAGCATTTACCGGTGGTGGTGTAAGGTCTACAGGAGTTTCATAAGGAAGATCTCCTTGTACCTGAACAGGATATAGTTTTTTGTATAATAAAGGCCCGGCAAATAGCAGTATAAATAACGGAACGACTATAAATAATGCTTTTGTAGTGATGAATGACGACTGGGCACGCAACTGGTAAGCGCCATAAGCCTGATTCCTATTTTTAAAAACAAGATTGATCCAGCTCGATTTGTAAAGATCTGATGAAATGTTTAGCATAGTGATTGGAATTTAGGTTCATGATCAGGATGATCAAACCTGATAAATTCCATAAATAAATGAACAGCATCAATTCCGTTATGAATAAAACAAAGTCCATTTAATAGACTCCTATTCAATACTTTCCAAAATTCCTATTTAGAATACAGAATTTGTAGAGACGGGTAATGAATTAAAATTTTATTAACTTTTCATTTTTTACAAAAGATTGTTGAATATTTAATCAGAAAAAATCTATTTTTGGTCAAATTTTAAAGAAACTAATGAAAAGCTTAAGAACAATTGCACTAAAAGAAGCACAAAGTAGAGTTTCACCAGAAGTTAAGTCACCATCGACTAAGATTTCTGAGTTTTTTGGCTCTAATGTGTTCGATAAAAAGAAAATGAAAGACTTCTTATCAAAAGAGGTTTATGAAAAACTAATATCTGCTATCGAACAAGGAGAATTAATCAATCAGGACGATGCCAATCAAATTGCAACAGCGATGAAACACTGGGCAATGTCTAAAGGTGCAACACATTATACTCACTGGTTTCAGCCTTTAACAGGCTCTACAGCAGAGAAACACGACTCATTTTTTGAGCCAAGTGAAGACGGTGCAATAGAGAAATTTGCTGGAAGTGCATTGGTACAACAAGAACCAGATGCATCAAGTTTCCCAAATGGTGGAATAAGAAATACTTTTGAGGCCAGAGGTTATACCGCATGGGATCCTTCATCTCCTGCATTTATTATGGAAAGTAAAGCTGCAAAAACATTGTGTATCCCTACAGTATTTGTAGCTTACACAGGCGAAGCTTTGGATTACAAAGCCCCATTATTAAAAGCATTGGCTGCTTTAGATAAAGCAGCAATTGATGTTTGTCATTATTTTGATAAAGGTATTGACAAAGTAACAGCATCGCTGGGTATCGAACAGGAATACTTCCTGGTAGATTTAGCCATGTACAATGCCCGTCCGGATCTGTCATTAACTGGCCGTACTTTATTTGGCGACATCTCTGCAAAAGGACAACAATTAGAAGATCACTATTTTGGATCTATTCCTGAGCGTGTATTTACGTTCATGGTAGATTTTGAAAATGAATCATTCAAATTAGGCATCCCATTAAAAACCCGTCACAATGAGGTTGCACCACTTCAATTTGAATGTGCACCTATATATGAAGAAATCAACCTTGCAATTGACCACAATCAATTGTTAATGGATGTGATGGAGAAAGTTGCCCGCAGACACAATTTCAAAGTGTTATTACATGAGAAACCATATGCAGGTATCAACGGATCTGGAAAACACAATAACTGGTCGTTAATTACCAACACTGGTAAAAACCTGTTATCTCCGGGAAAAACTCCTAAAAATAACCTGATGTTCCTTGCTTTCTTTGTGAATACAATCAAAGCAGTACATGAGAATGCAGATTTATTAAGAGCAAGTATTGCTTCAGTGAGCAACGATCACCGTTTAGGTGCTAACGAAGCTCCGCCAGCAATCATCTCTATCTTCTTAGGTCAGCAGCTGAACGAAGTGTTAGACGAAATCGAACACTCACGTATCAGCAAAAAAATCAAAGAAGACAATGCTTTATGGTTAGGTATTCCTAAGATCCCGCAAATCCTTTTAGACAATACCGATCGTAACCGTACTTCACCTTTTGCCTTTACAGGTAATAAATTTGAATTGCGTGCAGTTGGTTCTTCGGCTAACTCTTCGGCACCAATGACTGTTTTAAATACAATCATGGCTGATCAGCTGATCAAATTCAAAACTGATGTAGATAAATTGATCAAAAAAGGTGAGAAAAAAGATATCGCTCTTTTAACTATCATCAAAAAATACATCAAAGAATCTAAAGATATCCGTTTTGAAGGAAATGGTTACAGCCAGGAATGGGAAGATGAAGCTGCTAAACGTGGTTTAGCGAATATCAAAACTACTCCGGTAGCTTTAGACGCTTATATTTCTGATAAATCTGTTGAATTGTTCGAAAGAAATAACGTATTCAGCAAACGTGAACTGCATGCCCGTCATGAGATCTTGTTAGAGAACTATTTCTTAAAACTACAGATCGAAGCAAGGGTAATGGGTGAAGTAGCAAATACGATGATCATTCCTGCAGCGATTATGTATCAGAATACAGTGATCGAAAATGCAAAAGGCCTAAAAGATTTGGGTATAAAAGAAGGATTAGATGCACCTTTAGCGATCATCAGTAAGGTTTCTAAACACTTGAGCGAGTTAAAAACTAGTATCGATACGATGCTTGAAGCACGTAAAGTAACTAACGTGATTGCAGATTCAAGAGATAAAGCTATCGCTTATGATGAGAAAGTTAAATATCACTTTGAAAATATCCGTTACCATGCTGACAAATTAGAGCAGATCGTTGACGATAGCGTTTGGCCTTTGCCAAAATTCAGAGAATTGTTATTTTTAAAATAAGATTACAGTTTATAAGGTATATAACCTCTGCCCTTAAAAGGCAGAGGTTTTTTTTTATCTTTGCAGCAATATGAGTGATAATAGGTACAACCAACGTGGCGTTTCTGCCTCGAAAGAAGATGTGCACCAAGCCATCAAAAACATAGATAAAGGCATTTTTCCACAGGCTTTTTGTAAGATCATCCCGGATATTCTGGGCAATGATGAAGCTTTTTGCAATATTATGCATGCCGATGGTGCAGGTACCAAATCTTCTTTAGCCTACGTTTACTGGAAAGAAACAGGTGATATTTCTGTCTGGAAAGGCATTGCACAGGATGCAATCATCATGAATCTGGACGATTTAATTTGTGTTGGCGCCACAGACCATATTTTACTATCTTCCACGATAGGAAGAAATAAAAACCTGATCACAGGAGAGGTAATTGCCGCCATCATCAACGGAACAGAAGAAATTCTTGCCGAACTAAGGGATATGGGAATTTCTATTTATTCTACAGGCGGCGAAACTGCTGATGTAGGCGATCTGGTGAGAACTATTATTGTAGATTCTACGGTTACCTGCCGTATCAAACGGGAAGAAATCATCAGTAACCATACCATACAGCCAGGTGATGTAATTGTTGGCCTTTCCTCTTCAGGACAAGCCACTTATGAGCAGGAATATAATGGTGGTATGTGAT
>Ga0233344_1000032_pt1 | contig 28926 bp, 27 predicted proteins | sample GEONDECOMP281_FD_180697 | JGI IMG/M metagenome (GOLD analysis project Ga0233344, IMG submission 180697) | Leaf litter microbial communities from Shasta-Trinity National Forest, California, United States - GEON-DECOMP-281 | ecosystem: Environmental > Terrestrial > Plant litter > Unclassified...
GTTTTATACTTACCAACCGCATTGGATTCTGTAATAATCTGATTTTGATCAAAAATATAAGTTTTGCCCTTGTAGTCATCAATAGTGTAAACCGTTGTTTTATCTTTTAAATTTTGAGAAAATAGTGCGTTAAATCCCCATAATTGTAAGATGATTAAAATAATGATTCGTTTCATCGTAATAATTTTTGATGTATAATTAGCAGGTGTAATAATTTAACGAATTATATCAATCTGAAAAAGAGACATTTAGGACATATTTGATTTGTACGCTGATTTTTATGCCTTGCTATTCCTGCTGATTATTAAATACTATCCAAATTCAAACAATAATCATTTTAATCATAACTATTGATGAATGACCAATTAGATCCAAACGAAGATCCTTCAACCATTAAATGGGGGATATTTTATTTCAATCCAAAAGATGATAGGGTAATTGGTCCAAAAAGGACTAAAGGTTTAGGCTATACGCTCAATTTTGCCAGACCGGCAACTTACTTTATCCTAATAGTTGTAGGGTTATCTATATTTTTTATCGGAAAGTATTAGTCTTTTGATCATTATTTCAATGAATTTTAGTTTTTATTAGTCTGATGAGGCACTTGATGTGTCTTTACATGGATTTGATATTAAAAACAGGTGTGCTTTTTATTCTTTCTATAGTGAAAATGATCTGGTGTTAGAAAATACTGCTGAATTGTTTTAGAAATCAATAAAAAATGTAAATTCAAATCTAGTGGGAGATAAATTTATTTTTTTTATATATAAGTATACTATTATAGTCTTATCAAATAACAAAGTCCTTATATCTAATAATTGTTAACGAGACGATCGATGAGGCCTAAACATATCATAATTAAAATGAGGACAAAATTATATTTATTCGGTTTTTTTATTTTTTTAGCTGTGATGGGTTTTGGCCTGTATCAGCCACATAGTGGTTTGCCTCCTGCTGATAAGGATAATGGCGGATTAGCTCTGCCCATTGGCTTTAAGGCGGTTGTGGTGGTTGATAGTTTAAAAGGGCAGTCGCGGCATATCGCTGTAAATAGCAATGGTGATATCTATGTAAAAGCAAGGAATCATTTTCGTAATGACGGATATGGAAACATTGCACTACGGGACACCAATAATGATGGAAAAGCTGATCTTATCGTACCTTTTGGCAAATACGATGGCCATACTTATGGAACTGCAATGAGAATCCATAACGGATATCTTTACTTTAGTTCTGAATTGGTGGTTTACCGATATAAATTAACACCAGGGCAGCTGGTTCCTGATAGTAAGCTGGATACGATGGTGGTTGATGATCCGCCGTATCATGAACATCAGACCAAACCTCTGGCTTTTGATAATCAGGGGCATATGTTTGTAGGCTGGGGTGCAGGTTCAAATGCCAGCCAGGTAAAAAATAGACAGCCCGGTTCTCCGGGGGTAGGAACGCCGGATTCTCCGACAGACGGAAGCCCCTTTTTAGTAGATCATGGTGGCATCTGGATGTTTGACGAAAATAAAACCAATCAAAAACAAGCCGATGGGGTAAAATATGCAACAGGTCTAAGGAGCATTGTCGCGATGGAATGGGATACAAAAAGTAATTCTTTATATGCGATTAACCATGGCAGGGATGACCTTCGTATGTTATGGCCCGCTATTTATTCGCCATGGGAAAGTGCAATGCTGCCTGCAGAAGAATTTTTCAAAATAGGCAGTAATGGATTCAACGGAGGCTGGCCGTATTATTATTATGATCAGCTGAAAGGTAAAAAACTATTAAATCCCGAATATGGCGGCGACAAAGTAAAAGAAGGTCAAGGGGCTGTACTACCTAAACCGATCGTCGCTTTTCCTGCACATTTTGCACCTAACGATCTCTTGTTTTATAAAGGAAATCAGTTTCCTTCGAGATATAAAAATGGGGCTTTTATTGCTTTTCACGGTGCTACCAATCGAGCGCCATATCCGCAGGCGGGATATATTATCGCTTTTGTACCATTTAAAAACGGACTGCCATCTGCTAAGTGGGAAGTATTTGCCGATGGATTTGCTAAAGCAGATCCAATCGTAAACGTAAGTGATGCAGTATATCGCCCGATGGGATTGGCAGAGGGACCGGATGGTTCACTGTACATTAGTGATACCGAAAAAGGTAAGATCTGGCGGATCATGTTTAAAGGTAATAAAAAGACCTTTGGTCCTGCACAGTTGGCCGGTATGGCTAAACGAAAGCTGACCAGATCTAACATCAAAACACCTGATAGTATTAAAGACGATCTGGACAGAGGTAAAATGCTGGCAGCCGCAAAGATCTATACAAATTATTGCAGCCCTTGTCATCAGCGGGATGGTAAAGGAGATGGAAACCGTTTTCCTCCATTGGCACAGTCAGAATGGGTTAACGGTGATAAGGCTAAATTGATCAGCGTGATCCTTAATGGGCTAACTGGTCCGGTACAGGTTAAAGGTGCTTCTTATAACGAAGTAATGCCTGCTCATGGAACTTTCCTTAAAGATGAAGAAATAGCGCAGGTAGTTACTTATATCAAAAGCAATTTTGGCAATACTGCGGCAGTAATTACTCCTGCAGAGGTTGCTGCGGTGAGGAAAGCCGCTATTAAACCATAAATAATCGATGTTTTAACACCTTATGTTAAATAGAATCCCTTATTTTAACAAAATAATTTAAATAAATAATGCAGATCAACAAATTCATTTCTTACAAGCTCTCCTCAAAATTATCCATGTTAGCCCTTTTAATGGGGACATCGGTTACGGTGAATGCACAGCAATCATCTAAACTTTTTACTACTTCACTGCTTACCCCAAAGGATAGTTTTACAATAGGAGTAGAAGGACCTGGTGTAGATAAAGACGGTAACCTGTATGCCGTAAATTATCAGCATGATGGTACTATTGGAAAAATTACTCCTGACGGTAAAGCAAGTATATTTGTGGAGCTGCCTGCTGGTAGTGTTGGCAACGGGATTAGGTTTGACAGCCATGGTGATATGCTGATCGCAGATTATACCAAACATAATATATTAAAGGTAAATATGGCGACTAAAGTGATCAGCGTATTTGCTCATGAGGGAAGTATGAGTCAGCCTAATGATATCGCTATAGACAATAAAGACAGGTTATATGCAAGTGATCCGAATTGGAAGGCAGGTACCGGACGTATCTGGCGTATAGATACGGATGGGAAGTTTACTTTGCTGGACAGTATGGCTACTGTAAATGGGATTGACGTAAGTCCTGATAACAAAACTTTATATGTAAATGAACTGCTCAGGATCTGGGCATATGATCTTTCACCAGAAGGAAAGATCAGTAATAAACACCTGATCATTGAATTCCCGGATTTTGGGATGGATGGACTAAGGGTAGATAAAGACGGTAATATTTACCAGGCCAGATATGGTAAAGGCGTAGTAGCCAAAGTTTCTCCGCAGGGAAAACTATTGAAGGAGATCGTTTTAATAGGTAAAAAGCCTACCAATGTAGCCTTTGGCGGAAAAGATGGCCGTACTATGTATGTAACCTTACAGGATCAGGGAGATCTGGAAACCTTTAGGGTGGACGTACCGGGACGTGAATGGACCATGAGAAAGAAAAATTAACCAATCAATCATTATAAACCTTAAAAAAATGGGAACAGAAAGAAGATCTGCACTAAAGAAATTATTATTATCTGCAGTTGGCGTAACAGGCCTTGGTTTTTTTGCAAATGCAGTAGAAGCAGCACCTGTAAAAGAATCAGCACCAGAAAAAGAAGCGGGAAATATCACTACGTTAGATGATGTACCCTTGTTTTCTAGTCACACAAAATTAGGAAATATGGTTTTTATCGCTGGTATGGGTGCCCACATTGCTCCATTTACCATCGAAGCACATACAGAAATTGTATTAAAAGCATTGGAAGCTGAATTGATCAAAGCAGGTTCATCAATGGAAAAGGTATTAAAAGTATCGGTATTCCTAAATGATATCGCCGATTATAAGGGAATGAACTCTATTTATAAAGGACGTTTTGGAAGTAAGCCTCCGGTGCGTACTACCGTTGCTGTGGCTAAAGGTGGTGTACCGGGAGATTCTCTGGTTGAAATGGACTGCATCGCTTATATCTAATTGTTAAATAAACCCAGCGATACTTATATGAAGTTAAAATTTATATTTTCAGGTTGTTTTTTTATCGCTGTAACAGCAGGTAATTATACCGCCTTTTCTCAGACTAAAAAGGTAACCAAAAAGGTAGTTAAAACTACTACTACCACAAGCAGGGTGGTAACCACTCCAAAAGAACTTGCAGAAGGTAAAGCCCTGATCTCTAAATCGGATTGTATGGGCTGTCATAATTTGCAGAATAAAATGGTTGGACCAGCTTATGTTGATGTTGCTAAAAAATACCCGCTCACAAACGCTAATATTAATACGCTATCACAAAAAGTCATTAATGGAGGAAGCGGTAATTGGGGAGCAGTTCCAATGTCGCCTCATCCGGCTATAACTTCTCCGGATGCTAAAAAAGTTGTTAAATATATCCTGTCGCTGAATAGCAAAAAAGGATAGGTTCTGAATTAGATAATTGCTAAAAGCTAATGTTGATTATGGTCGGCATTAGCTTTTTTAGCTATAACCGGCCTCTTTTTTCAGCATCAGACTGAATAGATTTATTCGCTGTTTTAGTGTGGTTACTAAAAGTATAGCTGAATAGCAGCGCATATGCTCTGGTAACGCGCTTCTGGTAAAAATCTACATCAAAGTTTTGATAAGCAGAAAAATTCTTGCTCCTCGACGTATTAAATACGTCATTACAGGACAATTTTATGGTTCCTTTTTTATGCCATAAACTCTTTTGCAGCGCCATATCCATCGTATAAATCGTACCCACGCTGGTCATATATTGCTGAAATCCGGAGAGGAAATTATTATAGATATCTACTGCATAATCTTTTGGCAGGGTGATCCTGGTATACAGGTTATTTTGGAAAGAATATTTTGAAGGATGCAAGGGAGAAAGATCAAATTTAGTGTAAAACAGGCCTGAAGAGATATTGGTGTATAGCCACTTATAGACATTTCCATAATAATTATAATCTATTCCCAACTGCCTTTGCTTGCCAAAATTCTGAGGCTGGTAATAGGTCACATTGCCTTCATTTCTATATACTCCAGCAATTACATCTTCAAAATAATTGGCATAAAGGGAGACCGACTGTTTTTTTAGCTGCCAGCTCAGCTCATACTGATTGCTGTACTGCGGTAAAAGATTTGGATTTCCGGAGATATAAGAAAAGTCATTCTCTTTCTTTAAAAATGGATTAAGATCTCTAAAAGATGGCCGGGTAATGTGACGGGAAAAGGAGGCGGATAAAGTAGTGGTATTTTGCAGGGTGTAGCCGTAATAAAAGCTGGGAAATAAGTTGGTGTAATCCTGATTTACCTTTTCCTCATTGATATGGTTTTCCCCCTTGAGGTGTGTATACTCTGCCCTTAAACCCAGCCGGAAATTCTGTTGGTTGCCCAATTTAGAAGAAAAGGTGAAATAACCTGCCAGCACATCCTCTTTGTTATCAAAATCTTCCTGTCCTTCTGGTGTTAGTACCCAGCTGTTATTTTGGAATAGCGAGCTTTCTAAAGTATTGCTGCGGTCTACAGCACCATATTTAACGCCTGTTTTAAACTCTTGTTTTTTTGATAGCTTTTGTAGCCAGTCGCCCTGAAGGGTATAATAATGAGAAATTGGTACAGTAACATAACGGTAGCTATTATCAGAGGAACTGGCAAAGGGATAGATTGAATTGGTCGTATTGTTATCGCTGGCATCAATTCCTCCAATATCGGCGATCACTTTGAGCTGACTGCCCATTGTATCGGTTTTATAAGTATAATTAAAAGCCGTGTACCATAACTTTTTGCCGGATTGTTGATCAGTAATATTGGTGCTTACCGAACTCAATTCCGGGTCAAATATCCGCAAGTCTTCCCGTCCCTGGCCCTGTGAATCTGAGTGATTGTAATATACTTCTGCACCAAGTTCCTGGTTTTTAGAAGGGGTAAAAATTGCTCCTCCCTGCAGCGCAAGGTTATGCTTTAAACCACTGAAATCTCCTAAAGAAAGATTCTGTCCTTTAACGGCAGGGAATATTTTCTTTATAGCATAACTGCCCGCATCATTGTTTTTTTCATAATTGGCACGGGTAAAGAAGTTCCATTTTTCAAAGCCATAATTAGCAGTTAAGCCTGTTGCTTCCGACCACACCTTGTTTTTTCTATAGGTATAAGCATTGGTTAAAGTGGAGCTAAAACCCTGCGGAGCACCTTTCATCACAATATTAACTACTCCTCCGCTATTTTGTGCATCGGTATCTCCAGCGCCCATATCCTGGATCTCTATACTTTTAATCCGTTTTGGATCAAGGTTTCTTAAATAAGCAGACAGATCTTCTCCAGAAAGATTTAACTTGCGGCCATTGATCAGGATCAGTGGGTTCTGGCTGCGCATTAGAATATCACCCTGAGAAGTTACCTGTAGTTTAGGTATTCTTGAAAGTAACTCCAATCCATTCACTGCGTCTCTCAACGGACTGTTTTCTACGCTAAAAATAAGTTTATCATATTCTTTTCGGATAACCGGTTTATTACCGGTAATTACTACAGTGTCTAATAGTTTAATCGCCGTTGTTTTGGCCGTGTCCTGCCTGGCATTTTGAGGCTTAACCTGTGTAAAAGCTAATAGAGGAAATAAAAAGAATAAAGAGAGTAATAATTTATACATGGCGTATTTATTAAATGTTTATCAAACTTATGCGGGGTTTAAATTAATTTTTAACTCTGCTCTTCTCTTCATCAGCTCCATTGGCCTCGTGTTTTCGTAGATTAGAAATGGCTTTTCCAAACCGGTAACTCAATGAAATTACACCCGTCCGGGTATCGGATAGATTGTGATAATCCGCTTTAGTTTGTGCCAGATTATTAATTACCCCGCTATTTACATAAGAATAGAAAACATCATTTAAAACCAGTTTAAGAGTTGTACTGGTAGAAAGCTTTTTGGAAAGTGCAGTATTTACTCTTTTTCTTGCGCCTGCAATAAATTGGCCGTTAGTTACCTTACTTTGGTAATAACCATCTAACTGAATACTCCAGTCGTGATCCAGTTTAAACTGTAAAATGGGTTTGATATAGAAGAAGGTTCCTTTGGTATCCAGCAGACCTGTATAAAAGGAACTCACTGAATGTATATTGGTTACTTCTCCATAAAAATGGAAATTAAACCATTTTGCTGGATCAAAACTGGCATCAACAGCGGCCGATTTAATGGTGGTGTTACCAATATTACCGGGCCGGCTATAGTAAATGTTATTTAGAATTTCTATCGTTTCTGTTACCTCATCGCGCGTTTTACTGTAACTCAGCGTAGTGGTGATCCGGTTTTTATACGTGTGTGAAAGTTCTATAGAATTGGTATAAGAAGGTTTAAGAAAAGGGTTGCCGGTGTAATACGTAAATTTATCAAGTGGCGATAAAAAGGGATTGAGGTCCTGGTAATCGGGACGTTCAATTCTGCGCCCATAGTTAATACCCAATACATGATTGCCAGTGGTATCCAGTTTATATTGCAAATATAACGTGGGAAATAAACTGGTGTAGTTTTGTTTAAAGGTGGAATCTGATTTTTGTATATTACCTAATTGGTGACCATTAGAACTGGTGTTTTCTACTCTTAACCCTGCCTGAACAGATAATTTCTTGAAGTCTTTATTTGCATTAAGGTAAGCGGCATTGATGTTTTCCCTGTAGAGAAAATGATTGGTTTTACTGTAATCTGGTAGGGTAACCGCATCTATAGTGTTAAAATAATTTGCTGTGTTATCTGTTTGCGTATAACTAGTTTTGAGTCCGGCTTCCAGCTTAAATCCATTTTTTAAAGGGTGACTATAATCTGTTTTTGCAGAATAGATGTTAATATGCGTAGGCAGGGCACCTGTGAGCATTCCTGTATTAACCAGCTTTCCATCTGGTAAATAACTATTGTTATAAAAAGATTGATTGCTGTTATTGTTATAATTCAGCTCGTCAACATCCGCTGTCAGTTCTCTTCCGTTTTTATCAAACTCATGGCGGTAATTTAAATTGACGCCTGTATTTTTAAAGCTATTGTGCTCATTATTATTGGCTATAACTGTAGAATCCAGATGGTTTTGTGCATCAGTGAATTTACTATTTACCAATGATCGTTGATCTGAAGGATGATATAATCCTGTTAATCCAATACCTAAAGTAGTTTGATCAGAGGCATAATAGTCTAAACCTATTTTAGAATTATAATTTTTCCCTGTTTTACGTATAAAAGAATTCTGAAGAAAGTTAGATACCACCTGCCCATTTTCATCTTCAAAATGGCGGTTGATATCCAGGTTGTTAAAAGAATTGGTGGTATTATAACTTAGATTCCCAAATAAATTGAGCTTATTCTGGCGGTAATTGAAATTGAAGCTATCACTTGTCTTTCCATACTTACCCAGTATATAACTGAGGTTAAGACCTCCATTAAAGCCTTTCGTTTTACTTTTTTTAGTTCGGATATTAATAACGCCGCCATTACCTGCTGCATCATATCTTGCCGGCGGATTAGGCATGAGCTCGATCTTTTCAACTGTCGATGAAGAAATAGACTTCAGATAATTTTCCAGGTCGGCACCAGAAAGATAAGTAGGTTTATCGTCAATAAATATGGTAGCTCCTTTGCCTTTAAGGTTTACCGCTCCACTCTGTTCAACAGTTACTCCGGGAGATTTTTCCAATACTTCCAAAAGGTTACTTCCTGCATTACTGATCAGGGCATCTACATTGATTACTGTGCGGTCTATCTGCTTTTCTACAAAGGCTTTTTGTCCGCTTACCTTTACTTCCTGTAAAATAGTTCCCTTTTGCTGCAGTATTATTACTGGTAGTTCCAGCGCATTGTTCAGTGTAATGGTTTCACTTTTATAGACCTGGAAACCAACCATACCAATAGTAAGCCTGTAAGTGCCAATTTTAAGGTTTTCGAATTTATAGGTGCCATCTGCACCTGCTAAAATAGTTTTTATCAGTATTGAATCTGCTGCTTGATAAAGATAGATAGTAGCGCCATCAACGGCTTGCTGATGACTGCCGGCTATTTTTCCACTTAATGTCAGGCTATTTTGCGCCTGCGCAAAAGTAAAAGCCACAGTCATCAGTATACTTAAAATGGCAGTAATTATAAATTTGATCATTCGTTTAGGCTATAGAGATCTTGTATCGGAAAACTAATTTTTTGCAGAAGAATTTGTGGCGTTCAGCAAGCGCTGAATAGCTGCCCCTAACCTTTGTATAGTTTTAATGAGGGAGCCTGTAGCGGCATCCTTATCTAAATCCAGGATCAGGTGATGTGGTTTTAGTGTTGCGTTATAAATTGCTCCCGAGCTCCACGAGGATAGATTTTCGCTCCTGTTTTCAGGCTGCCCTAAAGCATGTATGATCAGATCCTTTACCTGGTCGGTTTGATCTTTACTAAAATCAGCTGTTAAGGTGTAATTGTTATCGCTGTTATTGATACTTACCGTTGAGCTCTGGGAGGAAGTACTGGTTGTTTTTGCTTTTTGTGCAAAAAGCAGTACAGTAAAAAAAAGAAAAAAGATGGTTAAAAATAGCTGTTTCATAAATTCATGTTTTAATTCGAAAACAAAGTTGATCATATCCTGGCAGAGCAATGGTTAAGGACTGGTTAATGATCGGTTAATGAAGGGTTAATGGAAAGTAATTCTTGATAATTATAGTACAGGATGACTACATTTGATTAATGGTAAGTATGAAGAGAAAACTTCAGGTATTAATAGTTAGCTGTATCTTCATTGTAAGTACCTTATCATTGATTCAGTATTACCTGATCAGGAATACTTACAACCTGACAAAAGACCAGTATTATCGGGAGATAAAGCAGTCAGTAGAAAAAGTACTTTCTTTACCTGTAATCGCACAGATGAAGGATAGCACAGTATTTCGTTTAAAAGATGAAGCGCTTAAAGATACAAGTGGAAATTTTTCCCGGAAAGGATCTTTGAAAAAATTCAGGGCCTACCTTGACATTCAGTCCGAAAGATCGGATTCCATCGTGAGAAGCGAAATGAAAAAATACCCAAATTTAAAAGGCGTATTATTTAAATCGCAGATTGATGAGATTGTGTTTAAGTTACCCGGACGTTTAGATACCCTGCTTTCCTCTGCAGAACTGCCGGTACTATATATCGGGCATCATTTTCCTGCTCAAGGAAGCTCATCCCATCATTGGAAAGATTATGATGCATTTATCACCCAAACCAATGATATCGGTTCTACATCGTCCGGGGTAGTTATCAATGGCTCCAGTTATATGGATATCTCCAGCATGCAAGCGGAGATTTTTAAAAGAATGGCTGGTATCTTTCTGTTGGCTGTAAGTATGATAGTGGCCATAAGTATACTTTTTTTCTGGATGATCAGGATGATGCTCAGCCAGAAAAAGCTGGCCGATATGAAAACCGACTTTGCAAATAACATCACCCATGAACTGAAAACCCCGCTATCCTCTGCAAATATCATCACCAGAAGCCTGGAGAAAAAAGAATTCAGAGAACAGCCTGTCGTATTTGATGAGATGCTGGCCTCACTAAAAAGGCAGCATAAAAAGATCCATACGATTGTAGATACAGTAATGGATAGTGCGATGGCTATTGGCGAAACAGCAGTTTTCGGGCAATTGAATATTACAAATTTTCTGTTAGACTACCTGGGGAACTTTCCTTCAGATAACCGAAAATTAGTTATACATATTGAAGAGACTGAGATTATACTGCATACAGACCGGGCAAAACTGGAAACAATATTGAATAACCTGATAGAAAATGCACTAAAATATAGTGCTGCGGGCTTAGCAATTTATTGCAGTTCTTTTGTATGTGGCAATGAATATGTTATAGAGATCAAAGATTTTGGGATAGGCATAGAGAAAAGCGAGCAGTTAAAGATCTTCGATCAGTTTTATCGGGTTCCGCAGGAGAATAAAAATGATGTGAGGGGATTGGGACTGGGGCTATATCTCTGCTGTAAAAAGGCCGTAATGATAGGAGCGGCCTTATCAGTCACCAGCAAACCCGGTCACGGGAGCGTATTTACTTTAAAACTGCCACTCCATGAAATATAAAGTGCTCATTATTGAAGACGATCCGGACATGGGAGATCTTTTACAAAGATATCTTGAATTTAGTGGTTTCCAGGTGGGACGGGCATATAACGGGGAGGAAGCAAGGGAAGAGCTTGCAGAAAATAGTTATGATGTGCTGGTAGTAGATATTATGATGCCTAAAGAAGACGGGCTTTTATTTGCAAAAAAGTTAAAGGATGCAGGAAATGACACCCCATTCATCTTTTTAACGGCCAGAAAAATGCAGCAAGATATTATCAAAGGTCTGCAGCTTGGGGCTGATGATTATATTCTAAAGCCTTTTGATCCCGATGAACTCATCCTCAGGATCAATAATATCTTAAGAAGAACGCAAAAACAGCTGGTAGAAAATAAACCGGGAACGGTCTCTTTAAAAAGGCAGTACCAGATAGGCCGGTATGTATTTGAACCTTCCAATCTTTTACTCCGCTCTCCAGCTGCAAATAAAATTCTTACCGAAAAGGAATCTGATCTGCTGCTTTATCTTTTTCAAAATAGTAATCAGCTGATCAAACGGGAAGATATACTAAATTATTTATGGGAGGAAGCTGATTTCTTCAAAGGCCGCAGTATGGACGTATTCATCAGCCGGCTCCGTAAATATCTTGCTGAAGATAGTTCTGTTCAAATTGAAAGTGTTAGAGGAATTGGCTTTAGATTTATCCTGTAAGCTATCATAAATAGCTTGTAATTTTCTAAAATTAACTTCTTTTTTTTCGATAAGGTAAAAAAATATTAATTTTTGTAAAGTGAAGAGTATCAGTTATCTTTATCGATAAGTAACAAAAATGTTATATACCGATAGGATTGTGGTCTATGGAACATCTTCAGTTTAAGCCTCATGAAGCTTTACGCGAATATGTAGAAAATATAATTATTCTTAAGATCAATTTTTCTATTGATCGGGGGTTATCTCCTGTTTACAAATTTGTGCCTACACATACCCGATTTTTATGTTTTTACCTGCACGACAGGATCAGGGTTAAAAAAAACGGAGATTTTATCCTTAAAAAAGAAGCATTGATCATAGGTCCTCAGCTAGAACCTGTAATATTAGACCTCGGCAAAGAGCATCATGCAGTGATTGTTGCGCTAAAACCCTGCAGTTTATTCCGGTTGCTGGGAATCCCTATGAGTGAGATCATCGATCAGGATATTGATGCCCGGTTATTAATGGGAAGTGAGATCGATGAATTGCTGGACAGGCTCCTGGAAGCAAAAAATGGAGAGCAGCAAAATTCTATTATTCAGCATTACCTGATGAGTAAATTGCTGAAGCTAAAGCCTGCACTTCCGTTTGATCTTGCTATGCTTAAACTAGTTTCCGCAGGGGGCAATCTGTCTATTGATTATGTAGCTGCACAATCCTGTTTAAGTATCCGCCAGTTGGAGAGGTTATGCCAGGAACGTATTGGCTTATCGCCAAAATTATATGCCCGTATGGTACGCTTCTCACATGCTTACAAGTGGAAGGAAAACTTCCCGGATCTCAGCTGGACAGAGATTTCCAATCTCTGTGGTTATTATGATCAGATGCACCTCATCCGTGATTTCAAAGTGTTCGCAGGTTCTACACCTGGTACTTTGACTAAAGAAGATATCCAAAACTCTGTTCGTTTTCAGGCACTTGCCAACTAATTCACATATGTCGCATTTATACTATTCTGCAATTTTTCATCGGCCTATCTTTATTTTTAATTGATGTTAACTGATTGTTTATGAATGGTTCATGAAAATCATTTGATATGGATCTGCTAAATCGATCTGCTTTTACCTACCAAATATAACGCAAGGATGAATGTGATAATCTATACCCAAAATGAATTTACCAACGATTGCATTTTATTCTGTTGCCAATTCTCTGTTACCCATTGACAGTAAAGATCTTCCTCTTTCCAACATAGATCCCATACAGCTTTGTAGTGGAAGTACAACGGATATTACTTTAAATACACCTTTTACACTGTCTGTTTTACCGGCACAGCTGGGTAAGGCAGAAGACTTATTAATAGTAGTTAATTATAGTTTCTAACCTGGTTCAGCAGGCGAAACTTAAGCAGTTGTCAGATAATGGCGGCTGCTTTATTGTTTAGCCCCGGAAGAATCATCGTTCTTAATTCCTCTCTGGTTCTTTTTAACTGCATCTTTTAATTTCCCAAACTTCCAATTCAGACTTACACTAAACCGGCGGAAATATTGCTGCCGGTAAGAAGTTTGCATAAAGCCCTCTCCGGTAGTCTGATTTTGCCGTTCCATATATTTCCTGAAAGGATTATTGATACTTCCCGATAAGGTTAGCTTATCTTCAATCAGGTCCTTAGCCGCAGAGAATGAGCTGAACATATTATGTTTAGACTTACCCTGCAGGGAAACGTAGGCACTGTTATAGGATAAATTAGATCCCAAACGCCAGTTGGGTTTAACTTTATAGGTTAAAGATCCATTAGCATAACCTTGTATCCCGGCATTTTTAAAATCGACGCCATCTACTATTCCTTCCAGCCAGACATAATTCATATTACCTCCAAGGGTGAAGTTCAACGCATCTGTAAAAGGATAATTAATGTTAAAATTACTTCCCAGTTTACTATCGTGGCCGGTATTGGTAAAAGTGGTACGGGTAATATTGGTGGCCGGATCAAAAGTACTGATCTGCTGTATCGTATTATTGGCGAAAGAATAACTTAAGCCTACATTAATAGATCCTTTTTTAAACCGGCTGTAATTGGCTTCAAAACTGTTATTTAATACTGGTTTTAAATCCGGATTACCGCTGTTTTCAAAATTAGGATTACCACGGTCAACAAATGGATTTAACTGCCAGATACCGGGACGCTGAATCCGCTGGGTATAACCAAAGTTTAAACTGCTCATGTTTTTAAATTTCCGGTTAATGGAAATCGCCGGGATCATGTTGAAATAGTTTTTATCCAGGTTTGCAGTCTGGGAAATGAAATCTGCGGTTATAGTGGTTACCTCAATTCTTGCACCTGCTTTAAACGACCAATCCTTTAGGTTATACAAATAAGAATTGTACAGACCATATACATTTTGATTGTTGGTGAAATCGTTGGTCTGCGCCGGATCGGTGATATATTCTCCAGCTGGAGATTGATTTTTATAATCGAAATTACTGGTGTTATTTCTTAAAATTGCTTTAACACCGCCTTCCAGGTTTAACTTTTTTGTAAGCGGTTCTACATAGTCTGCCTGGATGGTTTGTTCTGTTGATCTTGTATAATTATACTGGTTGTAATTGGGGTTAGCAATAGCATCATAATTAAAGCGGTTTTCAAATGACTCGTTGTAAATGTCGTTGCTGGCAGAACGGCTTGTCTTATAGGAAAGTGTAAAAATACGGTCTTTATAATTTCTGAAATTCCGCTGGTAATTAATTCCTGCATCCAGGCCTTTCCATGATTCGTTCTCATTAGAAATGAAATCATATTGCTGCATAAGGATTGCATTTTCTGTTAAGGTGGACGTTTGAGGGATGAAACTTTTTTCATCATCATTATTATAGGAGAAATCTGCGGTGAGGAGATTCAGCGTATCTAATTCATAACTAAATTCGGTGCTTGCATAACCAAAATTTCCCTTGTAATTATTAATGCCGTATTGATTTAGAACAGTGGGGGAGTCGCCAGTCGTTATTCTGCTTTTCCCTATAGTAGTATTGCTGCTCTTATAATGACCCAGACCAAAATTAGCAGAAACACCTAATTTACTCTCTTTAAACGAAATTGACCCTGATCCGGATGTACCGCCTGTGGGAGCCGACTGTCTGAAGTTTAAACTCCCGTTATACCCGTTATCAGCATTTTTCTTAGTGATAATATTAATAATTCCGCCCAGGCCTTCGCTATCATATTTGGAGGGCGGCGTAGTGATCACCTCTATTTTTTCAATATTAGCAGCCGGCATAGTTTTAAATATATCTGATGGATTTTTGGCTACCATAGAAGAGGTTTTTCCATTGATCAGGATTTTATAATTGCTGTTCCCTTTCAGCGTTACATTATCATCGCCGTCTACTGCCAGCAAAGGAACCTTTCGTATCATATCCAGCAACGTATTTACCTTGCTTTCAGGATCTGCCTGTATATCATAGGTAATCCTATCAATATCCTGTTTGATGATGGGCTTAACAGCTGTTACGCTTACTTCTTTAAGATTGCTGGATTGTGAAAGGATATTAATCTTTCCCAGATCATAGGTTTGATCTTTAATCACCACCATCAATATTGATTTTGAACTGAAACCCATAGCTGCAATTACCAGCGTATACTTGCCCGGGGTAATTTTATTCAGCGTAAAAGAACCATCTGCTGAAGTAAGTGTAGTCTTTAAGATCGTGCTCTCTTGTTTAAGCGCAATGGTCACATAATCCTGAGCCTTTCCTGATGCAGAATCGATCACCATTCCTTTAATTCCAGCCGTTTCATTCTTTAGCTGGGCGAAAGAAGAGAAATGGAAAAAATATAAAATTGTTAAAATTAGTAATAGTCTATTCATAAAAAGGATTTAGCGGCAGTTTTCATCAATAGACACTCTAATTTAGCTAATGTTGCAGCTAATGAAAATAATTAATCAAGATAACTATTAAGCAGCTTTATGACTTTATAGCCTTACCGTCAAAATTTGATGACATACTCCAATTAGGGGTATCATGCTTCATTTCTTTTGAGGATTCCATAGAATATAATTGTATTATTACATGGAAGAAATTACACGGTAAATCATTTAATCCAGTATTTAATGCCACAACTTCCTAAGCGACTTTTATCTATTGATGTGCTCCGTGCAGTAACAATGTTCCTCATGATTTTTGTTAATGATGCCAGCGGATTAAAACACATTCCTTTGTGGATAGATCATGCAGAAGGTACTGCCGATGCAATGGGATTTGCAGACACGATCTTTCCCGCCTTTCTTTTTATATTGGGATTATCACTTCCTTTTGCCATTAACAATAAGATCAAAAAAGGGGAGTCATTTAGTAAAATTCTCATTTATATTTTGAGCAGAAGTGCCGCGCTCCTGATCATGGGCTTTTATCATGTTAATCTGGAAGAATATAATAATACAGCAGCTGTGCTGCCCAGGGCAGTTTGGGCACTAACAATCACTGTGGCATTTTTCCTGATCTGGCTGGATTACCCGCAAACTATGGCGAAGGCAAAAAAATACAGCTTAATGGGCATAGGTATCGTGCTGCTGCTGGTAATGGCTATTTTGTATAAGGGAGGAAATCCTGCTGCACCAACGGGAATGCGTCCGGGATGGTGGGGGATATTAGGCATCATTGGCTGGTCGTATCTGACTTGTGCGTGTGTATATTTCTTTACCAAAGGAAAGCTGGGTCTGCTGTTCATATTCTTTATTTTATTTGCAGGGGTTAATATCGGCGTACATATGGGTTTGATCACCTTTAAAATATGGCTCATAGGGGATGGATCATCTGTAACCCTTACTATGGGTGGAATAATTATTTCGGGGTTATATGCCCGTCTTGCAGCTACTGATCAAACAAAGCGATTATGGTCTGTCCTGCTGACTTCGGGCGTTGGCTTAATCGTATTAGGGCTGGTCATTCGTCCGTATACGGAAGGAATCTCGAAGATCCATTCTACACCAGCCTGGGTATTTATTTGTACGGGGATTACCATACTGGTTTTTGAACTGGCCATTTACGGGATAGACGTTAAAGGAAAAAAAGATTGGTTTAACTGGATTAATCCGGCTGGCACCAGTACACTTACCTGTTACCTGATGCCCTATTTCCAGGTGTATCTTTTCCGGTTATTCCATATCATTTATCCTCCGTTTTTGAACACAGGAGCTCTCGGCCTGATCCGTTCGCTGCTCATGTCGCTGTTATTGATTACGCTGGTAGGATGGATGGAAAAGAGACATTTAAGGTTAAAGATTTAATAATAATATTTATGATGAATATATATTGGAAGCTTATCTATAAAAAGGGACCGGTAATGGCCTTGTTTTTTATGCTGTGCTTAATAGGAATAGTTTCTTCTGCTATTGGTCAGGGTAAAAAGAAGTATGTGGTGATCGGCTATGTAGGCGGCTACAAAGGTTTAGTGGATACAGCAATGATCGATGCCGGCAAGCTCACACATATCAATTACGCTTTTGTGAACATTAAAAATAACCGGGCATGGTTAACGAATCTGAAAACAGATTCTACCAATTTCAATAATCTCAATCAGCTGAAATTGAAAAACCCTGATCTTAAAATACTGATCTCTATCGGGGGATGGGCATGGAGTACAAATTTCTCTGATGCAGCCCTCTCCGATACATCAAGAAAAGCTTTTGCTGAAAGTGCTGTAGCGATAATCAGACAATACAAATTAGATGGGATAGATATCGACTGGGAATATCCTGCACAGTCAGGTAATGGAAATCCGCACCGTGCTGAGGATAAAAAGAATTATACGCTGCTATTTAAGGCATTGCGCGAAGAACTGGATATGCTGCAGCTCCAAACAGGAAAAAAGCTATTACTTACTACTGCAGTAGGTGGATTTAAGCGCTTTCTGGATTGTACAGAGATGAACAAAGCACAGGTATATCTAAATTATATCAACCTGATGACCTACGATTATCTGCAGGATAGTTTAGGAATGGCCATTCATCATACCAACTTGTTTCCCTCTAAAAAATATCCTGCAGGCGATGATGCAGCCAAAGCAGTCTCCGACTATATAGCTGCAGGCGTACCTGCAAGTAAATTGGTGATGGGGCTTGCCTTTTATGGCCGGTCTTCTATTGTAGCGGATGATATTAATAATGGACTTGGAGAGAAAACTACCGCACGCGCAAAAGGCGGAGGATATACTTTTCTTAAGGATAGCCTGATGAATAAAAAGGGATATAAATACTACAGGGATAAAGATGCAAAGGCAGCCTGGTTATTTAATGCAGAAACGAAACAATTCATCACTTTTGATGATGAATGGTCGGTCAAAAATAAATGTAAATACATTAAAGATCATCATATGGCAGGCGCAATGTTCTGGGAATATACTGATGATAAGAAGGGATATCTCTTAAGGCAGGTGAATGAAACTTTAAAATAAAAAGCTGTCCGAATTTAATAGGTAACCATCATTAATTAATTTTATTAGACTAAGATTTTATGAAATTATTCAGTGGAAAAAAAGTAATGTTTTACACGGCATTATTTATTCCTTTTTTTCTTCATGCACAGTCGTTCAAAGTGTTAACAAACCATGTCGGTTATGAAGACAACAAGGTGAAACGGGCAATAGTAGTGGGGGATAGTAAATTTTCTGCTCCTGATTTTACCGTGGTTGATGTGAAGACCGGTAAGACTGCCTTTACCGGTAAAACAGTATTCAAAGGGGCAGTTGCACAATGGAAAAACTGGCAGTTCTGGACGATAGATTTTAGCCCGTTAATACAGGATGGAACTTATCGGATTGACGTTGCCTCTGCAAAAGGGATGATTTCTTCTTACCCTTTTATCATTGGTAAAAATGTATTGGAAGGAGCTACCCTGTCAGATGTGGTGTATTATTTTAAGGGGCAGCGGAGTTCCGGCCTCCTGGATAAAGCAGATCGCCATTTAGTTTTATCAGGCACCACTAAAGATACCATTGATGTGCATGGCGGATGGTATGATGCAACAGGTGATTATGGAAAGCATCTTTCCCATCTTTCTTTCTCGTCTTATTTTAATCCTCAGCAGATCGGTTTAACCGACTGGAGCTTATTTAAAACCTATGAAGCATTGTCCCGCAAACCGGGAACGGACTTCCGCCAGATCAACCGGAGAATATTGGATGAAGCGATGTACGGAGCCGATTACCTGGTAAGACTACAGGTGAAAAATGGATCTTTCTATCGTTCCGTTGCAGCCCCGGGGCCTGGTAAATTACCTGGGGATAGGGTGGTTCAGGCCGAAGAAGGAAGTTACAGGATTAAAAAAAGCAGTGACCAGGCCTTTAATAAAAATACAGCCAGTAAAAATATAAAAAGTTATGAAGTGAGTTACCGGTCGGGAGGAGGCATGGCGATCGCTTCACTGGCCATGGCGTCTGCCTATCCGGTATCAGGGGACTTTACTGCCGATGATTATTTAAAAGCTGCTGAAAATGCTTTTGCTTTTTTAGAAAGGGAAAATGCACAGCTTGATTATGACGGTAAAGAGAATATATTGGATGATTACTGTGCTTTAAATGCGGCAACAGAATTATTTAAAGTAACTAAAAAAGATATTTATAAAAATGCCGCGGAAAAAAGAGCTACCCAGCTCATGGACAGGCTGATCTCAGGAATGAATTATACCGATTACTGGCGTGCAGATCACAAAGACCGCCCGTTCTTTCATCCATCTGATGCAGGTATGCCCTTAGTAAGCCTAATGACTTACTATCCGCTAGCATCTCCGGAAGTGCAAGTCAGCATAAAAAAAGCAGTTTACCGTTCCATGACCTTTGAACTGGCCATTACCAAAGAGGTGAATAATCCTTTTGGCTATAGCCGTCAGCTGGTGCAGGATACTTTAGGAAACAGGCACAGTTCTTTTTTCTTTCCTCATGGCAGCGATGCATCACCCTGGTGGCAGGGAGAAAATGCAAGACTGGCTTCTATGGCTGCTGCTGCAAAAATGGCTGCCAGTCTTTTTACTTCCGACCAGGTATTCCACGACAATGCAGTTGCATTTGCGCTGAATCAGCTCAACTGGATATTAGGGTTAAATCCCTACGATGCTTCTATGCTGCAGGGAACAGGTCATCATAATCCTACCTACGGCTTTTTTGGAACTTTTGAATATACCAATGCTCCGGGTGGAATTGTTAATGGTATTACAGCTGGTTTAAACAATGAGAATGATATTGATTTTAACCTGCCTTATAAGGAAACGCATAAGGATTATGATTGGAGATGGGCTGAACAATGGCTTCCCCACACCGCATGGTATCTGCTTGCAGTAGCCACAAATTAATAATATTCAACATGAAAAAGATCTTATATACTTTCATTTTATGCCTTTTTACCATTGGTGGATCATGGGCACAGGTTAAAATACCAAAATTTAGGGTGATCGCATTGTATGAAAATGGAGGTCATCATATTGACTATTCAAAGGCCGCAAGGGTTTGGCTTGATCAGCTTGCAGCAAGAAATAATTTTGCTATTGATTATATTCAGAATACGGATCAGATAGATGATGATTTTCTATCACACTATCAGTTATTTATTCAGCTGGATTATGCACCCTATGCATGGAAAGAAAAAGCTGTTGCAGCATTTCAAAAATATATTACCGAAGGAAGGGGAGGCTGGATAGGTTTCCACCATGCTACCCTGATCGGTGAATTTGATGGTTATCCAATGTGGGATTGGTTTCACCATTTTATGGGTGATATTAAGTTTAAAAATTACATTGCCACCTTTGCGAAAGCTACGGTAAATGTTGAAGATCAGCATCATCCGGTGATGAAAGGTGTTTCTGCAGCATTTCCTGTAGAGAAAGAAGAGTGGTATATCTATGATCAAAGTCCGCGGCCAAATGTACATGTACTGGCTACGGTAGATGAATCAACTTATGAGCCTGCGTCTGAGATCAAAATGGGAGGTGATCATCCTGTGATTTGGGTTAATCCAAAATATAAAGCAAGAAACATTTATATTTTTATGGGACACTCACCAATTTTATTTCAGAATAAGAATTATATCAGGTTATTCAGTAATGCTATTTTCTGGGCAGCTGGTCAATAATTTTTCTGATCTCCAGGTTTGTTTTTTTAAAGGGATCAATGAATATCTTAACCAAGTTTTTTACGAATTTTTTCTACAAATTCTAATGATACTTCAGCCACTTCGGCTGTTTTTTTATTATTTAAACCAAGTTTTATAATAAGGTGCTGTACTTCTTGCTCTTTTCCAAATTCTTTTCCTTCTTCTATTCCCTTCTTTTCCGCCCATTCTAATAATAGTTCTTCCAGTCCCATAGTTGATTTTTTAAATGGGTTAATTGATTTTAAGTTTCTCTCTTTCCTTTTTTACAAAATTCAGTTCTACAGGAAATGAATTACATATTTGCTCGTCGGACATATTAAATTTAACGATGAGGCTATATACAAACTCTTCTCTTAACTGTTCTTTTCCCAGTATTTTTCCTTCTTCTATTCCCTTATTTTCCGCCCATTCTAATAATAATTCTTCCAGTCCCATAGTTGATTTGTTTTCTGTTAAAATATTTAATTCTTTTTCAAACTTAATATTTATTTCTGAACTATCAAAATTTATGTAAAACTTAATGAAGTTCATTACTCTTCTGATCTTTATCTTACTATGATTCTTTTGTAACAGCTGTCTTATTAACGCAAGTTTGGTATCCATATAGAGTTGGTCACGTTGTTTACTATCTTTAATTTGCCTCCCTTTCAATACTGTTTTAGCTGTTAAAACAACCAGCGCAAATGGATTACTACTTGCCATTAATTCCTCTTCATTTTGGTCTGCTATTTTATAAGTGTTGTACCTAAAGCGCATACTGGTTCCCATAAATTTCATCCTGAATAAATTTGGTCTTTTTACATTTGAAGCGTCAGTAAAAATGGCATAAGCTGTAATTTTCTTATCGTATTTTTCAAATAACCGGTAATAATAGCCGAACATTCTCTTCCCAAAATCTTTATGATATTGTCCCTGTACTTCTACATGCACCAGGATATATTCTTCCTGTCCGTTTTTTCTGTACACCTTAGCCAGCTTATCCACTATTTTTGAAGAGTATTCACCATCTTCCAAAATACCCTTCCATAAAATATCTTCATTTGATTTCATGGTGCAATTTTAGTTAATATTTTAAATTAAATAATAATAAAAGTAAAATAAATTAACTATATATTATTTTATAATCGTAATGATGTCTTTTTGATCACTGAAATTGATCATCATATCTAAATAGAAGAGATGAATAACAAGTTATGTTGATCAAATTATTATCTCATTCTTCATATTCACTTAACTTTAGATAGCGACCTTTACACATGATTAACCCTGTCAAAATGAAATCTCATTCCCTTATATCTTCTGCCTTCGTCCTGTTTTGTTTAGTCCTTATTTCCTGGGGAGTGACCGGACATCATGCTATCGGCAAAATAGCCGAAAACCACTTGAGCCCAAACGCAAAAGCAGCGGTCAAAGATTTGCTGGGTGAGGAAAGCATGGCAGATGTAAGTACCTGGGCTGATCAGTTACGGATGAAACCAGAGTTTCTTTACACGATGCCATGGCATTATATCAATCTTCCGCTAGGATTAAACTACGCCCAATTCAAAGATAGCGTAGCACATAAAACCGAAGGCAATGTTTACAGCGCCATGCTTAATCAGGAAACTGTACTGGCAGATAGCAGTTCTTCCAGAGAGAAAAAAATTGAAGCACTAAAGTTTATCGTTCATTTTGTGGGAGACCTTCATCAGCCCATGCATATCAGCAGGGCGGAAGATCTGGGAGGAAATACCATCAAGATTAATTTTGAAGGTAAAGAAACCAACCTGCATAGCCTATGGGATACCAATATGATAGAACATCAGGGGATAGGTTATCAGGATCTTACCATTAAATATGATCATATATCTGCCAAAAAGATAAAACAATGGCAACACGATCCGTTGATTAAATGGATGTGGGAAAGTTACCAGATCAGCACAAAATTATATGCAGAAGCAGATCAGGCAAATGGCCATCAGGTGGAAGAAGAATATTATAAAAAACATATGCCAATTGTGGAACTTAGAATCCAGCAGGCTGGTATTCGTTTGGCAGGAGTGCTCAATGAAATCTATAATACGAGTTCAAATACTAAATAACAATTTAACAGTATTTCTTCTAAACCCATTAAAAATAGGTTTAGAAGAAATAACTTTTAATCATTCTGCCTCATCCGCAGAAGGTTTCGGGCCATTTTCATCTTCGCCTTCATCTTCAGCATATTGATCATCATGCCCGCCCTCGTTTTCCTGTCTCTGCAGTTTATCAGATGCCCCATCAACAGATGATTGCTCTTCTTCATGTTGTTTACCTTCTTCCATAATGCTGATTTTTTGTAGGGTAACAGAAGATTTTTCTTAAAGTTTTAAAATTATTATCTTACCGCGGAAGCTAATTGTCGATTGATGGAACTGATACATACGCAAACTCTGACCAAGCCTCAGAAAACAGCCGCTTTAAAACTTTGGAACGGGGAATATCCGGAACAGTTAAAATGTGAAACACCAGCTGCTTTTGATCAGTACCTATCTACGCTGACTAATGTACATCATTGCCTGCTAACTATTGAATCTGGTACAATAGCGGGCTGGGCTTTTAAATTTATTCGTAATGATGAATGGTGGTTTGTAATTATTCTGGATGGCAGCGTGCATTTAAAAGGATTTGGAAGTCTGCTATTGACACAATTAAAAGAGATGGAAACAGTATTAAATGGATGGGTGGTCGATCACAATGAATACCTTAAATCTAACGGACAAAGCTATCGCTCTCCTGTAGATTTTTATCTTAAAAATGGCTTTAAGATCATCACAGATATACGTTTAGAGCTACCTCATTTATCGGGGGTAAAGATTACCTGGAATAAGGAGGATTAATGTTAATCTAAGTTAAAAGAGCGCAGTGGTCGAAAATATATCAGTAGATTCGCCGTTTAACATCTATATTTAGTAATTGGTCACCAATTAAGCCATGCAGTGATCTTCTTAGCTATTTATACCACGCTTAACCATGAAAAAATCCGTTCTAATTGCTCTATTATTACTTGTTAATTGCGTATTCGTTACTGTTGCACAATCTGTAAATAAACCAAAAATAGATAGCCTTCTTACGGCAATGACTGCAGATAACCAGGGAATGGGCAGTTTGGCCATTTCACAAAATGGAGCCTTAGTTTACCAAAAGTCAACTGGATCTAGTACTATTAACGGCGAACATCATCCGCCTGCAACGGCAAAAACACGTTACCGCATAGGCTCGATCAGTAAAATGTTTACTGCTGTGATGATATTTCAGCTGATGGACGAGCATAAACTGGCACTGGATACCAAACTATCTGTTTATTATCCTCAATTGCCAAATGCCGATAGGATCACCATCAGCCAGATGCTGGATCACCGCAGCGGACTGCATAATTTTGTGAGAGATTCTACCTATCAGACAGATATGGTAAAGCCGCATACTGAAGCTGAAATGATCGCTATGTTTACCGCTGATCAATCTGATTTTGAACCTGACAGTAAAGCCGATTACAGCAATACCAATTATGTTCTGCTGGGATATATTGTAGAAAAGCTAACCAATATATCTTATGCACAGGCACTAAAGCAAAAGGTGAGCATTAAGATCGGTCTTACTGATACGTATTACGGAAGTAAAATAAATACTTTAAAGGGGGAAGCTGATTCTTATCAATATAAGAATGGATGGCAGCCGGTACCTGAAACAGATATAAGCATGGTAGGAGGGGCAGGCGGGATTGTTTCCACACCAGCCGATCTGATCAAATTCATCAATGCATTATTTAACGGGAAACTGGTCAGTGAAGTTGACCTGAGTTTAATGAAAACCTTTAGGAATGGTTTCGGTATGGGAATGTTCCAGCTTCCTTTTGGTACTAAAAAAGCATTTGGACATAATGGGGATATTGATGGTTTCTCCTCTGTAGTAGGTTACTTCCCTGAGCAGAAAATGGCTTATGCATATTGTGCCAATGGCGTAGATTATCCAATTAGTAATTTGATGAAGGGTGTGTTAAATATTTACTATCAAATTCCTTATGAGATCCCTGTCTTTGATACGCCAAAATTAACTTCAGCACAACTGGATAAATATTTGGGGACTTACTCCTGCTTACAGTTGCCTATTAAAATTGTTGTGACTAAAGATGGTACTTCGTTGATGGCTCAGGTTACCGATCAGCCAGCATTTGTTCTAAAACCTCTGGAATCAAATAAGTTTGGCTTTTTAAGGACGGGTTTAGTATTTAATTTTAAACCTGATAATTTTGAATTTATTCTTGAACAGGGCGGGGGCGCTTATATGTTTACCAGGGACCAGTAAAGGAAAGCCGGTAATCAAACCGGCCATTCTTCCATTTTATAAGCGCTATCCCAAAACATCCATTCCAGTTTAGAAGCCATGATAAAAGCTTTGGTCATTTGCTCCTGCTGCTGTACAGAACATTGCGAAGCGACATCATCACAAATTCCTATTGCTTTTTCTACCAGTAATCCGAATTCTTCTCCTGCATAGGTGTTGATCCATTCCTGATAAGGATTATTCTCGCTGTTTTGGTGTGCATAGATATAGTCGCCCACTTTTTTGTAGATCCAAAAGCAAGGTAATACAGCAGCCATGGCTACTTCCACCTGATCCAGACTCGCTTTAGTGAGCAAGAACTGGCTGTAATTCTGACAAGTAGGCGATGCTTCCACAACCCCGCTCACTTCAAATTGCTTAAAATAACCTTCATGTAATGATCTTTCTACCACTACTGCACCTTCTGCAAAGCGGATGAAATCAAGCGTATAAGGATGGTTAAAACATCGTGCAGCAATTAGTGATAGCGCCCTGCTAAACTCGCCTAAATAAACTCCGTCCTGCTGGATATAAAATCTAAAACGATCTTCGGATAATGTTCCTGAAAGCAGCTCCTGATTGAAAGGCATTGCGTTAATGCTAGTATAGATATTTTCTATTGCCGCCCAGGCATTTTCACTCCATTTCATATAACTGTAGTTTTTGGGGATTAAAAAAATGATTTAAGGGGCCGTGACCGTGACCCGTTTTTACTTCGCGGCCATGAAGAATGGCCTGATAAATATATACTCTTGCTTTGCTGATTGCTTCATCTAAATTACAATGAAGAGAAAGGTATGCTGCAATGGCTGATGATAGCGTACAGCCTGTTCCATGTACATTTTCACTTTGTATATAGGCCGATTCATAGATCTTTTCATCGCCATTTTTATTTACATAAACATCATATACCTGCTCACCTTTAAGGTGCCCGCCTTTTAAGAGAACGGCAGAACAGCCCGTTTGTAATAGTGATTTTGCCGCAGCACGCATTTCTTCTACACTGGTGATTTTTTGCTGTACCAATATCTCTGCTTCCTCTAAATTTGGCGTGATCAATGTCATTAACGGGAACATCACTGTTTTCAAAACAGATACAGTATCGTCTTTAATTAATTTATCTCCGCTGGTGGCCACCATCACCGGATCGAATACAACAGGTGTATTTTTATAGGCGCGTAAAGTATCACTTATTGCCACCGCAAGTGCTGTACTGTGTACCATTCCAATCTTAATGGCCGATGGGTTGATATCATCCATCACAGCTTTAATCTGTCCCTGTACAATATCAGCAGGAATGCTGTGAATGCCCGTTACGCCCAGCGTATTTTGAACAGTGATCGCTGTAATTGCTGAGGTTCCATAACAGCCCAGAGCAGAGAAAGTCTTTAGGTCTGCCTGTATTCCTGCACCGCCGCCGCTATCAGATCCGGCTATGGTTAATACTGATGGATATCTATATTTCATGGGTAGGTAATTGCTTTTTCAATTTCATTTCTAATTAATGCTGCGGCTTTTTCAGGATCATCTGCGGAACAGATAGCAGATATTACAGCCAGGCAATTTGCGCCGGCAGAGATGATATCTGCTGCATTGACTGCATGTACATTGCCAATGGCTACTAAAGGTTTATCGGTAAGGGAACGTACCAGTCTAACGCCATCCAATCCCCATTCTGTAAGGGTATCTGTTTTTGTTGTCGTGGCAAATACGGGACTTAAAGCAATATAATTAGAAACAGCCGCATCGGTAGTTTTTAACTGATCAAGATGTTCCAGGGAATATCCTAGTATACCAGCATCCGGCCATTGCGCCGTTACTAATGCAGGAGAAAGATCTGAATTGCCTACATGTATGCCGGCTGCTCTGCTCTGCATAGCTATAGCTAAAGAATCATTTACAACAAGAGGTACATCATATTTATCCAGCAATTCTTTCAGCTTTAGCGTTTTGAGGAGGAATTCTTTTTCTCCAAGCTCTTTTTCGCGGATCTGAACGATATCTACCCCGCCTTTTACAGCTGCTGTGATCACTTCAAAAAAGTCTTTCTGCAAACAAGCCCGCTGATCTGTAACCAGGTATAATTTATAACTAAACGGCAACATGTCCTTCTTTTAAATTTAACAACCCGATAAAATCTTCTTCCTGTAGAGTAGCCAGGATATCTAAAAAATGCATTTGTAAACTTCCTGGACCTTGCGCTAAAACAGCGGCTTTTTCTCCTGCCACACCCATCAAGGCCATCGCTGTTACCGTTGATGTAAAAAGATCATCCGGAGCAGCAGCACAGCATGCGGCTATTAAAGCAGTGGCGGTACATCCCATTCCTGTTACTCTGGCCATCAGTGGATCACCATTTTTTAGTTCTACCAATTTATCCTGATGAATGATGCTGTCAGTAGCTCCGGAAACACAAACCACTGCACCGGTAGTTTGATTTAATTGGATAGCTGCTGTGATGGCTTCTTCAGTTTTATGGGTACTATCTGCACCTTTCGTCTGGTTGCTCATTTGAGCGAGAGCCATAATTTCGGAAGCATTACCACGAATTACAGCAGGCCGGTAACTGATCAGTTCTTTCAGTACTTCATTACGGTATGCCGTTGCACCTGCACCTACAGGGTCAAGTATCCAGGGTTTAGACAGGTTATTTGCTTCTTGTATCGCTATCCGCATACTTTCTACCCAGTATTCATCCAGCGTACCAATGTTAATGACCAATGCACCAGAAATGGTGACCATATCTTTCATCTCTGCATGGGCATGCGCCATAATAGGGGATGCACCTGCAGCAAGTAATGCATTAGCGGTAGTATTCATCACTACATAATTAGTAATGCTGTGCACAAGGGGAGAGGTAATTCTTAAGTTTGAAATATAATTCCAGAGTTTCTGTTTCATATCGGTTCATCATTAAAAGCGATAGCGAGTTCTTCAGAACAGAAGACAGATTAATTCATTTTGCTTTTTCCTACGCTGGTACTAACCGGATCAGGTGCAAAGTGTATGATCTCAGTCCGTAAGGACACCACTAAAGCCATTACAAGTGTAGTGATTTATTGTGGGAATTGATAATGATAATGTAAACCGGAGATAGTTCTGTGGTTATTCTTGGTTTACCCTTTATTTAGCCTTGGTTTAGCCTTCCCTGCCGTACCCCTCCCATACCCTAGCCGTACCCCTGCTGTACCCCTGCCATACCCTTTGGTACGGCAGGGGTACAGCAGGAGTACGGCTAGGGTAGAGCAGGAAAGGTTAAACCAAGGCTAAATAAAGGATGAATTAGGGCTAATCAACGGAGTCACCAAATGGTGGCGCCGTTTGCTGTTTAAACTATACTAAGAACGGCAATGTTTGAATTTAGCCATTATATTACTGGAAGTAACCAAGTAGTCGATCAATAAAAGAGTGCCAATTGCCATTAACAAGAGAATATAAAATGATGGAATAGTGCTCATCAAATTTAAAATTGGGTAAGATTTGGAAGCTGCTGCTGTTTGATGCGGATGTGTGCTGCTTAAAAATAAAAGCACTATACTAATGACAGCGGCAATCAGGTAA
>Ga0233344_1000033_pt1 | contig 28374 bp, 27 predicted proteins | sample GEONDECOMP281_FD_180697 | JGI IMG/M metagenome (GOLD analysis project Ga0233344, IMG submission 180697) | Leaf litter microbial communities from Shasta-Trinity National Forest, California, United States - GEON-DECOMP-281 | ecosystem: Environmental > Terrestrial > Plant litter > Unclassified...
CAAAGTAAGAATCTGCTAAACGAACAGTTGCATCTACTACCGTGTTTTTATCTTTATCTTCTCCGTTTAGGAAACGCAGGAAGTAACTGGCGGCTTTGGCATATTTTTCATCCTCAAAAGCTGCATAGGCCAATGCATAATTGGCGAAATTGTACACTTTTGTTTTGTTGGCATCAGGCATGCTCAGGAAGAGCTCGAAGGTTTTTACTGCTTCGCCGTATTTGCGCAGCTCGTACATTGATTCAGCCATCCAGTAGGTACTTAATGCATTGATCTCTGCATCATCAGGAAAGCTGTTGGAGCGGATGAACATAGAAAGTGCATTCGGGAAGGCACGTTCATTATAAAACTCTAACCCTCTAAAGTAAGTTACTTTTTGGTAAGCTTCTTCTGCTTCTGGCGACTTTTTGCTGATAGGTTCTAAAATATCGATAGCAGCCTGGTAGTTTTTGCTGGTTAGCAGAATCTCTCCAAGCAATGTTTTTGCTTCATTTATCTTTTTAGAATTCGGGAATTGTTTCAGGAAGTTCTGGGTTGATTCCAGTGCCTGCTGATTAAAATCGAGTTCATAGCTTAGCCTTGCATAGTTGATCCAGGCATCTTCCTGAACAACTTTGTTAAATTCCAGGCGTGAAGCCCTAAAGAAAGCACTTCTTGCTTTTTCCTTGTCGTTTAGCTTAATGAAAGCACGGCCTAGGGTGTACATCCCGTTTTGCAAATAAACATCATCTGTGTTTAATTGCTCCAATACTGTAACAGATTCTTTGTACTTGTTTAACTGGAACAGGGAATAACCATACTGATAAATAAACAGGTTATTTTTTGTGGTTGATTTATTTTTTGAATAATAATCACGGAAATATAACTCCGCATTTTTATAGTCAGACTTAGCGAAATAAGAAGCGGCAATCAGGCTGAGCATGTCTGCTTCAAACTCTTGCTTTGAACTTTTTAAAATAGGAATAGCATAGCTGATTACATCATCATAACGTTCATCCAGGTAATACATGGAAGTAATATAATAAGGATAGCTCGCCTCGTATGTTTTAGAACCTTTTAGTTTCTCGAAGTTACTCAGTGCAGTTTTATAATCTTTATTCAGGTAATTGATGTATGCAAAATAATAGATCGCACTTTCCTGAAATGGACCTTCTGATTTTTTTACTTCTTCGAATAAAGGCTCTGCTTTTTCTATATTTTTCAGTTGAAAATAGGAATAGCCTTGTTTGAACTGATATTCTGTACGTTGTTTTTTAGAAAGGGTAGAAGGATCTGTTTTCTCATACCATTCCAGCGCTTTGGTATAATTTTTTTGTAAAAAGTAAGAATTACCCACATGAAAATAAGCTAATTTGGTATTAGGGTTTAAGGGATAATCCTTAATAAAGGTCTGGAATAAACTCTCAGCATCGTCATTTCCAAGTTCCAGTGCACAAACAGCAGCGTAGAATTTAGCATTTTCTCTTAATAAGGAAAGTTCGGCACTGCTTTCTTGTTGCGTTCCCGGTTTTTGTCTTGTCTGTTCTACCAGTCTGAATTGTTGGGCTGCAGCGACGTATTTTTCATGGTCAAGTAATTCAAGACCAGTTTGATAGTATTTATTGAGGTTTACTATCGCACTTACCTGCGCATAACCTGCGGTAAGGTTACCTGCCAGTAAAAGCGGTATAAAAAGGTATTTCTTCTGCATTGTGTTCAAATATGATTGCTGCTAATATAAAAATAGTAATATGGCTTCTTAACATAAGAAGTTAACAAGTGTTGATAACATTGTTTAACGCAAATGTATCAGTAATGTTATAAAAAAAGAATAGCTGTTGATTAATCCCTTTGGGAAGCAAGCAGATACAGTACTGCCATTCTAATAGCTACCCCGTTTTCTACCTGATCTAAAATAATGGATTGTTTGCTGTCGGCAACGTCACTAGTGATCTCCACGCCCCTGTTTATGGGACCGGGGTGCATTACGATGATCTCTTTATCCAGGCTATCCAGAATCTGTTTATTTAATCCGTACATCATAGCATATTCTCTAAGGGAAGGAAAATATTTAATATCTTGTCTTTCCATCTGAATGCGGAGCATGTTGGCAACATCACACCAGTTAAGGGCTTTGATCAGATCATGTTCAACTTTTACACCAAGACTTTCGATGTGTTTAGGAATAAGTGTGGTAGGGCCGCATACCATTACTTCTGCACCCAGTTTCTGAAGGCATAGGATGTTCGATATAGCTACTCGTGAATGCATGATATCTCCAACGATCACCACTTTCTTTCCTCTTACTTCACCTAGTTTCTCCCGGATAGAATAAGCATCAAGCAGTGCTTGTGTAGGATGTTCGTGTGCTCCATCTCCGGCATTGACGATCTGTGCATTGATATGTTTGCTCAAAAATACGCCTGCACCTGCATAAGGATGTCTCATTACAATGAGATCTACTTTCATCGCCAGGATATTATTTACTGTATCTATCAATGTTTCTCCTTTGCTTACAGAAGAAGAAGAGGCGGCAAAATTGATCACATCTGCTGATAGTCTCTTTTCTGCCAGTTCAAATGAAAGTTTGGTGCGTGTTGAGTTTTCGAAAAATATATTGGCGATGGTAATATCGCGAAGGGATGGTACCCTTTTAATAGGCCTGTTAATGACACCTTTGAATTCATCCGCAGTTTTAAAAATCAATTCTATATCATTCAGGGTAATATCTTTAATGCCTAAAAGATGTCGTGTTGATAGTCTCTCTGCTGCCATTTCTTATTTATTTCGTTCTGATAATAAAATCACTTTGTCTTCTCCCTCGGTCTCTTTCCAGGTCACTTTAACCAGCTGAGAATCCATACTGTCTACCTGCTGACCAATGTAATCCGGTTCAATGGGTACATGTCTAGAAAATCTTCTGTCAATCAAAACCATCAGTTCAACTTTAGCAGGCCTTCCATAAGCCAGCAAAGCATCCAAAGCCGCTCTGATTGTACGGCCTGTCCACAGTACATCATCGATCAGGATCACATTGCATCCCTCGATCAAAAAATCTATAGTATTACTGCTGGCAGAGACAATTCCTGCCTTTCTTCTAAAATCATCCCTGAAAAATGTAATATCAAGATTACCTTTTCTGATGTTCTTATTTTTAAGGATGCCTGAAAGTTCAAGTTTTACCCTATCGGCGAAGTAACTTCCGCGGGGCTGTATACCAATGAGTACGGTATTCGAAAAATCGTTATGGTTCTCAATTAATTGATGACAAAGTCGCTTAATTGTGATTTGGAATTTTTTACCGTCTAGCAGGGTTCTCTTTTGCATTGACAAATTGATTAGGCAAATATAAAAAATCAGATGGAATTACGGGGACGTAATTTGAATTAATTTCATGATATGTCAATGATCGCAATGAATTTCAACCTAATTGCTTGATTTATACGAAGAAAAATTAGTCACATCTGTCATTTGGGAAACAAATTAATTATTTAACAATTTTTAATATTGAAATTGGATAAATTATGTTAATTTTATTAATCACAAAGGGATGGTTATTTTAAGCAGATTGTTTTTTACTGTGATCCATAATTTTTTTCTCCTTAAACTTATCAGTATGCTTCTCCAGTTTGGGCCTTCGATTCAATATTTACGCAAAAAAAAGAACTATACCCAGCAGCAGGTAGCAGATCTCTTGTTCGTAAGCAGGTCTACTTATGCTGCCTGGGAAACCAATGGGAATGATATTACCTTTAGCAAGCTTCTTGCATTGATCGATATTTATAAAATCGCCATGCAGGATTTTATGGTACTTGTAGAAGGACATAATCAGGTGAATAATAATCACTATGATGATCCTGCACTGGTTCAAATTATGAAACGGTTAGAGAATATAGAACAGCTTCTACATGACAGAAATTCTATAGAAAACCGATCTTAAACACCTTTTTGTTTTAAGACCTGTTTATATATGGATTTTTGGGAATGTGTACTATTTTATACTGCTGATCTTTTAGATCTTCTAATACTGCTGATTCCGGATATTCCTTAAACACAATAACAGACAATACCTGCCCTGGTATAATGGATAGTTTAACCAGCATATCTAATAACCTTTTCTTTCTACTTACTTTTCTAAACTGCTTTTCGGTAGGTGATGCGGTTAAGCCTTCCAGCTTCTGATGATAAAAATTAGGATTGATCTCTTTAAAAGCTATAACTGGCAGATTTAGTCCCGCTGCAAACTTCTCAAATTCCCGCTCGCTGATCTTATATACAAAATTACCAACCGGCTCATAAGAGAACCTGTTTTTCCATACTTTTTTTGTGAAGGAAGAATTGAGTTTGGTCAGTATATTTAAAACACCTAACAACAAGGGCATTTTGGTGACAGGATCCTGCGGTTCAATAATTACTATTCCCTTTTTTGCTACTCTGATCATTTCATACAATGCAGCGTAAGGCCGGGGGAAATGATGGTACGTCTCTTTACACAGAATATAATCAAATGTATTATCGCTAAAGCTCAGGCTTTCGGCATTTTGGGCAGAGTAATTTCCAATTATTCCGTTCTGATGGGAGATTCTTAAGAAATCAGTGTTTAGATCACTAGCCTCCGCTTTTTGCCCTTTTGCCTGGATATACTGTGCGTCAAATCCGTATGCATCTCCTACAGTGAGCCATTCCTGACCAGCTTTATTTAATAAAGGATCAATGCAGGAGAAAAATATGTTTTGCAACCAATTGTTTAAGGACTGAGTTTTAGCATCATTCTTTTCTAAATGAATGGCTTTGTCCTCATCTGTAGGGAAGTGGGTGTTATACCAGTTCTCATGTTTTTGATAACTATCCTGATGATACATGTAGCGGCTATTATTAAAAGCTAAATATCATGGAACCAATTGTATAGTTTTGTTATTATTTTATGCTTTTTGCTTTATTATTAATCATTATATCAGAAATTGATAATTAATTTTGTTGTTTCCTTGGAAAAGGTATGACCCTGGGATGATTTGTTCAGTCGGAAGATATTAATAACTTAGAGCTATGCCACATGCTATGATATTTTTTGATGGTGTTTGTAACCTTTGTGCGGGCTCAGTGAGGTTTGTTATTAAGAGGGATCAAAAAGATCTTTTCAGGTTTGCGGCTTTACAGAGTGAAGCTGCTCAAAAATATCTGGAACCTTTTGGAATTTCGCCTGCGGGATCTGGCACCGTTCTTTTTTTAGAAGATGGAGTGCTTTATCAGCGTTCTGCTGCTGCTTTGCATATTGCCCGCAGACTAACTGGCTTATGGCCTTTACTGTACGGGTTGATGATTGTACCTGCATTCATCAGGGATTTTGTTTATGATCAGATTGCTAAAAGAAGATATAGCATTTGGGGAAAGCAAGAGAGTTGTATGGTTCCTACAGCAGCCTTAAAAGCAAAATTCTTATAACAAAAAAAGCATCCCGGTTAGGGGATGCTTTTAATATATAAGCTTTGAAGATTATTTAGCTTTGTTTTTGCTTTCTTCGCCTTCCATTTGTTCTTTCAATTGAGCAAGAACACCTAGATCACCAAGAGTTGATTTCTCAACTGAATCTTTAACTTTTTTAACTGCATTGCTGGATGCTTTAGCTTCTTTTTTCTTAGATGCTCTTTCTTCAGCAGCAACTTCAGCCTTAGCCTCTTCCCAGATACGGGCATGAGAAACAACGATACGTTTAGCATCTTTGTTAAATTCAATGATTTTGAAATCATTGGTTTCTTCAGCTTTGATAGTAGTACCATCTTCTTTAGCCATGTGTTTAGTTGGAACAAATCCTTCTACACCATATGGTAAAGCAATAACAGCACCTTTATCAGTTACTTTAACAACAGTTCCCTGGTGGATTGAATCTAACGTGAAGATAGTTTCAAAAGTATCCCAAGGGTTTTCTTCTAATTGTTTATGACCTAAGCTTAATTTACGGCTATCAACGTCTAATTCTAAAACAACTACATCTAATGTATCACCAACTTTAGTGAATTCATTAGGGTGGTTAACTTTTTTAGACCATGAAAGATCAGAGATATGGATTAAACCATCGATACCTTCTTCAATTTCCACGAATACACCGAAGTTAGTCATGTTTTTAACTACAGCAGTATGTTTGCTTCCGATAGGATATCTTTCAGCAACATTTTGCCAAGGATCTTGAGTTAATTGTTTAATACCTAAACTCATTTTGCGTTCGTCGCGGTCTAAAGTTAATACTTCAGCTTCGATTTCATCGCTAACTTTCAAGAATTCTTGTGGGCTGCGTAAGTTTTGTGACCATGACATTTCTGAAACGTGAATTAAACCTTCAACGCCAGGAATGATTTCTAAGAAAGCACCGTAGTCAGCTACAGTAACGATTTTACCTTTAACTTTAGATCCAACAACAAGGTTAGTATCTAAACTTTCCCAAGGGTGTGGAGTTAATTGTTTCAAGCCTAAAGCAATACGTTTTTTCTCGTCATCAAAGTCAAGAACAACAACGTTGATTTTCTCATCTAAGCTTAATACTTCTTTTGGATGCTCTATGCGGCCCCAGGAAATATCAGTAATGTGAAGTAAACCATCAACACCACCTAAATCGATGAATACACCGAAGTCAGTAATGTTTTTAACAGTTCCTTCTAATACCTGACCTTTTTCAAGTTTAGATACGATCTCAACTTTTTGTGACTCTAAATCGTCTTCGATTAAGATTTTGTGCGATACTACAACGTTTTTGAATTCATGATTGATTTTAACAACTTTGAATTCCATTGTTTTACCTACGTAAACATCGTAATCACGGATCGGTTTGATGTCGATCTGAGAACCAGGTAAGAATGCTTCAACACCCATAATGTCAACAATAAGACCACCTTTAGTACGGCTTTTAACAAATCCGTTGATGATTCTGTCATTGTCAAGGGCTTCGTTGATAGATTCCCATGATCTTTGAGTTTTAGCTCTTTTACGAGATAAAATCAATTGACCATTTGCATCTTCAGGAGCTTCTACGAATACATCAACTGTATCGCCAATCTTCAAATCAGGAGTATCACGGAATTCAGAAGTTGATACTAAACCGTCAGATTTAAATCCTACGTTTAATACAACGTCTTTATTGTTGATTGATACAACAATACCGCTGATAATTTCACCCTGGTTGATTTGATTGAAAGTATCGGTATACATGTCTTCAAACTTTTTACGGTCTTCATCAGAGTATTTTCCGAAAGCTTTATCGTCTGCATCCCAGTCAAAGTCTTGATCTGGTGTTGCTAAAGATGATTTGATCTGTTCGATCGATAATGAATCTGCTTCAGATTCAATAGTTTCTTTTTCAGTCAGACGAGCGTCTGTACCGTGTAATTCGGCTTTTTTAGCCTCTAGTTCTTTTTCTGCTACTTGTTTTTTTGCCATTAATCATTTAATCTCCTTTTCCCTTTAGGGACTGCAAAGATAGAAATTATTATTTTTAATGAAAGAATTTTTTAATAAATGTTGTTGATTTTGAACTGCTTGCCTAAGTTCTTGTTGGATTAGGATGACAATGGGAAGCTAAATTGGTTTATACCTGCTGAGGTAAATATGGATTTACTTTATTTAAAGCAAATTCAAGCTGCTCCTCTGGGGTGATATTGGTGTTATCCAGTATAATAGCGTCATCAGCACGGATCAGCGGACTTTCCTTACGGGTGGTATCTGCATAATCACGGTGTGCGAGGTTCTCAAAAACCTCTTCCAGAGTAGTATGGTCATCGCCATTGCGCTGCAATTCCTTAAATCTGCGCTCAGCCCTGATCTTTGGATCTGCTGTCATAAAGAATTTAACCTGCGCATCCTCAAACACTGTTGTACCTATATCCCGACCATCCATCACTATGTTTTTAGACTTGCCCATTCGTTGCTGCTGTTTTACCATCTCTTTGCGCACTTCTTTGATCGCAGAAACATCACTTACCCTTTCAGAAACTGGCATTTGCCTGATCTCTTCAGATACCTCTTCGCCGTTTAAGGTAATGTGCGATTCATAATCTCTCGCATGAAAGTTAAGTTCTATATGCTGTAAGGCATCGATAATGGCAGCATGGTCATTGATATCAATATGGTTGCGTATAATATATAAGGTTACTGCCCTGTACATTGCACCACTGTCAATATAGATAAAGCCTAACTTTTTTGCAAGTGCTTTTGCCAATGTGCTTTTGCCGCAAGAAGAATAACCATCAATAGCTACAACCAGATTTTTTCTCATATGGGCCAAAGTTAATCTTTTAAGTATTTTCTTTTTGAAAAAGATTAATTTTACGAAATGTTACCTGATAGAAAAGATATTGTTAGAACTGTTTCCTTTAAAACTTCCAGAAGCGGGGGCAGGGGTGGGCAGAATGTGAATAAGGTTTCCAGTAAGGTGGAACTGATATTTAATGTGAATGCTGCCGATTGGCTGGCAGAAGAAGAAAAGGCTTTGTTAAGGGAACGGCTGTATAACCGTCTTGATCAGGAAGGAAACCTTCATGTTGTTTCACAAGAGGACCGGAGCCAGCTGATGAATAAAGAGCGGAGTATAGATAAGTTTATAGCTCTGATCAGATCTTCACTTCATGTAGATCTGATCAGAAAACCTACCCGGACACCCAGGCGGGTTATTGTAAAGCGAAAAAGCGACAAACAGTCGCTTTCTATAAAAAAAGAAAACCGTAAACGGCCGGGGTTTGATGCCTAGTTGAATCTATAGAACATGCTGATAGAACCCCATTGATGGGCTATGGCACTGCTTTTAATTTCTCTTGTTTTAAATATTGCGCCGGCATCAACGGTAAAACGCTGAGAACTGTAGTTCACACCTACCTGCTGTGCAAATACGATTGGTTTCTGACCAAAGGTTACGGGACTATTATTGTTAAAAATACTTCCCTGTATCGTTGCATCATAGGCTACCACGTTTAACTGCGGCTTTGCATAAAGGAAGAATTCTCTTTTAACCAATGTTTTTGTTTTGGCATTGTTACCGATCACAGCGTGGTAATAAGCGGAGTTAAACAGCTGATTAAGACTACCTGTTCTGATCAGGATTCCGGCACCAGCGCCATCAAATGTAGTTCCCAGATTGCCGTATCCTTCAAAGGAGAATTCCAGTGCATTGTCTGCTACGCGTGCCAGTAATCTGCTATATAATGCAGAAGCGTTTAAGGTAGCTTCTCCTTTTATCTGATATTGCCACCCGTCAATACCATAAAAGCCAAAGGCACGGTGTAATAATTTTTGTCCCGCTTCACCCAGAGAGTTTTTACCTGTAGTACCAATCTGTACGTTGGTTTGTAAACTGCTTTCATTACTAAAGAACCAGTTCATGGCTCCTTCGATATATAAATATCCGGCGAAAGGACGATCTTGTAAAGCCGGGTCTGGAGCATATCCCGAATAAGGATTAAACATTTTTTGTCCTACAGTGATTTCATAAGTCTTCTTTTCCAGGCCTTCTTTTAGTTTTTGCTGATCAAAAGCACGGCGATAATTGATAAATAATCCGTTTGTATAGTAACGGTCAGATCCTTGTCCAAGGTAAGAATCGTTATCACTTTGGAAGCCAAATTCATTCTTATAGGTCTGTGAATGTGCTATTGACGCGAATAACAATAAAAAGAGAAGGAGGGAATATCCTGTATATTTCATGTGAAGATTAAAAAAAAAGCTCCGGTAATTCCGGAGCTTTAAATATATTGTTTAATATTTATCTATGCAATCAGACTGTAACAGGTTTAAGCTTTATGCTGAGGTCCTGAGGATTTTTTACCTTGTCTTTCATCAGCGCCAATTCAACAACTTCCTTCATTTCAGTAACGTAATGGAAGTTAAGGTCTTTGATATAACTTTCTTTGATCTCAAGAATATCCTTGCGGTTAGATTTACATAAAATGATATCTTTTATGTTTGCTCTTTTCGCTGCCAGTATTTTTTCCTTAATTCCACCTACTGGCAGTACCTTTCCGCGTAGGGTGATCTCGCCAGTCATAGCCAGATTAGATTTTACTCTGCGCTGCGTAAAGGCTGAAGTTAAAGCGGTAAGCATGGTAATACCTGCAGAAGGACCATCTTTAGGTGTTGCACCCGCCGGCACGTGAACATGTATATCCCAAAGATCAAATAACTGATTGTCTATATTAAAGGCAGCAGCATGAGCTCTCAAATAAGCAAGGGCAATTACAGCAGATTCTTTCATTACATCTCCAAGGTTCCCTGTAAGGGTTAATTTTCCTTTACCGGGACTTAAACTTGCTTCAATAAAAAGGATATCTCCCCCTACTTGTGTCCATGCCAGTCCGGTAACCACGCCGGCAACTTCATTACCTTCATAAAGATCTTTATCATAGATCGGGGCACCCAAAATACGTTCTACATCTTCGAGGGTTAATGTAGGTTCATAAGGTTCTTCCATAGCGATCTTCGTGGCCACTCCGCGAACCAGTGAGCCTATTTTTTTCTCCAATCCGCGTACACCTGATTCCCTGGTATAATCTTCGATCACTTTTTCAATCAGGCTGGATTTTAATATAATGTCTTTTGTTTTAATACCATGCTGTTCTTTTTGCTTAGGTAAAAGATATTTTTTGGCTATTTCTATTTTTTCTTCTATGGTGTAACCGTTCACTTCAATGATCTCCATACGATCCAGCAGCGCTGGCTGTATATTACTCAATGAATTGGCAGTGGCAATAAATAACACATTAGAAAGATCATAATCAGCTTCTACATAATGATCATTAAAAGAGCTATTTTGCTCAGGATCCAAAACTTCCAGCAGGGCAGAAGATGGGTCGCCCCTATGATCAGAGCCTACTTTATCTATTTCATCCAATACAAATACCGGGTTAGCTGCACCAGCCTTTTTTATCGATTGTATGATACGGCCTGGCATTGCACCGATATATGTTTTTCTATGTCCGCGAATTTCGGCTTCATCTCTTATTCCACCTAATGCCATACGAACATATTTGCGGTTCAGGGCTTTGGCGATAGACTTTCCTAATGATGTTTTACCTACTCCCGGAGGGCCAACCAGGCAAATGATAGGCGCTTTCATATCGCGTTTAAGCTTTAATACTGCTAAATATTCGATGATACGCTGTTTTACTTTCTCCAGACCAAAGTGATCTTTATCCAGTACCTTTTGAGCACGTTTAAGGTCAAAATTATCTTTAGTGAAGTCATTCCAAGGCAGATCAAGCAGCAGTTCGAGATAGTTGATCTGCACAGAATAATCCGGGGCAGCAGGGTTCATTCTTCCCAGCTTTTCTAATTCTTTATGGAAATGTTCTTTTACCTGAACTGACCATTTTTTCTTTCTCGCCCTTACTTCCAGTGCTTCATACTCAAGATCTGATGAGTTTCCTCCCAGTTCTTCCTGGATTGTTTTCAGCTGCTGATTAAGGAAATAATCTCTTTGTTGTTTATCAAGGTCGGTACGTACTTTGGATTGTATCTGGTTTTTAAGTTCCAGCATCTGTAATTCCAGTGTAAGCAATTCCATCACCATTAAAGCTCTTTCCCTAAGGTTGTTCATTTCCAGCATTTTCTGCTTGTCTTTTACATCTGCATTCATATTGGATGAGATGAAATTGATCAGGAATGAAGTGCTTTCTATATTCTTAAGCGCCATCGCAGCTTCACTTGGGATATTAGGAGATAGCTGGATGATCTGTGAGGACATTTCCCTTATAGAGGCAACCAGTGCTTTAAACTCTTTATCGTTTTTATGTTTAACCTCATTAAATTTGCTGATCGTAACTTTTATATAGGGTTCGGACTGTACTTCTTCTATTAACTGAAAGCGCTGTTTTCCCTGTATGATTACTGTGGTATTTCCATCTGGCATCTGCAGCATCTTTATAATATGCGCTACAGTGCCTACTTTATTTAACTGATCAAAGGTTGGGTCTTCAATAGAAACGTCAAGCTGAGAAACTACACCAATAATTTTATCCCCCTTATAGGCTTCTTTAATTAATTTGATAGATTTATCCCTTCCTACAGTGATAGGGATAACAACTCCGGGAAATAATACGGTGTTTCTTAGCGGAAGAATCGATAATATTTCTGGAGTTTCTTCGTTATTCATCTCATCTTCATCCTGCTGGGACATTAATGGGAAAAATTCGGTATCTTCATTTATGATGGGTAATGCATTGCCAAAATCAAACTGATCTTTTATACTCATTAAATAGGCCTTTCTAAATAAAAAAACGACATTCTGACAGTATGCCGTTTATGAAATTATTAATTATATATAACTATCCATATTTTCAACTCCTGTGCCAAAACAACAATATCGGTTTTTGTCTGTTAAAACGGCAGAATTTAAAATTTAATTGTCGTTCTTATCATATTTATTTTTTTTCAGCGTTTAACTTAGATTATTTAAAAATGCCATTTTATTATAGCTACTCTTGCTATGATTTTATATCTTTATTCTTTATTAAATAAAATTTGATGAACTATCTTAAAAAAGCGCTTATATTATTTTTAGTTATTTATGCCCAGACCAGCTTTGCCCAGAACGGAAGCTATGATAAATTAGGGATGCAGGCCATGATGAAGGGCGATTATAAAGGGGCTGTAGCTCAGTTAGAGAAAGCCGATTCTAAAAGCCCAAATAACCCAAGTGTACTTAAAATGCTGGGATATTCTTATTTTCAATGTGGTAACTTCGAGAGCTCTATTGAGACTTATAGCAGACTGATTACAATTAAGCCGTCAGACTACTCTGCTTATTATTACAGAGGTAAGGCCAGACAAAATGTTGCTAATGACCCCAAAGAATCTTTGAACCAAATGAGAGAGAATTTTTATTTGTCTTCTATTAAAGATTTTACAAAGGCAATAGAGATCAATGGTGAAGAAGATACCCAATTATTACAGAATAGAGGTTTGGCTTATAAAGATTATGCGATCTACAAATCTTACAAGATTAAGAAGAAAGTAGATAAAGAAGCATGTATAGCAATTTTCAACAGTTCAATAGCTGACTTTCAAAAAGTTTTAGTGGTACAGCCATTGCGGAAGGATATTATTTCACTGATCGATTATGTTAAAGCGCAGATCACAAGTTTGAAATAAATATCAGCTTAAATAACACAAAAGCCGGGTCAAATTAGTTAGCCCGGCTTTTTTTGTAGCTTTTTTCTTTTTTAGCCAAAGAGATATTTTGCAACAAGCTGTAAGATACCTATACCGGCAATCCATTTGATTGTTTGAAGCTTAGATGTGTCGATTTTCTCCACCAACTGAAGTTCTGTATTGTTCAATTTGACTTCCACAGTGTTGTTTTATCAGTTAGCTTGAAATCTGTAGTATTTAATTTTACTTTAATAGCAGTTATTTTATCAGTTAACCATACTTCTACAGTATTGATTTTGTGAGTTAGATTAACCTCAACAATGTTTGTTTTTTCGACCAATTCACTTTTAAAAGATCCTATAAGATCGATTGATTCGATTTTCGCGTCTTTAATTGCATTATTCGTTTCGATCTTTACTTCTTCTTTTATTGTATGCTGAAGAGCAGATGTTGCATAATGAGCAGTTTGTTCATCCGTTTCATTTTTAATGACCTGATAAAGCCTGATGGCTGAATTTTGATTCTCCATGATTTATTTGGTTACTTTGTAAATCAAAAAAAAGCTTTTAAAATAAAATATTATTTACTTTAAAATAAATAAAACATTTTATTTGGAAATATTTGTGGGTTTGAGCTTTTATCAATTAAACTTCCCTGTAATGCGATATCTCTTCTCTTTTAGCAATTTTATATGCTGCATTTTTTTTACATCATATAAGCTGTCAGGAAAATAGGAAAGAGTGTCGTTAGAAGTATATAAAGAATTGGTATTGCTGATCAGGATCTCAATTCCATATATCTTACCATTTTTATAGCTAATGCTTAAGGACTTTACAGGTACTTTCTCATTGTTGGAGAGGTAGGTATTGCTATTTTTTTCTTTACGAAGACTAAAAAGTCCCTGCCAGGCAGATTTATTAATATCTGCGTCAGAGAAAACAGATAGCTCCTTTTGCCAGTCTGCAATTTTCAGCTTTTTGTGTTCTTCAGTATGATTCACCATTACGGTTTTGTTAACCTCAGGATTCTGCAGCTTTAACCGTTTAACTTCTTTAGCGAAGTAATTTTTAAGATTAAAATATGGTAACGATGATAATTGTTTTTTGGGTCCTGCGGGATTGCAGGACCCAAAAAACAATACGATCAATAAAAGGAATATGGTATTCCGCATTATATCAATGAGTTTCCAGTCATTATTTCGGGTTTTTTAATTCCCATCAATTTAAGAATGGTAGGGGCAACGTCTCCCAGTTTGCCATCAGCAATCGAGGTATAGTCTGTACCTACTAAAATACAAGGGACCAGGTTAGTGGTATGCGCTGTATTTGCAGACCCATCATTGTTTAGCATGAACTCAGAATTTCCGTGATCGGCCAGTATAATAAAAGAATAACCGTTTTCAAGTCCTTTTTTAACTACTGCTTCGGCACATCTGTCTGCTGTTTCTACTGCTTTAATTACGGCTTCAAATACACCTGTATGTCCAACCATGTCCGGATTAGCAAAATTCAGACAAATGAAATCTGCCCATCCTGTTTCAAGTTCTTTTGAAATGGCATCAGTAATTCCCTGTGCGCTCATTTCTGGCTGCAAGTCATAAGTAGCTACTTTTGGAGAAGGGATCATTAATCTTTTCTCATTTTCAAAAGCTTGTTCCCTGCCGCCAGAAAAAAAGAAAGTTACATGTGGGTATTTTTCTGTTTCTGCGATACGGATTTGATTTTTATGGTTTCTTTCCAAGACCTCTCCAAGGGTTTCTGTAAGATCATCTTTTGTGAATATTACTTTTACATTTTCAAAGTTTTCATCATAGGAAGTCATAGTAACATAATATAATGGCAACTTATGCATCTCAAATTCAGGATAATCTTTCTGAGTTAGTACAGAAGTGATTTCTCTTCCCCTGTCTGTCCTGTAATTGAAGCAGATTACTACATCATCTGGCTGGATCGTAGCTACCGGACTGCCATCATTCGTTGTTATAACTATGGGTTTAATAAATTCATCCGTTATACCTTCTGCATACGACTTTTCAATCGCAGCAACTGCATCCTGGGTATGTTCTCCAACTCCTTTAATCATTACGTCGTAGGCCTGTTTTACACGTTCCCAGCGTGAATCTCTGTCCATCGCATAATAGCGGCCAATTAAACTTGCTATCTTACCTGTAGACATTTTTAAATGCTGATCAAGCTCTTTAATAAAACCAAGTCCGGAATTTGGATCAGTATCTCTGCCATCAAGGAAAGCATGTACAAAAACATCTGTTAATCCCTGTTCATTAGCAGCATCGCATAAACCTTTTAAATGGTTAATATGGGCATGTACACCACCATCAGAAACCAATCCAATAAAATGTACTGCTTTATTGTTTTTCTTCGCATAATCGAAGGCTCCTGCAAGCGTGGGATTAGTTTTTATCGAACCATCGCTGATCGCTTTATTAATACGTCCCAGTTCCTGGTAAACCACTCTTCCGGCACCAAGATTCATATGTCCTACTTCCGAATTTCCCATTTGTCCCACAGGTAAACCTACGGCTTCTCCCGAGGCTTCCAGCTTTGAATTGGGGTATTGTTTTAATAAAGAATCAAAGAAGGGAGTATTGGCTGCAAAGGCTGCATCTGACTGATCTTGTTTTCCGTAGCCCCATCCGTCAAGAATGAGGAGCATCACTTTTTTATGGTCCATTTGAATAGAATTGATTTTTCGCTGGTTAATAAAACCCTGCAAATATAAGTCTATTGAAGTTTGATCAGTAATCTAATTACAACTTTTGATTTGCTAATGGCATAATTTGTGTGCGTTTTATTTGTTATATTTATAGTATGCTTAAAATGATACTTCCGGTAATGATTCTATTGACTCAAATGTTGCATCCTAAGGCTACTCAGGGCGATATTGTGGATACGTTATCGACTTTATTCAAATCTGCAAATTCAAAGGAAATCGGTAAAAACTTCTCCTCTTCACTGGAGTTGACGGTAAATGACGAGGAAGATGTATACTCTAAAGCACAGGCAGAACAAATTCTGAGAGAATTTTTTACAAAATGTCCTCCGGTCAGTTCAACAGTAGTTCATCTGATCAATACGAATCCAAATTATCGATTTGGTATCCTATCTCTGAATACTAAAAACGGGAAATTCAGGGTCGCCATCACTTTAAAAAAAACGGGTAATATATTTTATATCACTGAATTAAGGATTGAAGCTGATAAATAATAAGATTACTTTATGTAAAAATGCTATTTTTGATCTAAAATAATGAATTTTGGATAAGAAGTTAATAGACCTATTTATAAAAAATGCTATCGCTGAAGACCTTGGTGATGGTGATCATACCTCAAATTCAACTATACCGGCAGATGCCAGAGGAAAAGCAAAATTACTGATCAAAGAAGATGGTATTCTCGCTGGAGTAACCCTTGCACTGGAAATATTTAATTATATCGATTCAACGCTGCAGGCAACGGTTTTCCTTAACGATGGGGACGAAGTAAAGTTTGGAGATGTGGCCTTAACCGTAGAAGGAAGTTCCCGTTCTATACTGCTTGCCGAAAGGTTGGTATTGAACTGCATGCAAAGAATGAGTGGAATTGCGACTAAAACAAATCGTATCGTTCATTTGCTTGAATCTTATCCGGCTAAATTATTGGATACCCGTAAAACAACACCTGGAATGAGGTACCTTGAAAAATGGGCAGTACGGATAGGCGGCGGAGTAAATCACAGAATTGGTTTGTATGATATGATTCTGATTAAAGATAATCATGTTGATTATGCAGGTGGAATAGCTAATGCAATCAATGCTTCAAATCAATATCTTGCTGATAAAGGTAAACAGCTGGATATAGAAATTGAAGTTAGAGATCTGGAAGAACTGGATCAGGTACTGAAAACTGGTAAAGTGCAGAGAATAATGCTGGACAATTTCGATTTTCCGGATCTTAAAAAAGCGGTAGATTTGATTGACCATAAATATATTACGGAAGCATCCGGAGGAATTACTGAAGAAAACATCGCAGCATATGCAGATTGTGGTGTTGATTATATTTCTATGGGCGCCCTTACCCATTCGGTTAAAAGTTTAGACATGAGTTTAAAAGCCTATTAAGGTATGATATCTATCTTTTCTATTTCTGCAGTTATTTTAGCTTATCTGTGCGGATCAATTCCTACGGCTGTCTGGATAGGACAGGCCTTTTATGGTATTGACGTTAGAGAGTACGGTAGTGGAAATGCTGGTGCTACCAATACTTTTCGTGTATTGGGTAAAAAAGCTGGTTTGGCAGTAATGACCATTGATATTGCTAAAGGTTATACTGCTACAAAACTGGCCTTTTTTATAGGGCTTTCTGTTACAGGACCACATAATTCTTCACAGTTTGTAAATTATGAACTTGCATTAGGGGTAACAGCAGTAATGGGTCATCTATTCCCTATTTTCGCTGGTTTTAGAGGAGGAAAAGGAGTTGCTACCTTGCTAGGGATGATCCTTGCCGTTAATTTTCCTGCGGCGATGCTTTGTGTGCTTGTTTTTGTAATCATACTTCTGGTAACAAAATATGTTTCCCTAAGTTCGATCTGTGCGGGATTTACCTTTCCGCTCAGCATTGTTTTTGTGTTACATTCTACTATTAAATCAGAGGTTTTATACAGTATGGTAGTTTGTATATTGATCCTGGTTACCCATCAGAAAAACCTCGAGCGATTGCTTAAGGGCAAAGAATCAAAAGTCTATTTGTTTAGTAAAAAAGCAAGTTAAGAAGAGTAATATCTACAATAAGGGTTGCAGAAGCAGCCCTTTTAGCGTTTTGATCATGGCTGATGCTTTGAGCAAGCATTCCTCATACTCTGCTTCCGGAGACGAAGCATAAGTAATAGCTCCGCCAACCTGAAAGGATAAATACTGTTTGCTTTCATTGTAAAGGATACTTCTGATCACTACGTTAAAGTCGAAATCTCCAGCCGGATCAAAATATCCAAATGCTCCGGAATAAATGCCTCTTCGGCTCAATTCAGTATCTTCTATCAGTTCCATAGCCCTCAGTTTGGGAGCTCCGGTCATTGATCCCATCGGAAAAGTGTTTATTACTGCATCTACCGGATGAACATCAGGGCGAAGTACACAGCTTATAGTAGAGATCATCTGATGAACCTGCGGGAAAGTATAAATACCAAATAATTCTTCCACTTTAACAGTCCCTTTTACTGCGCTTTTAGTAAGGTCGTTTCTAACCAGGTCTACGATCATTACATTCTCAGCCTGCTCTTTACTGTTGCTTTTTAAGGCCAGCCTGATCTGTTCATCTTCCTGTTTATGAGTACTTCGTTTAGCAGTACCTTTAATCGGCTGAGAAATTAAGCGGTCTCCCCGCCTGCATAAAAACCGTTCCGGGCTTGCAGAAAGGATGTATTTGCCATCAAATTTAAAGAAACCCGAAAAAGGGGTAGGAGATAATTTATTTAAGTTTAGATAAACTTCGTAAGGATCAATGTTTGCATTTTCGGCAAAAAACTCCTGACAAAAATTTACTTCATAAATATCTCCGCGTGCTATAGCTGCCCGTAGTTCTTCTACTTTACTGATATAAGTAGTCTTATTCATTTTACTATTTATAGTGGCTATAAATGCGCTATTTAACAATGGAACTTGCAGGTCATTGATCTGATCATTGATATCGGCAGAGCCTATCAGGACAATTATCTGACCATTTTTAATAGCCAGCAGATATTCGGGTATAAAGAAGAAAAGATCAGGAAAGTCCAGTGGGTTTTCTTTAGCAGAAGTGAGCTTTTCCAGCTCATTCTTAAGATCATAGCTTAACAGACCAAACATCCATTTCTGATGCTGATCATAGAATTCTTTTAATGCAGTAAAGGCACTACCCGAGGTCGCTACCAGCTGATGTCTTGCTCCGGCAGCAAGCAGGAAATCATAATTTGAATAGGGATCTGCATATTCATTAGAGTCAAAACAGCAGCATACTGGAAACTGATTTGCCCATAACAGGGCCTTTTGTTTAAATAAGGTTAATTCCTGTTTATTCATCTTGACGATAAAATGAGTGATAAATAAAAAAGGCGGCACCTGGCCGCCCTTTTTATGAAGAAATTCTTATTGAAGAATCAATGTTTGTACCCTATCCGGACCAACCGAAAGATATTTTACAGGCACTTCCAGTTCTTTTTCCAGGAATGCGATGTAATTTGCCAACTGAGTTGGGATTTCATCTATTTCAGTGATTTTAGTAATATCAGTTTTCCAGCCTTCAATCGCTTTTAAAACAGGAGTAGGCTTAATAGAGATGATGTCATAAGGCATATAATCAATGGTTTCACCATTATGTTCATAATGCGTACATGCATAAATGGTATCAAAACCACTTAGTACATCAGCTTTAGTCATCACCATTTCTGTAACACCGTTTAGCATGATCGCATATTTTAATGCCGGAAGGTCGATCCATCCGCAACGGCGTGGTCTTCCTGTGGTTGCACCAAACTCATGGCCTACCTGACGTAGATTTTCTCCAACTTCATCTTCCAATTCTGTAGGGAAAGGTCCGCTTCCTACACGGGTGCAGTAAGCTTTAAAGATTCCAATTACACTTCCGATCTTGTTTGGAGCAATACCTAATCCGGTACATGCACCAGCTGTAGTGGTATTAGAAGAGGTTACAAAAGGATATGAACCAAAGTCGATATCCAGTAAAGTTCCCTGCGCACCTTCTGCCAGTACTTTTTTGCCTTCTTTGAGGTAGCCATTCACATAATGCTCACTGTCTACATGAGGAATAGTTTTCAAGAATTCAACTGCTTCAAAGAATGCAGCTTCTTTTTCTCCAAGATCATACTCAAAATTATAGTGAGAAAGTAATTCTTTGTGTTTAGTAACCAATTTATTGTAGCGTTCTTTAAAATCAGGTAAAGTGGTATCTCCCACACGTAAACCATTACGTCCTGTTTTATCCATGTAAGTTGGACCTATACCTTTAAGTGTAGAACCGATTTTATCCTTACCCATTTTCTGCTCATTTGCAGCATCTAAAAGCTGATGAGTTGGAAGAATCAAATGTGCTTTGCGCGCAATAACCAGTTTACCTTTGGCAATAGGATCATGACCTGCTTTTTTCAGGTTATCTAATTCTCTTTTTAAAATGATGGGATCTATTACCACACCATTACCGATCAAATTCATGGTTTTCTCGTTAAAAATACCGGAAGGAATGGTATTTAAAACAAACTTTTTGCCATCAAACTCTAAGGTGTGGCCGGCATTCGGTCCGCCTTGAAAACGAGCTATCAAATCATATTGCGGACATAATACGTCAACAATTTTTCCTTTGCCCTCATCGCCCCATTGCAGGCCAAGAAGCACGTCTACTTGCGTCATTATTTAAATTTAAGAAAAGATTATAATTGTGTTTGTTGTTTAACTTGCATGTTTGATTTCTTCTTTGTGTTTGATAGTAGCTTTGGCTGAACAGTCAAAACATGTTCCATACAAATTTAAAGAATGATGTTTAATATCAAATTTTAATAGATCACCAACCATCGTTTGGATCTGGTGGATACGGGGATCACAGAATTCAACTACTTTTCCGCAGTCGATACAAATAATATGATCGTGCTGATGATAACCATAAGACTTTTCGAATTGAGCCATATTTTTCCCAAACTGATGTTTGGTAACCAGATCGCAAGAAACAAGTAGCTCTAAAGTGTTGTACACTGTAGCCCTGCTTACCCTGTATTTCTGGTTTTTCATATGGATGTAGAGGGTTTCTACATCGAAGTGATCGTCTCTGGAATATATTTCTTCTAAGATCGCAAAACGCTCAGGCGTTTTTCTCAGACTTTTATTTTCGAGATAGGCTTCAAATATTTTTCTAACCAACTCGCTGTTGTGGTGTGTAGACATAGTTTTAAAACTCCTTTCAAAGGTATCAATTTTTAAATAGAACTGTACGATTTATTCAATTTTTTAGGCGTCGAAACGTGTAACGCCTGTTACACCCTTTACTTCTAAAAGATTTTTGATCAGATTGTCCAGATGTTCTTTATCATTTACATAGATCATGATCGACCCGTCAAAAATGCCATTATCCGTATCTACGGTAATAGAACGCATATTTACTTTAAAATCATTGGAAATTACCTTGGTAATATTATTGATCAGCCCCACATCGTCAATACCAATTATATGTAGTCCGGTTAGGAAAGTAAGCTCCTGTTGTTTATTCCATTTTGCTTTTACTACCCTATATCCATAATTTGCCATTAGCTGCGCGGCATTAGGGCAATTGGTACGATGTATCTTAATTCCTTCACTTACGGTTACAAAGCCAAATACATCATCGCCTGGAATCGGGTTACAGCAGGCAGCCAGGTTATAATCTATTTTTTGAAGGTCTTCTCCAATCAGAAGGATATCAGACTCGGGGCCTTTAACTTTATTTAAAAGCGTTTCAATTTGCTGTCCTTCAGTTTTTTCAGCACCCCTGGTTTCAATTTCCTTTTCACTGGCCAGGTAATCTTTAAGGTCTTTTAATTCTATCTTACCATTAGCCACTCCAATAAATAATTCTTGTGTAGAAGCCAGTTTAAAGAAATAGCTTAGTTTATTAAGGTTATCTGTATTGTAAGTGATCTTTAAAGATTTTAACTTCCGTTCCAGTGTTTCTTTACCTATCTCAGCAACCTTTCTTTTCTCTTCTTTTAAGGAAGATTTGATCTTTGACTTGGCTTTAGCCGTAACTACGATGTTAAGCCAGTCTTCCTTCGGAACCTGTTTGCCCGACGTAATGATCTCTACCTGATCGCCATTTTGCAATTTATAAGAAAGAGGTACCAATTTATGGTTCACCTTTGCACCTATACACTTTGCGCCCACATCAGTATGGATCTCAAAAGCAAAATCTAATGCTGTTGCACCAAGAGGAAGCTGTATCAACGCACCTTTTGGGGTGAAAATGAAGATCTCATCAGAGAAAAGGTTCATTTTGAAATCATCCAGGAAGTCCAGTGCATTAGCTTCAGGATTATTCAGCATCTCTCTCACTTTCATTATCCATTGATCCAATCCATTATCATTGCTGGATTCTTTATATTTCCAGTGTGCAGCAAAACCTTTCTCAGCAATTTCATTCATCCGCTGTGTACGGATTTGTACTTCTACCCATTGTCCTTTAGGGCCCATTACTGTAGTATGCAGCGACTCATAGCCATTCACTTTTGGTGAAGAGACCCAGTCTCTTAAACGGTCTGGATTTGGTCGGTAAAGGTCGGTAACAATGGAATAAGCTTTCCAGCAATCTGCTTTTTCATTTTCGGGTGTACTGTCCAGTACGATCCTGATCGCAAAAAGATCATAAACCTCTTCAAAAGGAATATTCTTCTTTTTCATCTTATTCCAAATGGAATGTATCGATTTAGGGCGGCCAAATATGCTGGCGACAAAGCCCTGTTCTGCTAATATTTCATTAATAGGTTCCACAAAACGCTTAACGAACAACGTTCGCTCTGCCTTTTTTTCATTGAGCTGTGTGGCAATAAACTTATAGGTATCAGGTTCCAGATATTTCATAGAAAGATCTTCCAGCTCTGATTTTATAGCATACAGGCCTAGTCGGTGTGCTAACGGAGCATACAAATAGATGGTCTCAGAAGCAATTTTTAACTGTTTATGCCTTGGCATAAAATCCATCGTCCGCATATTATGCAGTCTATCGGCCAGTTTAATTAAAATTACCCTTACATCATCTGCCAGGGTAAGCAGCATCTTTCTAAAATTCTCTGCCTGCAAAGAACTGTTGTAATCAAAAACACCGGCAATTTTAGTTAGCCCGTCAATAATTTTAGCAGTCTTCTTTCCAAATTCCCTTTCGATATCTTCAAGAGTGATCTCTGTATCTTCTACCACATCATGCAGCAGGGCACAGACGATAGACGTTGTTCCCAAACCAATTTCCTCGGCAGCAATCTGTGCTACGGCAATAGGATGGTAGATATAAGGTTCACCGGATTTTCTGCGCATGTTCTTATGGCTTTCCAATGCCATATCAAATGCCTTCCTGATCTCCTTTTTATCCCCCTTTTGCATCGTTGGCTTACAGGCACGCAGGAGCGCCCGATACCTCTTCAGGATTTCCTGTTTTTCTGCTTCTAGATCAATTACCAGGGTGTTCTTCATTGTATTATTTTCGTAATAATTATTGCTTGTCAAACGATAACTCTATATTAGTCTACACTTATAAAACTAATATATAAAATTTGCTTTAACTTTGTGGGAGTATAAATTTATGAAATTTTGCAGGTTATTTATTCTGTTATTTGTCATTATTACCACAGGCACACTAAAAGCTCAGGATAAACCTGCGTCCTTTAAGTTTCCTGCGAAGGGAAAGAATGATACCATACGTGTAGCCTCCACAAATGATAATGGTGAGATGATCCCATGGATACCTCTAAATGAGGTAGTTATTCGCGGGATGAGAATATTTAAAAGTCCTGCAGACCAGGCAGCTTTTAACCGGCTTCGCTATAATGTGCTTAAAGTGATGCCCTACGCACTTTATGCAAAAAGAAGATACGAGCAGCTGGAACGCGATCTTGCTTCCAATCCCGACCGGAAAGAACAGAAAAAACTCATTAAAAAATGTGATGAGGAGATCAAACAAATGTTTAAGACAGAGATCAAGGAGCTGACTATCACTCAGGGGCAGATCCTGACTAAACTGATCGACAGAGAGGTGGGGCGTACTACTTATCAGATCGTTAAAGAAACACAAGGAGGTGTAAAAGCATTCCTTTACCAGTCTGTTGCCCGCGTTGTAGGTCATAATTTAAAAAGTACATATGATCCTGAAGAGGATAAGGATATTGAATCAATTATTCGTTCTTCAGGTTTTTACCAACAATAAATATGGAAGATAACTCTAAGAGTATACACCAGTTCAAAGCAAAGCTGATTAATGGGAAAGACAAGAGATTGTCAGATTATAAGGGAAAAGTGCTGCTGGTTGTAAATATCGCTTCTGCATGCGGATTTGCGCCGCAGCTCAAGGAGCTTCAGGAGTTAAAAGATGATCTTAATAATGAGGATTTTGAAGTGCTGGGGTTTCCTTCTAATGATTTTGGCGGACAGGAACCTTTAGAAGGAAAGGCCATTAATGAGTTTTGTGAACAGAATTATGGTGTTAAATTCCCGATCTTTAATAAGATGATGATCAGAGGTGAACATGCAAATCCTATATTTAAATTCTTAAGCGATAAAGAGTTAAACGGAAATGTCAAATCTACACCGCGCTGGAATTTTCACAAATATCTGATAAATAAAGATGGAGAGGTAATAGACTACTTTTTCCCTTTTACCAAGCCGTCTTCTGCTAAATTGAGAAAAAAAATTCAGCGGCTGCTTTAAGCATTTAGCTTGGGATTGCAGATGCTTGGCTATAATGAAAAACAAAAGAGCGGAAATTGAAGTTCCAGTTTATACGTATACAAGAAGAATAAATATAAATGAAGTTAGATATATTAGTGCTGGCCGTTCATCCTGATGATGCAGAGCTTGGATGTTCTGGAACAATTTTAAAACATATTGCTTTAGGCAAAAAGGTAGGGATAGTAGATTTTACGAGAGGTGAATTAGGTACCCGAGGCAGTGCTGAGACACGTGATGCTGAAGCTGCGGATTCTGCAAAAATCCTGGGGCTGCATGCCCGTGAAAACCTGCGTTTTAAAGATGCTTTTTTTAAAAATGATGAAGCTCATCAAAAAGAAGTAATCAGGATGATCCGTAAGTATCAGCCAGAAATTGTATTGAGTAATGCTTTGCATGACAGGCATCCTGATCACGGAAGAGCTGGTGACCTGTCTAATGATTCATGCTTTTTATCTGGCCTGTCAAAAATAAAAACGCAGCAGGATGGAATAGAGCAGGAAGCGTGGAGACCACGGTTACTGCTTCAGTATATTCAGGATCATTATATTGAGCCAGATATAATTATAGATATCACTCCTTATATAGAGGTTAAGATGCAGTCTATTCGGGCATTTAAGACCCAATTTTATAATCCGGACCTGGATGAGCCTGCTACTTATATTTCCTCGCCCGAATTTTTTGAAAGTACAATCGGCCGTGCAAGAGAGTTTGGCAGATCTATTGGGGCAACCTATGGAGAAGGGTTCACTTCTCGTAAGCTTTTAGGGGTAGATAATCTTTTTGATCTTAAATAAGTAATATCTATCTGATATTTCAGTTACCTTTTTAAGTATCTCAGATTTTTTTTACAAATTACAAAAAATTAAGACCTAATGAATCTCCATAAGATTACATCTTACAAAAAGTGAGTAAATCTTTTTTAAGATTCATAACTACTAAAAAATAATATAATTCTATGAAAAAACTAATTTTATCATTATTAATATCTTCTCCTGCACTATTATTTGCACAGAAAGGGCCATTTACAATTAGCGGAAAAATAGGTACGCTAAATGCTCCTGCAAAAGCGTATTTGACCTATGTTTCTGGTCAGACTCAAGTATTAGACTCTGCGGTAATTACTAAAGGTGATTTTAACTTTAAAGGAACTGTAGACGGCCCCACAATGGCCCGAATCATTATAGACCCTACTGGATTGGGCATTAAAAAACTGGGTAGAACCGCAGATAATGCAGTTGTATACCTTGAACCGGTGGCGATTACTGTATCGGCAAAAGATTCGGTTAAAAATGCTGCAATTACGGGCTCAGCACTAAATGATGAGAATGCCAAGTTTATGAAATCTCTTGCTGCACCTCTTGCTGAGATGAAAAATATCAATGCAGAATTTGGTGCTGCTACTGAAGAAAAACAAAAGGATGCTACTTTCAGATCCAGTATGCAAACCAGATATGATAAAGCAACTGCCGACCTTCAAGCGCTTCAATTATCCTATATAAAAGCTAATCCAGACTCTTATTTTAGTCTTTTGGCTTTAACACAATCAAGCGGTGAGGGAGGAATAAATGTTGCTATGGTTGATCCGCTTTTTAAAGGTCTTTCTGCCAGAGTTCGTGGTACAGCAGCAGGTGTAGAATTTGCTAAAGCAATTGACGCTGCACGATCAACTTCTGTAGGCGTAGTGGCTCCTGATTTTACACAAAACGATGTAAATGATAAACCTGTAAAATTGTCCAGCTTCCGTGGTAAATATGTATTGCTTGATTTCTGGGCATCATGGTGCGGCCCTTGCCGTCATGAAAATCCTAACGTAGTTATTGCTTATAATAAATTCAAAGACAAAGGTTTTACTGTATTAGGCGTTTCATTAGATCAGCCGGGTAAAAAAGCAGATTGGCTGGCGGCAATTGCTAAAGATGGATTAACATGGACAGAAGTTTCTGATTTGAAATTCTGGAACAACGAAGTTGCTCAGTTATATGGCATACAGAGTATCCCTCAGAATTTCCTGATCGATCCTTCTGGCAAGATCGTAGCAACAAACTTAAGAGGTGATGAGCTACAGGCTAAATTAGCTGAATTGATCAAATAATCTTTATAAAGATAGTTTTTAAAAGCACGAATAATCCCCGGATCATTCGTGCTTTTTTATTTAAAAGGATGTTTAGTAATGATCACGTTTCCAACCGCACTTTTCTCATATAAGGCTACACAGGATTTGTTAAATGAACTATCAAAATTAACATCTCCGGGAGTAAGGTCTGTAGGTACAGGTGTGCCTTCTATAAAATAATATACTTTGGTAGTTCCTCCTTTATGGTGTGGTTTATAATTTCCGTAAGTCTCCATTTCAGACCAGATGGTGTCTTTTAGGGTAGCAGAAAATACATATTGAATAGGACCTGTGTTGTTCTCATTTCTATATTCAGCAATTTGTTTAAACCCTGCTTTCAAATCGCCGGCTCCAGGTTGAAAGAATGTACCTTTTAACATCCATATCACTAAAAAGAGGACCAGGATAACAAGGAAAATATTTGTTTTTTTGTTTCTCATTAATTACTTACTGTTATTTATAGGTGATGAGGCTATCATCATCTTGATTGATTTTTTGTAGTTGTAAGATGATGACGGTTTCATTAATAATTTTATAAGCCTGCTAAAACTTTATTCATTACATCCATTCCCTGATCAATATGACTTTTCTCTATGATCAGCGCAGGACGAAAACGAATGGTCTGAGCTCCACAGCCTAAAAACATTACTTGTTCTTCTAATCCTTTTTTGATAAACTTATTACGTATTTCTGTATTAGGAAAGTCGAACGCACACAACAGTCCTCTTCCTCTAACGTTACTTATCTGATCATATTTTGCTGCAAGGCTCTCCAGGTGTTCTTTTAAATATCGTCCCATTTCTGCCGCATGGTCACATAGTTTATCATCTTCAACAATTTGAAGAATTTGTGTAGCTCTTACCATATCTACCAGATTTCCGCCCCAGGTAGAATTTATTCTCGAAGGAACATGGAAAACATTGTTCTCAATCTCATCTACTTTAGTACCTACCAGTATTCCGCAAACCTGCATTTTTTTACCGAAGGCAAGTATGTCGGGACGTGCTTTTTCACTGTAGTGCTGGTGACACCAGAATTTTCCGGTTAGACCCACACCGGTTTGTACTTCATCGTAGATCAGGAAAGCATCATTTTCATCTGCAATGCTTTTTAGCTGCATGAGGAATTCTTCACGAAGGTGATTATCACCTCCTTCAGATTGAATGGGCTCCACTATAATTGCACAGATGTCATCCTTGTTTTCTGCGAACGCTTGTTTTATTTGCGCGATCGATATTTCCTCAGTATGAATAGCCTGTACTAAATTATCGCCATCTAAAGGATACTTAACTTGTGGCACAGAAACCCGTGGCCAGTCAAACTTGGCAAACCATTTAGTTTTCTCAGGGGAAGTATTAGTCAGGCTTAAAGTATATCCCGTTCTTCCGTGAAAGGCCTTTTCAAAATGCAATACTTTAAACCCTTTTTCTTCTTTATATCCTTTAGCAAAGTTTTTCTGTACTTTCCAGTCCATGGCTACTTTGATCGCATTCTCAACAGCTAAGCCACCTCCAGCAATAAAAAAGGCATGCGGAAGATAGGAGGGAATACCGATGGCCCCAAATGTTTTTACAAACTCTGCATATTGCTGTGTATATACATCAGAATTTGAAGGATTAGCCATGGCGGCAAGTAGAAGATTGTGTTTAAAGCTTTCGTCATTTACCATCTTCGGATGATTATATCCAAGCGGTACGGAAGCAAAACAG
>Ga0233344_1000034_pt1 | contig 28154 bp, 34 predicted proteins | sample GEONDECOMP281_FD_180697 | JGI IMG/M metagenome (GOLD analysis project Ga0233344, IMG submission 180697) | Leaf litter microbial communities from Shasta-Trinity National Forest, California, United States - GEON-DECOMP-281 | ecosystem: Environmental > Terrestrial > Plant litter > Unclassified...
ATACTTATTGAAAGACTATTTTTCATCAGATAAACTGCAGAACGAAGGCTTGCCTTCCGTAGCTTATTGCGCCGAAGCCCTGCATTTATCACCCAACTATTTTGGTGACCTGGTGAAAAAAGAAACCGGTAGATCTGCTCAGGAATACATTCAATCAAAAGTAATAGATTTGGCAAAAGAGAGACTGTTTGACAAGAATAAATCTGTGAGTGAAATTGCCTACGAATTGGGCTTTAAATACTCGCAGCATTTCACCCGTTTATTTAAACAAAAAGCAGGCATTACGCCGAATGATTACCGGATGATGAATTAAATGAACTCATTTAAAATTTCATCATTGGGGACTTTGAAACTTTCGTGTAAGTCTGATCATTACCGATCCAGATGGTATGGAGGCTACATCAACTGATGGGGACTTGGGCGTATATAAGCGTGATGATGCGAAGACAACGGCAGACATAAATTAGCTACCACAGACAAGTGAAAAAAGCTGCTGGTAATATTTTTTCAGCGATTAGGTTATGAAAATATAAGAACGAGGCAAGGGATGAAAGCAAATTATAAAGGAATATGGAATCTAAAATAAATAGACTTTTTCTGGTGTTATGCTTATGTATATTTGCTTTAGGCTGTGGAGAACCTCGCTTTAATGAGTTAGAAGGACCAGCCATAATTTATCAGGTTTGTCCGGCTAAGACAGATATCCTGCGAATTAGGAGTACGATTGATAAAGGAGCACCTTCGATTCAACTTTTTGATAAAAAAGGGCGCAAATTACAAACATCCATTATAGCTCCTATGAGTGGCTTTATGGTGACGGCAATGGAAAACGACTCTATACAAATCACCTATTTTGTAGGTCAAAGTGATCTTGTGTTTTTCTTACCCTGGTTTAAGAAAAATAAATTTAATTCTAATCGTATTGGTAAATATTCAATTCACTATAACTACGAAATACACAATAAGTATTCAGAAACTAGTGGCTCAGAAATAGACTCATTAACTGTTAATAAGAAGGCACAGAAAACGTTATTGTTTCTAAAGGGGAAATTGATTGCTACAATACCTACATATTTATTAATTCTCAAATCGTCGGAACTAATAGCGTATAGCCCTATTAATAAGCAATATACGCCTTATTTGTTAGTCAATCAGGACCTCGCTAAGGATTATCTTAATAAGATCCTCGCTAGGTACAATACAAGTAATGATTAATAAAGGAGTATGATTACGGGGCAAGGTTCTATGATCCGGTGATAGGAAGATGGAATGTAATAGATGCGCTAGCTGAAAACCATCATTCAGTAACGCCTTATAATTATGTCCTGAATAATCCTATTAACACGATAGATCCTTTTGGACTGGATACTGTAAAGGCTAATCAAGTTACTCCTGAAGTTTGGCATAATTTCAATACTTCAGATGATAATATAGCTTTAAATGGAGTTACAATTACAGCTACAAGAGGTTCGTCACAGGCACAGGCTGCTTATAGTGGAGTTCAAACTGAGGTTCAGAGTAATTATAGGAATCGTTCAGGTGGATTGTTTATGGGTTACCCGAACAGTTTACAAGGAGAAGTAAACTCTGTTTTTCATGAAAGATATATTGCTCATAATGAAATAAATCCATTTTCTGGACAAGGCCGGGTGGTTGGTTTGGAGGATGCAAATTGGCTTATAGATCTTGCGACAGGTGGTATTATAGGTTTAACAAGGACTGCAGAAGCTGTTGCTGCAGAACAAGGAGCTATAACAGTTCTTGGTCACTATCCGGATTATGTAGATCTTGCTGAACAATTAGGTGCAAGAAAATTTACTATACCTACCAATATTTGGAACAACATGAGTTCTGGAGCAATGGATAGCTAATCAAAAGTTTCTTGACAGGATGATTTTACGAGGTGATAATATAAGATTGGCAACACCACTTAATTCTGTTAAACCCGGTAGCTTTTATGAGGCAGAATTAAATTATTTGTTTGGAAAAGGATATAGTGTAAGTTCAGATGGTCTTTGGTTAAAATAATTTTAGAAATGATGAATAAAATAGATGCATATAAATTTTTAGAATCAAAAGGTTACAAATTGTTTGATGGTCATACATCTGCCTATTTTAGTGATTACTATGATATATTTTCCAATCGCAAGATTGCAATTAGATTTAGTAGTTCTAAATCTAAGGAATCAATTGACGTGAGAAATATTGAAAAAGCGGAAAATTGGTGTGATTTAGCTCTAGTGCAAGCTTTAATGCAAAACGAAGAAAATCTGAATAAAATCACTCCAATTGAGGAGTACGTTTCTTTCCTTAAAATAATCTCGATTTTATTGAAAATGTTTTTAGCAAAAAAGGCTTACTAAGCTTTAAAAATAAACTTGAAGACCTGAAAAATAAAAGAGCAAGGCAAATGTTTCCTGGATTTTATTAAGTTGATTACTTCTTGAAAAATCTTTCTAATGTTCAATTTATTCAAAAAAAAAGAAGTTATACCAGTTCTTGCAGTTTATGAGGAATACGTGTCTATATTGAATAGTATAAATCAATACTTGGTAATGTCTGATAATATGGCACAAAGTAAGTTTATCGAAAGACTTCTGAACTTATTAAAGGAAAAGCATGTTGATGAGTTTATAAAACTAATTAACGGAATCGACATGTGGGGAGGTGCTGGAGCAGTTTGGGAGGTTTATATTGAAAACAAAGAGGAACAAAAGAAGTTTGAGAAACAGATGCTATCGCTTATTGAACTAATGAAAAAGACAGACATTATGGGAAGTGGCATCAAATCAATAGAAAAGATCTTTAGGAACCACTCCTGAATGTTGTAGTACTACTGATAATAAACCCTGATCTAGGTTTATTATCACTTTTTTGAATCATGCTTTTGTATTATTATTTGTAAGCCTTCCTGGGCGCTAACATCCCTTAGAAAGGCGTCAATAATAGCCAGCAGGCGTGTTTTATCATCTTCCTGCAACCCTTCGATCTGCTGTATCCTTTTCGCGATCGTTTCTTCAAGGAACGCCGCTTAACTTTAGTTCATTATAAAGAAGTATGATTAAGATAAGAGCAAAAATAATATTATACAAAGCAGGACGTAAAACTCCATTTGCTAGTGGTTATAGACCTATGTTTAATTTTATTCATGAAATGAAAACATCTGGAAAAATACAATTATTAGATAAGGGGAACTTTTTTCCGGGAGATGAAGCAGAGGTTGAAATTGTTTTTTTGAATAAACAGTATCTAGGGACTAATTTCCAAAAAGGAACCAAGTTTACATTTGATGAGGGGCACACTCTCTTAGGTGAAGGTGAAGTCATGGAAATATTAGAATAATTTTATAAGAGCTACGGATAATAACATAAAAGCCAAGGCATTGAAGTGCTCCCCAAAAGTTAGAATGCTTTATGGGGGCATTTTATAAAACAAATAACCATTAAGTTCGAGTACAGCGCAATAAAATGTGTTTGGTAAATTGAAAATTACCTGGAAAAGTGACGCAGTAAGAAATAAGTATTTGTACAATGGAAAGGAGTTGCAAGAGGAGTTAGAAACCTACGATTATGGGTTTTTAAATGAAATTAAATCTCCGAGCCCGCCACTTTCTATCACTTCTTTTACAGATAAAAAGTCGTTGTTATACTGCGGTTCTGGAAAATCATCACCTTCAAATGTTGCTTGCGGCCAAGTTCGAATAATGACCTTATCTCCTGACTGGTTACGGTGGCAGGTTTTTCGATCAGCACATTTTTCCCTGCGCGAAGGGCATGTACACAAAATATTGAGGAAGTGGAGTATCGTACCCATCCGATTAGCAGTTTACTGGAGCCAATGATCATTATTTTTCTCAGTTTGGTAGTAGGGGTGATTCTGATTGCGATCTATCTGCCGATGTTCCGGATGAACAATAGTTTTTAAAAATTTTATTATAAGATATTTTAGAAAACAGACTAAACGTTTTAATACGCTATCTATTCGTTTTAGCTTCTAAGATACTCATCTTGTTATACTTAATGTATAAAATAGTGATTTTATTTTCTTAAAAACTACAATTACATTTATCGAAAATTAACAAAATATATCATTAGCGCCTCTCAACAATAGCTATTGTGTTCTCGATTTGTGATCATTGTTTGAAGGTGATTTTATTTTTAAAATCATGAAAAAAATCATTTTATTCCTTGGTCTGGCTTGTTGCTCCAACGGCTTATTTGCTCAAAACACATTTCCTCCAACCGGGTTTGCAGGTATTGGTACAGCTGTTCCGATATCACAATTACAGGTGGTCGGTGTCACTACTTCAACGGTAGTTGCCTTGTCAGACGGAACAAACCTGGCCGGTTATCTGGGTCGCGGAGCCAACATTAGCTCTGGGTACAGCGCAACTCCGGAAGTGTTATCCTTATCTTATATGAAAAGAGATTTTGCTATCGGGGGCTGGGGTAAAACAGATCTTGCCTTTCATGGTATTTCTTTTTATATCAATTCGGATAATGGTTATGTGGGCATTGGAACAATAGCACCCCAGGAAGCTTTATCTGTTAATGGCAACATCCGCTCCAAACAGGTTAAAGTGGAAACTGTCAACTGGCCGGATTATGTATTTGATGACCACTATCAAGTTATGCCTTTACCTGATCTGGAAAAATACATCACAAAAAACAGGCATCTTCCAGAAATGCCTTCGGCAATAGAAGTGGCATCCAACGGACAAAACCTGGGAGAAATCAATTTAAAACTCCTTAAAAATCTGGAAGAGCTTACCCTGCACCTGATTGAAAAGGACAAACAAATACAAAAACAGCAAAATCAGTTGAATCTCCAGCAGCAGGATATCAATCAGATTAAGACACAGCTGAAAGCCTTAAAAAATCAATAGACAGGAGATATGAAAAGTATTTTACCGTTCCTTTTATTATTCTTCTGTATCGGTTTTTTAAAATCACAGACCACTAAAACCTATCTTGAAGAATCAAAGCCTTTATCTCCATCGGCATACCAGTTTTTAAAATATACGGCCTTGCCCGTAAGCGAGTACACTGGTATCCCCCAGGTTTCAGTTCCGGTTTATGAAATTAAAGAAGATGGAATAACTGTACCTATTAATCTAAATTACCATGCTTCGGGCATCACTGTTAGCGAAGAGGCTACATCGGTTGGCCTGGGGTGGAACCTGCAATTTGGAAGTGTGATTCAAATTGTAAACGACCAAAATGATCTCAACCCCGTTAAAACAAAACTTCTGCCGGACTATACCGGTTCTCCCATACCTTCTTTTTTACCATTAAAATATCCGAACTGGCCTTATGAAACCCCAGGCGGGCCTACCAGTTTTCCCATTATCCCTGTAAATGCAGATTATACTTTTCCTATTGCCACGCACAATTATTTTCCAGTAAATGGCGATTATACTATTGATCAATATGGTTTATTTATCAACTCAGACTATGATTCAGAGCCGGATATATTTAAAGCCAACTTTTTGGGTCATTCAGTAAATTTCATTAAGGACTTCAAAAATGGTGGTCAGATCATTGTTTTAAATAAAGTGGGGTATAAAATTGAATATCTGAGTAGTGATTCCTGGCGTATCACAGTACCTTCAGGGGAACAATATTATTTTGCGCTAAAGAACGTGACCAGTTGTAACAGTACTTCCTTATCGGTGCCCACTGGAAGTACTACTAACACTGTTAATCCGGAATCATCAGTCATGTGGAGCCTTACCAAGATTGTTACCAAACAAAAAAGGACAATTATATTTAATTACCTGCAAACCAGTTCCTATCAGCATATTCCTGCTTTTTCTCAGACCTGGAAAAAAGCAGCTATCCTTACCTCTTACAATGTAGGAAATACTGACAACGGTTTTAGTGCTTTTTGGAATTTACAGCTGAGTACCGGCGGAGCAGGAAATTTAACCACCAATACATTTTTCCAAAGCGAAGCGCATACCGTTCCTTCTTCTATTGTCTTTCCTTTAGGAAGAGTAGATTTTTATAATTCTGGCCGGGATGATGTTTTAGGCGGGAAAAAAATAGATAGTATCGCCATAAGTGGTGATCAGGTCCGTAAGGTATATAAATTACAATACAACTATTTCAATTCTTCGGCTGTTGGTGGTAATGGATTTACTTACGATACCACCCTTTATGGGAACAGGGGGGTATTAAGGTTAAAACTCACTTCCCTCACCGATAACACTGGTGGCATCTATCAATTTAATTATGACACGGCTTTACTTCCCATCAAAACTTCCTATGCGCAAGATCAATGGGGATATTATAACGGCGCATTAACCAATACCTCTTTAATTCCAAACCCTACACAATATAATAAGCCGGACCTGGGAAACAATGGCGACAACCATTCAGCTAACGAACCGTATGCAAAGGCATGTTCCTTGAAACAGATTATTTATCCCACTGGTGGATCAGTAAATTTTGATTTCGAGCTGAACTCTTTTAGCAATTATTTTGTGCCCGATTATACCAGCAGCAGCAATACAATTTCTCATGGGAATGGCCTGCGTGTAAAAGAGGTTACCTGGAAGCAGGCAGACAATTCCATTTCTAAAATCCAGCGGTTTTTATACACAGATGGAAAAGCGCTGTTGCCTGTCAATTTGTACCGCAATTATCAGCTGCTGGCAGGTACTGGTGTATATAATAATGTTTATGCCGGAGGTTACTTTAGCGTAAATAATTATTTTGTTGATGAATTCAATGCCAATGGGTACTACAGTCCGAGTTCATTAGCTACAATGAGCGGTGTAGGTTATTCGCAGGTGACCACTAAAATGGTTGATCAGTTTGGAAATTCCCTGGGAGCGGAGGTTAGTACTTTTAATAATACGCCTGCAGTCCTTCCCCTTAGTAGCGTGCAATTTATGACCAGAGTAAGTATCAGTGTACCTGGAAGAGAAAGTCTGGATGCACCTAAAAATGGGTTGACCAAATTAGTTCAATATTATGATCAGCAGGGAAATCTCAAAAAGAAAACAGCAATATCCTATTTTAATTATCCGTCCAGCCTTTTCTATGGAGCAAGAATCTACAATTATGGAAATTATATATTTTATGTCCCGCCAACGGGAACGAGTATTGGTAATTGGGATAGCAAACTTCAATACATGGTTGCGGAATATCCCATCTACGATTTTGAATCCCTGCCGGATACGGTTAAAGAAGTAGATTATCTTAAAGCGGGAGACAGCGTGGTAACCACTACTAAAAACCAGTATAATGGATACCGGTTACTGGCCAGCAGTATAAAAAGAGGAACTAACTATAAGGAGGAAACCATGTTCGGGTACAGTTATAACGATGATGATATGACCGATGCCCATCGTTTTTCTGATCTTACCTATCAGTATAAAAGTAAGATCAATACCACTGCTGCTGTACCTGACCCCACGCCATCAGATACCCATAAGTTTGACAGGACATTTACCCAGGTAAATGATAGTTTATTTGTTCCTGCTTATGAAACTGACAGAACCGCAAATCATTACGGTCCTGAAACCTTTTATGAACATTATGATACTTATGGAAACGCTACCCAAATTAAAGAACATGCCGGTACTACGAGTTTGATCTGGGGCTACAAGGGGGAGTATGTGATTGCAAAAATTGCAAATGCAGCAATTTCTGACTGTGCCTTCACCAGCTTTGAAGAAAAGTTGCTGGAGATATTTGGTGACTGGCAGGTATTTCCAAGTGTTCCATTTTTACCCCGGCAGGGGATGGCTAATGCATCTTATATTACGACGGATAGCCATGCCGGAATATTATGTTCCAATGCCACTAATATCATTAGCAAAACCCTTCCCGCAAAAGATTACATTTTCACGCTCTATGCCAAGGGTACAGGCACCATCACGGTAAACAGTATCGCGCAAACTATTTCGGGAGGCTGGAAAAGATATGACTGGTATTTAACCAATGCCACACAGGTAAGCCTGGTCAGCACAGGCCTGCTGGTAGATGACCTGTGTGTGTATCCTGCCGGGGCACAGGCAACCACTTACACCTACAAACCTTTAGTGGGGATATCCAGTGAAACCGATCCAAAAGGAAAAACCAGCTATTATGAATATGATAATTTCCAGCGTCTCAAAAATATCAAAGACCAGAATGGAAATATTGTAAAGCAGTTTGGATACCATCTAAACGGACAATAAAAAATGGGTCTTTTTAAAATTAGCACCGCAAAAAATTCATCGCTCATGAATATTCGTCAATCATTAACAGTCAAACTATTTTGCTGGCTGTTATTTCTTCAAATCATCACCACTTTAGCGGCTAAAGCGCAGCCGGTGACTTTATCTGCACCGGGCACTGGTAATTACTATTCCAATACCAGTATCACCCTACTGCCGGGCTTTAGTACTTCGGGACCATTTGGTGCCTACATCACCGGTACCCTGAATATCCCACTGGCTGCAACACCCAGCCAGAACCAAAACTATATCCTTATAAAAACGTATAAGGTAGCCAGTACTACAGAAATAACCAGTCCGCTGGTTACCCAGCAAAGTGAGGTGATCCAGTACCTCGATGGGTTGGGGCGTCCTTCGCAAACCATCCAAATTAACGGAAGTCCTTTAGGCAATGATATTGTACAGCCGGTTGCCTATGATGCATTTGACCGTGAAACCGTGAAATATCTTCCTTATGCTGAGCAGACCGGAAATGGTACTTACAGAACAGGGGCAGTAACTACCCAGGCACAATTCTACAGCACCTCTGGCTGGGATGCTGCTGCCGTGAAAACAACGGCTCCTTACAGCCGATCCTTATATGATGCTTCCCCATTAAACCAATTAAATGAACAGGGTGCCCCTGGAACGGTCTGGCAGCCTGCAGGTACCCGGAGCAGTACGGCAGGCAGAACAATGGCATTCAGCTACGGGACAAATGATGCTTCTACTACTAACTATGGCACAACTGGTTATGGTGTACGTTTGTGGAAAGCAGTTCCGGTTACTGGCCAGCTTTACAAAAATAGGTTGAGCAGCAGTGGCAACTATGCGTCCGGTCAGCTTTATCTCAAAATCACTAAAGATGAAAACTGGCTAAGCACGGATGGCAAAAAGGGAACTACTGAGGAATACATGGACAGGGCTGGGCAGTTAATACTCAAACGTACCTTCAATACAGATCTTACGGTATTGTCTACCTACTATGTATATGATGATCTGGGTAACCTGAGCTTTGTGCTTCCTCCTGCATCCAATCCTGATGGGGCCACCATTAGTCAGACTGTGCTGGATCAATTCTGTTACCAGTACCGCTATGACGGAAGATACCGGCAGGCAGAGAAAAAGATTCCGGGCAAAGGCTGGGATTATTTAGTGTATAACAATCAGGATCAGGCGGTACTGATGCAGGATTCTGTACAGCGAATTTCAGGGAAATGGATGTTTAATAAATATGATGCCTTAGGCCGGCTGATCATAACCGGGTTATATGCCAGTACAGCGGCCCGGACTGCAATGGAAACTACCTTAAATAACGAAACGGTCTATTTCGAAACGCCGCTAACTACAGGCATCGGTTATACCACTGTAGCTTATCCGCAAACCGCACCCAGTGCTTATTTTAACATCCAGTATTATGATAACTATACCTTTCCCGGGGCAAGTGGTTATGCATATACAGCCAGTAGCAAAACAAGGGGGCTGCTTACTGGCAGTTTAACATATGTACTGGGGACAACCAATGCTTTACTTAACGTGAATTATTATGATGATGAAGGCCGGGTTTCCAAAATTTATAAACAGCATTACCAATCACTCGCTGTGAATGCAGGTAACTATGATGAGGTGACCAACAGCTACAACTTTGAAGGTGCATTAATGGCCAGTACACGTTTGCACCACAATGCAGTCAGCGGAAATACAACGATCGCCAGCCGTTTTGAATACGATCAGGTGGGCAGGAAGTTAAGGACATTTGAAAAATTCAATACCGATGCAGAGATATTGCTGAGTGAAAATTCTTATAATGAAATTGGGCAGTTGAAATCGAAAGCCCTTCATAACGGACTACAAAGTACCAGTTTTGCCTATAATGAGCGGGGCTGGCTAAAGAAAAGCACTTCCCCGCAGTTCAGTTTTCAGCTCAATTATCAGGACGGTACTACAGCACAGTACAATGGAAATATCTCTAACGAGCTCTGGGGAACAGGCACTACACTCGGAAGTACATTTACCTATAACTATGATAGATTAAACCGGCTCAGCAGTGGTATAGCCCCGGGCATGAGCGAAACACTGACCTATGATCTAATGGGCAACATCAGTACACTGAACCGTGACGGGGTAACCAGAAACTATGCGTATAGCGGTAACCGCTTAACCAGCACCAGCGGAGCGCCCGGAACGGGGACTTATTTGTATGATGGCAATGGAAATGCCACGTATGACGGAAGAATAGGAAAGGCCATTACCTACAATGTGCTTAATCTACCGTCCACTGTAACAGCAGCAGGCTTATCTTATGTATATGATGCAGCCGGAAATAAACTAAGGACCACAGTGGGATCTGCGGTTACCAATTATGTAGATGGAATCCAGTATTCCGGGGGAGCCATACAGCTTATCCAAACGGAAGAAGGGATAGCCAGGCGAAATGGTACCAGTTATAGCTATGAGTATGACTTAAAAGACCATTTGGGCAATGTGCGGTATACTTTATATAGAAATCCTTCCACAGGCTTGGCAGATCGCTTACAAAGTGATGATTATTATGCTTTTGGTTTGAGAAAATCAGGAAGTCCTGTATCTTTAAATAATAAATATTTGTACAATGGAAAGGAGTTGCAAGATTCAATAGGGCAATATGATTACGGGGCAAGGTTCTATGATCCTGTGATTGGAAGGTGGAATGTAGTGGATCCAAGTGCCGAAAAATCTAGAAGATGGTCGCCGTATAATTACGCTATTAACAATCCAATCAGATTTGTTGATCCTGATGGTAAGGAGATTATTAATATTGAAGGTGGAGTAAGGTTTACTGGAGCAGATGCTACTATTGCTTTTACAGCACTCCAACAACAATCACAAAGTGGGAATTTTAAAGGGATACATTTCGTTAATGAGTCCCAAACCCCGGAAATATATAGACATACATTGGACGCATTCAGACAAGGTCAACCAAGTGTTTTACATTATGATTCCAATCTAAAAAGGCGGTCACAAAGAAGATACCAGGCAACTAAAGATTATCCTTCAAGAGGTTCCGAGGGATTACAAAGGGATGAGTATCCATATGCTTCAACTTTTGAAGGAGGAGAAGGGGCTGCTGTTGCCTATGTACCTGCTTCTGAAAATAGCCGTCAAGGTCTTCTAGAATTAACGCCTTTGTACAAAACGCTAAATTCAGGAGATGCATTTCTTGTACTTCCTGTGCCAAAAGATAAAGAGCCAGATGCAGAGCCACAAACTGTACCTTCAAGGCAGGCTGTTAAAACAGGAGCGAGAATTGGTGTTGGAGCTATGATTGGTATAGGAATTTATGAGGCGGTTAAATGGGGCGTTGCAGTAGCATTGGCACCTGAAACTCTAGGTGGGTCTTTAGTAGCGGCTGGAGTTACTCCTTAATACTTATTATATGAAATTGCTATTAATGTTTTTAGGAGTTTGTCAACCATTTTTTACCTATAACAATATCAATATGAAATACCAATTGGACTTTTACACCCAATTTAATCAATTTTATCTCACTAGTGATATGGGGTCAGTATTAGCACAAAACTCTTTAAATTGGTCAGATGATGCCTACAAAGATCGGTTGGGTACGTTGAAAAATACGCTTGTGCTCTTTTCTGGAAGTTATGGCCATATTAAAGGAGAACTGGATGTATTGGATCATCCAAATACTCATTCCGATTACTCCGAGTACGAGCATGTCGTAGAAGGAGGAATTGACGCACATTCTGGTGTTTTTGAAATCCTTGACTGCCCTAATTCAACAGTTATATTGAAAGTAAAAATAAATCCAGGAAACTATAGAGTTCGAGTATATTCAGCAAACTTGTCAAGCAGTGATATTGATGAAGATGAAGGAAATGATTATTACAAAATAGAAATTTGGCCGGATAATAATATCAAGCGAAAAGTGTTAAAAAGATATTCACATTAAACAAGAAAAAGCCAGGCACTGCCCGGCTTTTTCTTGTTTAATGCCCGTAAGCTTTTCTTGCCTTAGCATCTCTTAGAAAGGTGTCAATGATGTTAAACAAGACGGCTTTAGTCTCCTGATCGAGCACCTGTATATCTTCAAGTCTTTTGACGGTTTCTTTATCGTAGGCGGCATGCTTTCCTTCTCCAGGTAAATAATCTACTGGTACATCAAATACCTTGGCTACTTTTAGTGCCATCTCTATTGAAGGGCTGTTTTCATTGCGCTCATACTTTCCAATAATATCCCTGGAAGCATCTATGGCCTTTGCCAGCTCGCCCTGAGACCATCCTTTGCGCTTTCTGAGTTCTACTATTCTACTGCCAATGTCGAGCATATTCTACTAAAGAGTGGATATGACCACTGATGTATGCAAATATCTCCAGGAAATTATCATAAATCTGAAAATTATATTGTTAAAAGTTCGCAAATTAATTTTGCATCTAAAATTGATAGTTTAAAAACAAAAAACAATAGATACAGCCCTCGAAATTTGGAGGATTCTTATGACAGTCTTAGACATTCTTATAATATATACATATTTAATTATAGGAAAAATCAGATTATTCATTTGGAAACCCAGCAAATGGATAAGAGCCAAAGTATAATACACTTTATTGGAATCAATATAGGTACTACTATAGGAAATTGGAAGGTCATTAACAAAGATTTTACTAGTAAAGAGAATGCAGCTATATTAGTCGATTTTGAGAATAATATATTAAAGCGATTAAATATCATGTATAAAAAAGAATAATTAGCACTCATCTTGTTTACGAGTATTCTACAGGAAATACGTTATTTGATAAACCTACAATAAAACGATGAGGGTATATAATTATTTTTGGTTCAGCAACTATATATTATAATAATAAAGGTCAGGCAGTTGGTTTTTGTGATTATTATGATTTTGATTCCAAAAAATGGGGAGCCAGATCCACTACGAACGAGTTAAAAACAAGAGCGGTAAATGCTGCAGATTCTTTGCATGGTGCAGTTCCATTCAGTATTTCTTATCGTATTGCTGATAGACAATAGGTGATTATGAAAAAAATAATTTGGTTAACTGTAGCGTTTGTTATTGTTTTATCCGTGTTATTTATTTTTATAAATAATTATTTTTCTGAGCTTACTCCTTTAGGATATGCTAAAAGACAAAGTGGGTTAAAACTACCTAAAGGGATTAAATTGGTGAAATTTAATCAACATTGGGAAAGTGAAAACGGAGATGGGTCGAGATATATTGAATTTAATTTAACACAGCAGGAGGCTGAAGATTTACAGAGACAATGTATGAAGGAATCTTATTCTAACCTGCCAGTAAGAGAAAATGGATACAATCCGTTTACCTCAAAAAAAGATGACAAAGATTATTATAAAATAAAATTCACTTCCTCCAATAATAGAAGTCATGAATTAGCGATATTAGATATGACAAGAAAGAAATTTTACATTATAGTCGAGATTGTATAGTAACTTATAATCAATATGATTACGGAGCAAGGTTCTATGATCCGGTGATTGGAAAGTTTAATATAATAGATCCACTTTCTGAGGAAAGTAGTCGTTTTAGTCCTTACGTCTATGGGAATAATAACCCGATGCGCTTTATTGATCCAGATGGAATGTTTTCTACTGATGTAACTCAAAACGACGATGGAACATATAAAGTAGTTGGAGGGGATATTAATGATGGGGATAAAAATATTTATGTAGTTGATACCGAGGGTAACCGTACAGGTGAAACTATAGGTGAGTCGTTAACAATGGAGTCATTTTATTTTAGTGAAGATGGGACATGGAAGGGTACTATTGATCCAAATGATAGAAGCGGAACAGATTTTATTAATAATGACATTGTTGATGATAGAAGTCTAGGACTCGTAAGTTATATGTTCAACGGGACTGGAGGTGGAAAATATGATTTTAAGAGGCAAGGAGCTAAGAAAGGTGATAGTAATTATGATAATCCTGATTATTTTTATCGAGGTATGTCTTTTGGTAAAACAAAAGCAGGTAAAAACATTTTTGCCTCAGCCCGAGATCTTGGAAATTATGCGGCAGGCTATATAGCTGGAAAGAATGGACTTAGTTGGTTTGAATCACGTTTAGGCTTTGATACCTTGCAAAGCATTCAGGATTTTAGTATCTCTACGGAAAGCTCATCAACACAAGAAGGACAAAAAGCAGGATGGAATAAGGGGGTAAATTATTTTAATGCTTTTATTAGAAGATATAAGAAATGAAAATGATAAAGGGTTTAGTGCTTTCGTTAGCGGTAATTTGTTCTTGTATTCTTTTAATACAGGAGAAGCGAAATTTTTATTACAATTCAGACAAAACAAAATGTGTGACAATTTGGAAAAGATTAGGTGGAAAATGTATAGTTATTCCAAGAAAATATATTGGATTATTTAAGCCTGATGAAGAATACCTCGAAACTACAAATCATAATTCTCTCACTATCATTTGGGAAAAAGGCGATAAGTATGATCTAATTATATTTAATAATTATGGACTTAAAGTCAATTTGAATTTTAGAAACACAAAAGTAAAATACTACAGATCTAATGATAGAGAGAAATTTAATGAAGCATACTATATTAATGATCACATAAAGCCTCAATTTGAATATTTGATGGTAAACATGGGTGAGAATTGGGGAATTGTGAATGGAAAAGAGATGTGATTTATCTTAGGGTATAAAGTTGTTCCTATTTGCTAGGAGTATGATTACGGGGCAAGGTTTTACGACCCGGTGATAGGTAGGTGGAATGTAGTAGATCCGCTTGCTGAAATGAATGAAGATTTTTCACCGTATAATTATGCGGTCAATAACCCAATTTCGATGATTGACCCAGATGGTATGGATGCAGAAGAAGCAAGCATAGCAGATCAAGATAAACCCAAGCCTAAGCCTGTACAATTAAAAGAAGTTCATGTAACAGCCCCAAGGATATTGCAAACTGTAGCGACCATTTTTTCAGGTGTCGCATTAAGAACAGGTGCACAGTGGGGATATTTTGGTGCAGATCCAGAACCAGTTACTAAAATTGGACTGGGAATTGCCACTGCACTTTATACAGGATATGTTTTATATAACGAAATTGATAAATACCAAAAGAGTCATTCTGTTAATTCTAATAAAACGGTCGAAGATCTTGAATCTGAATCGGTCCCAATTAAAATAAAGAACCAAAAGAAGAATGAGTTCTATAAGAAGCAAGGTAGTATGAAAGATGCCGATCAGGATTTTGATGATTTGGGAGCTCAAGTTGAAGGTCACACTCCTGAAAAACAAGGTAGATTCGGTCGTTTACCAGACGGAAGAAAAATTAATGTAAGAAATGGAAGCAGTACGCCAGGAGATAGCCCTACTTTGGAAATAAAGAATCCTGATGGCTCTACAAAAAAATGGAGATATGAAAAATGAAAACTTTAAAAATTGGAAACCGTTGGATAATATTCCAGCAGAATTGTACTTAGATAGCTTAACAGACGATCATGAGGGGTTAACTTTAATTTTGAGGGGAGAAGACAGTGATGATGCAATACTTATACAGTTTGGATTATTTGTATTGTCTTATCAAAGTACGACTGAAATATGTATCCTCAAAACATTGGATGATAACCCTAAATTGAAAATACCTTGGCCAATATTTGTGAGTGATACTTCAAGTTATATTGATTGGCTGGTAAAGCAAAGTACGATAATTGAAAATGAAACCAAGCTTCATTATGTCATTAAACATGCGGATGGTCTTATTGACATTGTGACCAGTCAAGAGCCTTTGGTCAAGTGGAGCTAAGTCTGTGATCGAATCATAAACAAGAAAAGCCAAGCCTGGCTTTTCTTGTTTATGATTCGTAAGCTTTCCTTGTATATGCATCCCTGAGATAGGCATCAATAATGGCTAGCAGGTGCGCTTTATCATCTTCCAGCAATCCTTCAATCTGCTGTATTCTTTTTACGATCTTTTTGTCGAAAGAAGCACTGGTGCCTTCTCCGCTTAAATAATCCAAAGTCACCTCAAAAGTATTGGCAATCTTCCTAGCCACTTCGATGGAAAGAACTGCTTCCTCACGTTCGTATTTACCGATCATGACCCTTGAAATGCCACTTTTAGTACATACTTCAGTTATCAGGGGTGTGGCTGGATCAGCTAGGCTTTGATATTGGCAGGAAAGTAGAGATCACCCAAAGCAAAGGGCAGCTGATCATTACAGCGGGGGAATACAAATACAAACGTTCTGTAGAATGACGATCCAGCTTGCTGAGCTGTTATGATGATCTCCCCGCACCACCTTCAGGGCAGAAAACCCAGCCAGCCCGAAGCGGGCTGGCTGGGTTTTCTGCCCTTTTGCCCGGCCATGCTGCCGGTGAAGAACCGGCCCCATGCTAAATAACATAATACGAATTATTGTCACAGCAAATTATCCGGGAAAAAGGGTAATCCTAAAGCTGTGATAATAATAGTATTATGTTAAATAGCCGCTCATCCCGACCCTGGCCGACGCTCTGCCGTCTCCTTCCAGTCGGTCAGCGGCATAGCCTGCGGCAGCATGGTATTGTTTATTGATGGTGGAAGTGCAGGACTGGTCGGGGAAACCTCCTTCATCCTTCGAAAAAAGGGACAATGCTTCCGCCCAACCTCTCGTCCATAAAAAGGGGGCTTTTGGTGGCTACGCCTAACCAAGCCCCTTTTTATGGACGGAGGGAGCGATCTACACCTCTCTAAAGAGTCCCATCATGGGTTCAGGGAGTTCATTTGTTAAGCCACCCGGAGCCAAAGAAAGGAAGGCTGTCAAGGGATCGTGGAATAAAGCGGAATGGAGCGCAGCGCAATGAGCATTTATGCCGCGAAAGCCCTTTACTACTTTCCTTTCGTGACTATCTTTGCTGTAACAGATGAACAAACGAACCAGCAGTAACGTTCATAGATCCGCACTTTTAAAGGCAGTTCCAACAAAAAACAACACCGAAAAACAAGCTTATAAAATCGAATAAAAAACTAACTTTACAGAAAGGAAAGTTCTTTATAGCACTGAAAAAGTGCAAACCAGGAATCTGCAAACCTTAAAAAAGTTGCATAAGGGCGTTAGATTACGGGGCAAGGTTCTATGATCTAGTGATTGCGAGGTTTAATGTAGTAGATCCACTTGCTGAAAAGGATAGAAAATGGTCGCCTTATAGCTATGGCCATAATAATCCGATCACTCATATCGACGTAGATGGAATGTTTGATTGGGTTAGTGGAAAAGATGGAATATACTGGGATAAGGATGCAAAATCACAAGCTACCACTAAAGCTGGTGAAACTTATATCGGTTCCCAGTGGTCAGACGTTCAGTCTTATCAAGCTAGTCATAGCACCTCGTCTACACAAGATGGTCCAAAATTGAGCCCCGGTGATGCGAGTGCAGGTGGGACGATGCCGGCTAGTCAACAATCTCCTACTGTTGATTATCAGGATATGTCTCAATCAACAACTAGTCTGGCTGTTGTAAATAATGCTGTGTCTGCTTTTGCAGGTGAGTATGCTTTTGCAAAGGTGGCACCGATGTTAAGTGGGCTCTTTGCGGCTAAAGCTGAAGTAACAGGTGCATTGGATGGATCGTTTTCTGTATCAAACTGGAGTGGTTATCCTGCGGGAGGAGTGAAGCCAGAAGGGCCTTTTAGATTATTAGAAGGATCAGAGTATACTTCTTCAAGGAGTTTGGCTAACTCAACTAATTTGGCGTTGCGTAAAGCTGATCCTGAAATGTTCAAGGGGTTGCAAATACATGAGATTCAACCCGTAAAATTTGGGGGTAGCCCGACAGATATTTCGAATAAGCTGTTTTTAACTCCTTCAGAACATGCTCAGTATACGAATTTTTGGAATTCAATGATGAGAAGTATTAAATAATTAATGATATGATAGACAGAAATATTCCGCCAACAAAAAATGATTTAGATACTTTTTTAAGTATAGTTAGCTTTAGTTTACCAGCAGGTTTTATTGATTTTTTTAAGGAGGCAAATGGTGCTGATATTAATACAGATCAACACTACGTAGTCTTATGGCCATTAACGGATATGGTGGGGTTAAATAAAGAATATAATGTAGAAGAATATGCCCCTGATTTTTTTATTATTGGTTCTGACGGTGGAGACACTGCTTATGCTATAGAGAGGAATACTGGGTATATATTTGAGCTTCCATTTATTGGAATGTCAAGAGAGGAAGCTACCTTTAAAAGTAAGACATTCACGTCTTTTATTGAAAGTTTATAGTGATAACCCTAAACAAGAAAAGCCATATCTGGCTTTTCTTGTTTATTGCTCGTAAGCTTTCCTTGTACTGGCATCCCTGATAAAAGCGTCAATAATAGCCTCAAATGTTTAGCACTTGTGGATTTTGCAGTTTCTTCAATCGATGGTTTTTCTCGGTATGTTTTTACCGACAGCTAAATTACCTGTGTCGTTCCGTTTTCAAGGGTATATAAACGGCTTAGCCGCCCTTGACATACTCACTCCTGCCGGTTGAATTTGCTTGTTAAAAACAAGACATATGAAAAAGACCAGCGAAAACTATCAATCAAAACAATTATCCATTTATCAAGTCTCTGAGATAAAAATAAGTTATCATCCTAAATTTAATGCGCGTGATATGCCTTTAATTAACAACTCAAAATTAGCATATGAAATTTTCATTAACCATTGGAATATGGATACAATAGAACTCCAGGAAGAATTCAAAATGATACTTCTTAATCGACAGAACAAAGTCCTGGTTTAGTAAACCTCTCCTGTGGGAGCATGGCAGGAACAATTATCGATCCTAAATTAGTCTTTTCGACTGCCTTAAAAGCCTGCGCGAGTTCAATAATATTGGTTCATTCACATCCTTCAGGTAATACACAACCAAGTGAAGAAGATAAAAACATTACTAAGAAACTCATACAAGCCGGTAAATTCCTAGACTTGTATATTAATGATCATCTGATTATAACAAAGGATGAATATTTATCATTTTTTGATGAAAAATTTATGTAAGCTCTTCGGGGCTTTTATAATTTTAAAATTTCAAATAATTTTCGAAGATCATGAGATTACCCTTATATCAAAATTATGATCAACAACGCTTACAACTTTTACGCTTGAAAATTTCGAGGAAAGAGGATTGATTAAAAAATTAAATTCATCCGGAATTATGATGGAGGGTACTATCAATCCTAATGAGTCTGGTTTATTTTTAAAATGATCAGTCGCAATATCCATAGTGCTTTTTAGCGCAGGAATATTATTCCAGTTTTTAGGTAAGTCTTTTACATCAAGCTGTAAAAAGTCTTTGCCGTTTACTTCGTAAGTCGTAAAAACCAAATCTGGCTTGAAGGTAGCTAAGGATAGATGTGCTGAATATTCTAACATAGACAATGATTTGTTGGCCGATGCATAAATACAAGCGGTATCAACATGGTTCCATCTGCCACCGAATTTCTTAGCTCCTATCCCTTCGAGATCAGGAGCAAACCTTTTCGGCCCCAGTCTATATACCTGCATACTTATGAGTAAACGCCATATTGAATCCGGCCAATTATTTTTCTTACCTCATTAATGCCAAAAACAGTATCGATAAACTCAATTGGCTTTTTTTTGCCCAATACATTATTATCAGTTTGCATCCATACATCGAAATTATTTTTGTCTTCAAACACTTCATAACCAAAATCATATAGTGCCGCGACCTCGATAATTTTTTCACTAACAAGCATGTTGAATTTATCGTCGTTTTTCTTGGTATGAATGGTAGCAGTAGTAGTACCCACGATTTTAGATAAACTGGTAAGATCTAAACTCGTAAGCTCTTTCAAGCCGTCGAGTACATGTCTTGACAATCCCTTTCTGACTTCTAACATCATATCAAAGTTTGACCCTGCTCTTATGATTGCCAGGATTTTGTCGAAATCCTGATTTTTAGTGCCCTTGGTTATTCTATTATGTTTAATAGCAGAAATGTTTTTCGCCTCCATAAAAGTATATTTTTTTACTAAGGTAACTATAAAAATGTAGTTTTTTATTATCTTGATACATTTTCATATTAATTTTTTCATGTACAGTTTGCTCCAGGGATTAGTGGAATTTTAAGTTATGCTTTTAGCTACCTCATTGATGGAGTTAAGTTTAGTGAGGCGATCTTAAATATGGAAAGATAGAACTTGAAAATGATCTTGTCATCAACTATATCGGCCTTAGTGATCTCGTGAAAAATAAACAAGTCTCCGGCCGCAGACAGGACATAACCGATGTTAAGACATTATGAAAGTTAATAAAATCTAAAAAAGGCAGTTTTCCAGATATGTCCAATGAAAATTGAAAACATAGACTTCATAGTCTGTATCGCTGGTTATTAAAACAAAAGATCAAATTATTTGCCTTTTTTGGCTTACCCATTTCCCGGTTGAATGAGCAAGAATTACCCTGTTAAAAATTAGTTATAAATGGAAAAATTGTTAAATAATAATTTAAATCTGTAAGCTTGTCTTTATTATGTATAGGTCTGCATTTAGTTTTTGGATTATTTATACCCGCCTTAAGTGTAGGCTCTAATTTCAGTTCTGAAGTTCCATTTGTATTACGAATATCCACTATTATTGGTCTAATTTGTGGGACGTTTCTAATAAGTGTATCCAATATGTTTTTCATTAAAAAATGGATTAAGAAAAATGAAAGCCGGAACCTCAAGACTGGAAAGGCAGAGATATGGTACATCAAAAACAATGTTACCTCCATACAGGGATGATCCAGTAGATCAACAGATGATTCAAATAGGGATTAACTATGAAGAGAAACCATGATGAATAGAATACGCGTTTGTACAGGGCTGATGTTATTTTTTACATCATGCAATTTGTTTGAGAAACAAGAGCAGGCAATAGAAACCGTACATAGTACAGATGGAAAGACTGTCAAGTTTTACTATGTAGGTCTTGGGGCGACAACTAAAGATGTGATACAAGTTAGGAAAGTAGACAAAGACAATAAGGAGATACTCATTCACGCATATGAGCATAATTTCCTTAATAGTGCTAAGTTTGTTACTAAGGATTCTTTAGTGTTCGTTCTGTCAGATACCACCATGTATGGCCCTAGCAAGAAGCGTGATACAGTTGGCATCGCTGTAAATAACCTATAAGTATTACTACTTACTTAAGCCCAGCCATTAGGTTGGGCTTTACTTTTTATTACATGACTTTTAAGATCATCATCTCCACTGCACAACCTTCAGGGCAGAAAAACCCAGCCAGCCCGGAATGGGCTTCCCTCTGTGTTTTTCTGCCCTTCGCCCGGCCTTGCTGCCGGTGAAGAACCGGCCACATGCTAAAACCTGAATATCTCTAATAAAGTTAGTTATTCAATGAGTCACAAGAAGCTGAAGCCAGACTTAAAAATATTTAATCAAAAGATTACCAGCAACTTAACCTCTCTGTAAGCTAAAGAAAAAATAGCTGAGAGAATTGCAAAAAGACTCAAATTAATGCTTCACAATGCCCTTAGTAATTTTCAACCTGTATATGACCAATGTTTAACCGAAGTACGGATCGGCTAGAGAACGCGTATGGATCGAGTGTGGAACGGGTCTGGAACGCCTATATGCCGTTCTGTATGCGTAGGGTACTCGTATCATGCCCGACTTACTCCCGCTCTATACTCTGGTTAAACATGGGCGAAAAACAGACAAAATACTTTTTGCAGTCAAGGCGTTCAATATTCGCTTTCTGACCGTCTCACCGTCTTAATTTCCTACTTTTGTGCTGATCTTAGTTTTAATTGAACACTTGTAAAAACTAAAAAAAATTGCAGGAACAACTATTTCATTATATATAAATTAACCATTCACACTGATAATCATTTAGTAATGACTATCAGTGTAAGCTAACACTAATAACCCTATGCGTTTGTCCAGTAGTGATTGAATATATTCTGGCGCAACATATTGATGCAGCTGGATCGTTAGCTTTCCTGAATTTATACTGGCAAATACTGGAAGTGACCCCACTGGTTCCGGCACTGATACGGGTTCAGGAGATCGTGCGATAAATCTACCATTGGCTTTATATTTACCCTCACGCTGATACCTGAGCCAGGTATAAAATGTTCCTGGTAGAAAAATTGAGACTTGTATTTTTTGACCAGTGTGGCACCAGACCGAAATGCATCCTTTGTGCAATGTCTGGTTCGTCTGCCGTGATCACTAGTCCTTCCTGAGTGGGGGCCAGGTTAAAGTTAGGCTCAAACAAACCCGATATTTTTACTGCATAAGTTTGTATAATGGCCTTTTCAGCTTTAGTAAGGGTATATCTTGCACACGTAAAAGAGAAACAGAAAATTAATGATTTGGTTTTAGGCTGAGGAACGAAAATCTTAAAAAAAGCTTTATACTCTAAAACGATGTACTAATATAGTTAGTAATACTAATTAAATTAGCTAAAATGTTATAGCTTTGTGCTAACTATTATTTTATCTATGAAAGAGCTATTGATCTACCAGAAAGGGGAGTCTGAAATTCTCGTCCCGCTATATCTTGAAAAAATCCATGCAGGTTTTGAAAGTCCTGCTGCAGATTATGAAGAAGAGAAAATAGACCTCAATGCATATGTTTCAAAATACCCTTATGCTACTTTTTATGCCAGGGTAGTTGGAGAATGTATGACCGGATCTGGTATTTATCCGGATGATCTGCTGGTAGTAGATAAATCACTCACACCCATCACAGGTGATATTGTAGTTGGTATTTTAGACGGCGAATTTATTCTCCGCTCGTATTTCAAAAAAGCCGGCAAAGAGTTTTTAATGCCAGACAGCCCTTATTACAAACCTATAGAACGTAATGAAGCTACCCAGTTTGAAATCTGGGGAGTGGTACCACATAGTATTTTAGATCAGAGAAGGAGGATCAGTGCTCGCATTAATAGATTCGAACAACTTCTACGTTAGTGCCGAAAGGGTTTTTCAGCCGCAGTTGCGTAACAAGGCAGGCTGCGTACTGAGCAACAATGACGGCTGTGCCATTTCCAGAAGCAACGAGGCTAAAGAGATGGGGCTAAGAATGGGTACACCCTATTTTGAAATGCGCGAACAGCAGCAGCAGGGATTGCTGTGGTGGCGTTCATCTAACTATACCCTTTATCAGGATATGATGCGCAGGATCACAGCTATTGTAAGGGATACTTTTCCAGATCAGGAAATCTACTCTATAGATGAATGTTATTGTGATATAACGGGTTTTAAGTACTATGATCTGGAACAGGTGGCTGTAGAACTGCGGAAAAAGATCCTGCAATATACCGGTGTTCCCGTCTGCATTGGAATTGCCGCTACAAAGACCCTGGCTAAGGTGGCCAATAAAATCGCTAAAAAATACCACCGTGAAACAGGTGTTTGTTATCTGGATACGGAGGAAAAAATTAATACTTCCTTACAACGCACGGAGATTGATGACGTTTGGGGGATCGGACCAAGATATGCTATTCAGCTGATCAAGGCTGGTGTAAATACTGCTTTTGATTTTATTCATCTTCCAGAAGATTACGTACTTAAACTGATGACCATTCAGGGGCGCAGAACATGGAGGGAACTGAGAGGGCAGCGCTGTATTCCGATGGAATATGAACAGCCAGATAAAGAAGGCATCTCTACCGGCAGATCTTTTGGGATCATGGAAACAAGGCTTGAACCGATGGAAGAAGCTCTGGCATTTTATGTGGCCAACGCCGGCCTAAAGCTGCGTGCGCAAAATTCTGTTTGTGCAAAACTGTTCATTTATGTGCAAACCAGTTTATTTGCCGTAGTAGAAAACCGCTACTCTGCTTCTCTGAAAATCCAGATCGATGTACCGACAGCAAATACAGCTGTGCTGATTAAAGCGGCTTTAGCAGGACTAAAACAGATTTTTGTTCAGGGCTACAGGTATCAGAAGGTAGGGGTGGAGTTATATGATCTGCGACCGAATAGCCAGGTGCAGGCTTCTCTTTTTGAACCTGCTGATAGCGAAAAGGAAACCAAGATGCAGCGCGCCTTAAAAATTATCGATCAGCTGAATAAAAATTATGGAAAAGATACGATCAGGTATGCCGTAATGGGCTATGAAAAAAAATGGATCATGCGGCAGGAGTTCCTGTCCAAAAAATATACCACCAGAATTGAAGATGTAATTGTAGTTAAAGCATATTAACATGTCCAGACCAGAAACAAATCCGACAGACCGTTTACAGGCTTACAGAGCAGCTGTAAAAAACGCTATACCAGAACCTATTGTAAAGCCGTATTTTCAACAGAATTATAATGAGGTAGTGGAATTATTACAGCATAAGCTATTGAATTTTATCAGGTTAAACCCAAGGCTGAGAGAAAATATAGGCAATAAACGACGCTTTTTAGAAAATACACCACCAGCAATCGTAATTAATTTAATAGAATTTTCTGAAGCATACAGACAGCGTTTTATAACAGATGATTTTGAAGGCTATTGCCAGAAATTTACTGTTTTACTTAAACCAGTACTGTTGGATTTTATCAATGAAGTTCATTTTGGAGGCTACGCGTTTAGATGCCGTTTCCATTTTCAGGGGAAAATCTTTGAAAATACGGTGATTGTATTGGCGGCTCAGGAATAATTTTGTGTGACCTAAATTTTCTAGATATTCATTCATATTATTTTAATTATTGTAAATTATAATTATTTATAAAATATGTTTTGTTTTATGAAAAATATAGGGTAAAAATCGTATATTTGTTAAGTGGTAATTGAGTTTGTAAACTGAATTACCTGATATTAATTGATTTGGTATTTTAAATCAAGAAACTTTGCAATAACAGACCTGAGAATCTTAAAAACACGCAAAGTTACGGTTGATAATTGCCCAATTTTTGTACCTTCACACGTACTTAAATATGGGCGCTCTCCGTACTGCGTGTTTAGAGAATTCGTTCTCGCCTCTCTCAGGGGGTGTTATTGCGTACGGGGAGCGTCCATGTTTTTTCGCTCCCCTTATAAGTTTCATTGCTTAAATGCCTTTAACTATTAAAGCAATGAAAGATCTTACCTACAGCCAATCCTTCTTGAATACTTTACCAGATGCTTTACTGTATTCATCTGGTCATCCTTTTGTACTGTTTTCCGGCCGCATCTTCATTCATTGCTGCAATTCCACCTCTTTACTATCACCTAAGCCTCCGAGCTGATCTATTTCAGTTTAACCTCATCATTTATCTATAAATTTTTAAACAGGGATTTATCCCAGGGGCATTGTTATGCCCAAAATTTAAACGCGTAACCAATTCCAATCTAAAATAAAATGAAATATCAAGCAGAAATCACCAGTAACCATCTGGAAACCATTTACCTGGTCATGTTAAAAAGAATCTCCAAAGGCTTTAGTGCCGAAACCTTATCTTTTTTTATCGGTAAAGAACCCGATTACATTGAACGGGTAGAATCATTCGAACTTCCTGTTTATTCTGGGGAAGACCTGGAATACATTGCCAATGTCTTAGAAGAAAACAACCACAAAAGCTTCTTTGGCAGTGTGCATGATCAAACTGTTTTAAACATTGTTAAAGAGAGCCTCAGTTTAGAAAATAGGCTGAGCCACAGCTATTTAAGTATCGATGAAAACAGTGAAGAATGCCTGCTTTTTATGCTCCATGAAACACTTTTTGGAGAGCTGGAAAACAAGACAAGCAGTAAAGAAAACCTGGATATTGCAAGAGATGCATTAGACCTGCTGTTTCGTGCCGGTTATTTTTTTGAAGGGAAAACTGCCGGACAGGTCCTTAATTCTATCAACCAATTTTTAACCGAACCCTTAGATCCTATTTATATCCAAAAGGCTTTATACCGCTTTGCAAAGGATTGGGAAAATGAAAAAGAGCTGAGTATTATTGAAGCTGTAATTGATGGCTGCCGCCGTTATGAACAAGGTTAACCAACGTATCCGTTTCCCTAAAAAGTTTAGGGAAATGGTTGCCTGTAAAGAGGTAGACGCAGCAGTTTTACTGCAGATATATATCGATCGTGTTTGCTATTTTTCGTTTTTTAGCACGCTGGGAAGGGGTAGCCTATTACATCAACTCCATAGCATACACGAAGGTATGGTCAAATACCAGATCAATGGTAAAGATCCTGTTGATATGACTCTTTGGGATATTAGTGAAAAGCATTTAAAAACTCTCATAAGTCTGAGTAAACAGGAATACCTATCTGTAAATCAGAAGAAACGCATAAGTGGCAAAATATTAGAAGAATGGGAAACAGAAGCAGGCCCGTTAATCAGTTACCCGCGAGAAATCATCTTTAAAGGCGGAAAAAAGATAAATATCTCCTTTGACTATTTTCTGGCCTGTCTGGGCTGCAAGGTTTCAATTGCAAAAGACCTAAAACATTTTATGAATCTCACCTGTAAAATAAAAGAAGATGAAACAGAAAACTAACTCCTCTCTTCCAAAGCCTCAATTGAGCGTAGTGCTACTTTGTTCAGATAATATAGCGGTAAAAGAAATTGACCGTTATTATCAGGGAATATTAAACTGTTTAAAATGCTCAGAAAGATTAACAGCAGAGGATAAAATTTTTCAGCAGGCTTTTTTAACCAAAGAGTGGGAAAGCGAGCTGATACCATTTTTAAACTTATGGAGTGTTCTGGTTTATGAGCAATAATGATGATGTTAAAATCTGTCTGGATAAAATTTCAATTAAGATTGGGCTAGGCTTTGCCTTGGTTTAACGGCGTGAAAGTCCTATGAAAATCAAGGGTAAGTCCAGTGCTAGACCACTATTTTAAACTAGTTCAAAATAGTGGTCTAGCACTGGACTTACCGCGGTGATTCAATGGGTTCTCTGTCCGTTAAACCAGAGTAAATCTAAGCGAAGCTCCATGATACCCTTTATTTGTACATTTTTTGAAGCTAAATTTAAATTGATAAGAATTTATAGTGGTTTTGAAATTGGTACTATGGTTATAAATGGTCCTATATTGTTATAAAAGGTATTATTAAGCCCTCTGAGCAATTTTTTGATCTTTCAATACTTTACATTTATTAAAATCTTAATCAGAAAAATAATGGCAAGGTACAAAGATAATATCCTCAGCGGTAAGCTGGGGCCTTATGTTTTTAGGAACGATAATGGAAGGCAAATCGTGACTTCCAGAGTTGCATCCGGAAAAATTAAACAGACTGAGCAGACTAAAAATGCTGCAAGTACATTTGGTATGGCAAGTTCACTAGGCAGCCACATCAGGCAGACTTTTGAAACTGAAATAGCCGCGCTTCAGGATCGGGAAATGACAAACCGTATAACGAGTTTGTTAAATCGGGCGTTGATTTTATCGCGAAATCCGGTCACAAAAAAATTCAGTTTCGGGGCAGATATTTTTAATGAAATGGAAGGGTTTGATTTTAACAGTAGATCGCCGCTCAAAAAAAGCCTGACCAAGCCACTAAACATCAGTATGGACGATGGCAAGCTCCAGGTACTATTGCCAGATCTATCGGTACCCAATACCTTAAAATTTCCTTCTGGCAGTTCTTCCTGTCAGTTAACAGTTAATGTTGGGCTTTTTCGCCTTTACGATGGACTTAAGATCTACCAGCCCATTAGCCAGGATATAACCATTCAAAAAACAAAACCTGTTTTAGGCGAGCAGAAATTTGAATTCGAGATTCCTGATGGCTGTTTTTGTGTGGTTACGCTATTCCTAAAGTATTCTACAACTGTGAAAGGTAAGACGGTACTGATCAACAGTAAGACTTTTAGTCCCGCAGCAATCTGTTTGGCGGTAATAACTCCCGGGAATTTTACAGATCATTCCAATTACTCCTGGGCAGCGATGCAGCGTTTAATATTTGAGGCTTAGCTGGTTAATGAAGCGCATGGCATTGCTGGACATGCTAGATGATAAGTATAGAGATTTCAGGGT
>Ga0233344_1000035_pt1 | contig 27874 bp, 22 predicted proteins | sample GEONDECOMP281_FD_180697 | JGI IMG/M metagenome (GOLD analysis project Ga0233344, IMG submission 180697) | Leaf litter microbial communities from Shasta-Trinity National Forest, California, United States - GEON-DECOMP-281 | ecosystem: Environmental > Terrestrial > Plant litter > Unclassified...
TTCCTCCATCGTAATGGCAGGGTTGTTTAAAGTGATATTATTAAAGATCGTATCGGAGAACAAGAAAACGTCCTGAAGTACAGTGGCGATCTTACTCCGCAAATAACTCAGTTCATAATCGTCAATATTTATCCCGTCAACTTTTATCTCTCCTCTTTGAATTTCATAAAAACGATTCAGAATATTGATCGTAGAAGATTTACCTGCACCAGTAGCGCCTACCATGGCCACCGTATCCCCCGCTTTAACTTGGAAAGACAAATCTTTTAACACATAATTTTCATCATTATAAGCAAACCAGACATGATCAAAAGAGATTTCACCTTCCATCTTTTTAGGTGCAATTGTTCCTTTATTGACGGTCATTTCATCGGTATCCAAAACTTTGAATACACGCTCCGCACCCACCATACCCATTTGCAGGGTATTAAACTTATCTGCAAGTTCCCTGATCGGTTTAAACAGCATACCAATATATAGGATAAACTCTGCAATGGTTCCGGGAGTAACATCCAGTGGTTTAGTCAAAATACTTTTAGCACCGTACCATACCAGTAAGCCTAAACACATGGCTGAAATAACCTCTACTACCGGAAAGAATATAGAATAATACCAGTTTGAACGAATATTCGCATCCCGGTAACGTGCATTAATCTTTTTAAATTTCTGATACTCCTGGTCTTCCCTGGCAAAGTACTGTATAATAGATATGCCGGTAATGTGCTCCTGTAAGTAGGTATTTAAGTTTGATACTTCCGTTCTTATTTCCTGAAAGGCAGATTTGATAGATTTTTGAAAGACTGATGTGGCCATGATCAGTAGCGGCATAGGAAGCAATACAACTAATGTAAGCTCCCAATCGGCATAGAACATTACCGCAATAATCGCCAGCACCTGCAATATATCGCCAATGATGACAATCAACCCTTCAGAAAAAATATCTGAAATTGTTTCCAGATCAGAAACAGTACGGGTGATCAACTGACCTATAGGTGTTTTATCAAAATATTTTAGCTGAAGCCTGGTGATGTGGTTGAATACATTGATCCTTAGATCACGTATCGCTGACTGGCCAAGAATATTAGTTACCAGCGTTTGACTGAACTGTATTCCGCTTTGCACAAGCAGCAAAACCAGCATTACGACCGTCATCATCAACAAACCACTATACTGTCCTTTAAGGATATAATTATCCAGGGTGTATTTGATCAGAAATGGCCTCACCGGGGCTATCAATGCAAGCAGAATAGTAAGAATAATGGACCATACAAATATGCTTCGATAAGGCTTTACGTATTGAAAAACTCTTTTCAATAAACTTACATTAAAAGCATCACCTGTTATTTTAGACATATATTAATTGACAAAAGGATAAATAACATTGACCAGGTAAAGGCCGCAGGCAGGTACCGACTGACCAGCATTACTTCTATTTTTACTCGCAATAATTTCGGCAAAAGCTGAAAGCCCTATTTCATCTCTGCCTACCAGTACCAGGGTTCCTACAATGGCCCTCACCATGTTTCTCAAAAAGCGATCGGCGGAGATTTTAAATATCAAGCCATCTTTAGTTTCCTGAAATCCGGCTTGCATGATTTTACAATTGTTGGTAGCTGCTGACGTATTAGATTTGCTGAAACTGGTGAAATCTGTATAAGTTAACAAAGTTGCCGCAGCAGCATTCATCTTTACTACATCCAGTTTCGTTTTATATAACCACGAGCGGTTAAGTTTAAAAGGATCTTTATGAAAGTGAAAATGATATTCATAAGATCTTGCTGTTGCATCAAAGCGTGCATGCGCAGCATTATCAACTTTAAAAATTCTTTTTATAGCAATAGCGTAAGGGAGGAGGGAATTAATACTTCCTACTGCTTTAGCCGCAGCAGCTTCTTCAATACCTGATAAATCCAGGTGCGCAAAGAACTGAGTGGCATGAACTCCGGTATCGGTTCTGCCACAGCCTAAGGTAAGTACTGGCTGCCTAAAAAAAACAGAAAGTGCTTTATCCAGTTCTTGCTGAACGGTTATCGAATTGGGCTGTATCTGCCATCCATGATAAGCTGTTCCATCGTAAGATAATTCTATAAAAAAACGTTGCGTATTCAATTGACTGCAAAAATACTTTTTTCCCCTTAACAAGACAGGCGTTTAGTTGTGTTTTAATATATTTGTTGGAAATTATTAAATTGATATGATACAAAGGGTACAAACTATATGGCTTTTTCTGGCTGGCATGATGCTATTTTTACTGTTAATTTTACCGGTACTGGCGCTTCATAATTATACGGGGGACCTTAGCCTTCAGGTAGGTGGAATTTACCAGAATGGTGCTAAAGTTTCTCAGAAAATGGAAACGTATTCTGCACTTTTCGGGGAGACTATAGTGGTTGGATTGATCTGTATCGCTAATATCTTCAGTTTTGGGAATAGAACGCTGCAAAAACGTATTACCTTGTTTTGTATACTTTTAATTGTTCAGCTCGCTGCCTGGATTGTATTTTATGCCTTAAAATTCCCTGGCGGACTAGATGGTGTAACGCTTAGAATAGGTGCTGCCCTCCCCTTGCTTGCTATCATTTTTTGTGCGCTGGCTTTCAGAGGTATCCGTAAAGATGAACAGCTAATTAAGTCGGCTGACAGGTTGAGATAATCACTTTTTAATTATTATTTAGTTATGTACCAAACAAATACCAAATAAAAAGCATACCTTTGCGGCTTAATAAATAAAGTTATAATGATAAACCCATTCAAATTATTGGGGATAAGTGATGACGTTGTTAATGCCGTAAAGGATTTAGGTTTCGAAAATCCAACACCTATTCAGGAGCAAGCTATTCCTGTGCTGTTAGAGGGCAATAATGATTTTGTTGGTTTGGCCCAAACAGGTACAGGAAAGACAGCAGCATTCGGTTTGCCGCTAATCGAACTGATCGACTTCAGTTCTAAAAAGCCTCAGGCATTGATTCTATGCCCTACAAGAGAGCTTTGCTTGCAGATTGCCAGCGACATCAAAAATTACTCAAAAAACACGCCTGGTGCTAGTGTGGTTGCCGTTTACGGTGGCGCAAACATTATGCAGCAATTGCGTGAGATCAGAAACGGTGTACAAGTTGTTGTTGCAACACCGGGTCGTATGTTAGATATTATTGGTCGTAAGGCTATAGATTTCAGTAGTGTGAAATATGTAGTACTTGATGAAGCCGATGAGATGTTAAACATGGGCTTCCAGGAAGACATTAATGATATTTTGTCTACTACTCCTGACGACAAAAAAACATGGTTATTCTCAGCTACTATGCCTCCAGAGGTTAGACGCATAGCTAAGAACTACATGGACAACCCTACTGAGTTGACCATGGGCACCAAAAACACTGGTAACGTAAATATTGAGCATGAGTACTATGTAGTACGTGCAAGAGATAAATACGCTGCTTTAAAACGTATTGTAGATTTCAACCCTGAAATTTTCGCTGTAGTATTCTGTAAAACCAAATTGGATACACAGGATGTTGCAGAGAACCTGATCAAGGATGGTTACAATGCTGATGCTTTACACGGTGACTTGTCACAACAACAGCGTGATAAAGTAATGCAACGGTTCCGTGACCGTAACATGCAGTTGCTGATTGCTACTGATGTTGCTGCTCGTGGTATTGATGTTAACAATGTAACTCACGTAGTGAATTATTCATTACCTGATGAAATTGAAAGTTACACTCACCGTAGTGGTCGTACAGGAAGAGCTGGTAAAACAGGTATCTCTATCTGTATCATCAACTCTAAGGAAATCGGTAAGATCCGTCAGATTGAAAGAATCATTGGTAAATCATTCACTAAAGCTGAATTGCCAACAGGATTTGACGTTTGCGAAAAACAATTGTTCTCTTTGGTTCACAAAGTTCACAACGTTGAAGTAAACGAAGGTCAGATTGATCAGTACATTCCAAGGATCATGGATGAGTTTGCTGAATTAAGCAAAGAAGACATTATCAAACGTTTCGCATCTTTAGAGTTTAACCGCTTTTTAGAGTACTACAAAAATGCTCCTGATTTAAATGCAGCAGCAACAGACGAACGTGGTGAACGCGGAGAACGTGGTGCCAGAAATGAAAGAAACAGTGATTATACCCGTTTATTTATCAACTTAGGTTCGGTAGATGAATTTACAAGAGGTGACTTATTATCTTTTGTATGTAACAACGGTAAGATCAGTGGTAAAAACATTGGTAAAATCGACCTTAAAGGTGTGTATTCATTCTTTGAAGTTGAAAATGCAAGTGTTGATACTTTGTTTACTAATTTCAAAGACATCCAGTTTAACAACCGTGGTGTAAGAATTGAAAAATCTGGCGACGCACCTGAAGGTGGCGAACGCAGAGGTGGTGGTGAACGCAGAGGCGGATTCGGCGGCGGAGAGAGAAAAAGTTATGGTGGCGGCGAAAGAAAAAGCTATAGCGGTGGTGGAGAAAGAAGAAGTTCTGGCGGAAGCGGAAGACGTGAAGGTGCAAGTGCAGGCGGTGGTGGTGGTTTCAGAGATTTCTCTGGTAAACCCCGTGAAGGTGGAAATGCAGGCGGAAGCGGAAGACGTGAAGGAAGTGGAAGCGGCGATAGAAGACGCAGATCTTAATACCTCAAATAATAAAACAGCAATGGCCCGAATATTCGGGCCATTGCTGTTTATAAAGGATTTTAAAATCCTAAACCTATATCGTTACCTCTTGGATCGGCACCCGTTTCTAATTTACCATCTGGCTTAACCAAAATAGCATCTACCCGGCCCATTGTACCGCGTTCATTGAACCGATACCCTTTAGCTTCCAGATTAGTTCTTATAGCAGGGCTTATTGCTCCTTTTTCTACATCGATCTTATCAGGTAACCATTGGTGATGGAACCTTGGAGCAGTAACCGCAGACTGCATATCCTGACCAAAAACCAATACATTGAGGATGGTTTGAAATACTGATGTTATAATAGTAGATCCACCTGGTGTACCTACCACCATCTTTAATTTTCCATTCTGCTCCACAATAGTTGGAGTCATTGAGCTCAGCATTCTTTTTCCCGGGGCAATGGCATTTGCTTCACCCCCTACCAACCCGTACATATTGGGTGAGCCGGGCTTTACAGAGAAATCATCCATTTCATTATTTAAAAGGAATCCGCCACCAGCTACCACTACAAAAGAGCCGTAAGAGCCATTTAAGGTGGTAGTTGCCGAAACAGCATTTCCTTCACTATCTACAATAGAATAATGCGTGGTCTGCTCACTTTCATGTAAGGGTAAAGTTCCAAGCTTTACAGCGTCACTTGGCGTTGCTTGTGTAAAGCTAACATCCTTTATTCTGGACAGCATATAATTGGTATCGAGCAAAGCCAATTGCGGCACTTTAAAAAAGTCGGGATCACCCAGATAACTGGCGCGGTCTGCATAAGCTCTGCGTTCTACTTCTACCATGAGCTGCACGGTAGAATCCTGCTGAAAACCCCAGCTTTGTAAAGGATACTTGCTCACTTGCTTTAACATGGTTAGCAATGCAATTCCACCACTTGAAGGAGGTGGCATAGAAATGATCGTATAATCTTTGTATTGGCCGGATACTGGCTTCCTCCACACTGCCTGGTAGTGTTTAAGGTCTGCCATAGAAATTACTCCACGGGTATCTGCCATTGATTCAACAATAGCTTTTGCCACTGTTCCTTCATAAAAACCAGCTCTGCCTTTGTCCCTGATTTGTTTTAAGGTTGCTGCCAGTACAGGCTGTTTTAACAGATCCCCGGCTTTCCATAAGTCATTCTGTACAAATGCAATTGGGTTTTTATTATATTTTAAGAAGCCTGCTTTGTTTCTATTTAATTCAGAAGCCTGCTGCGCCGTAAGTTTAAACCCATTTTCTGCCAGGTCGATAGCCGGCTGAATATCCTGTTTCCAATGCAGCTTACCATATTTGCTGTGCGCTTTAACCATTCCATCTACACTCCCGGGTATGCCCGAAGCTAATGCACCAAGCAAGCTCTTGTTGGTCACCGGGTTTCCATGCGCATCAAGGTACATATCCCTTGATGCCATTTCCGGTGCTTTCTCCCGGTAATCTAATGCATCGGTTTTCCCTTTACTGTTTCTAAATAGCAAAAAACCGCCACCACCAATATTTCCTGCATTTGGATAAACTACAGCGAGGGCAAATTGAACTGCTACAGCGGCATCAATAGCATTTCCTCCCTGCTTCATAATGGCTACGCCAACTTGAGCAGCTTCAGGATGTGCACAGACTACTGCAGCATGCTGAAAGGCATCTGCCTCCTGAGCCTTAACCGTGTAATTACTAGTCAGTTCGGCAAGGGCAATACAAAATGTGATGATCAGATTATTTTTCATGAGATAGCCGTTAAATTGGGATTCTTAAATTTAACAGATTTATATGGTTATTAAAAGGCAATCTATAACCCGCCAGCTAAAAAATAAGCAACAAAAAATCCGGATCAGAAGATCCGGATTAGCCGTAATTAATTTTATGTTTTAAAGGCAGGTCCTAATGTTGTTCAGGCCTGTTTCTGATTTGTGATGTTCTCAGATAAACTTTTTTACCCTTTTTATTTACATAGTATTTTCTGTTTTTACCATTGATATAAACATCAGATCCATCCGGTGCCTGCTTACCTTTGTAGATTTTATTTCCAACTTTTGATGTTCCTTTTACTGCAACTTCTGCAGTTTTATGGCCAACCTCTGTTGCTGCATGTCCAATTTTTTGACCAACTGTTGGTTTTTTCTCTTGTGCCTGTGAAGATAAAGAGACTGTTCCTGCTAATGCCAGGGTTAATAAACCCAATAGATATTTTTTGTTCATTATTATAATTTTATGTGTTATGAGAGCCACTATACAAGCACTGTCACTTAGATAACAATGGAAGATATATATTTGTTTTAATTTAGCTTTTCTATTAACAGGTTCATCTCTTTTTGCGGAGAATGCCCCTTATAAAGGATTGCATATACTGCATCACAAACAGGCATATTAATGTTATATTTTTTATTCACAATATGCATACAATTAGCAGCATAGTAACCTTCTGCAATCATATTCATTTCCAGCTGTGCAGATTTAACAGTAAATCCTTTACCAATCATATTTCCAAAAGTACGGTTGCGGCTAAATTGTGAATAGGCTGTAACCAAAAGATCACCCAGGTAGGCAGATTCTTTAATATCCCGTGTAATCGGATGTACAGCATCTACAAATCTTTTCATCTCACGGATAGCGTTAGAGATCAGCACAGCCTGAAAGTTATCACCGTAACCTAAACCATGACAGATACCACTTGCTACAGCATATATATTTTTAAGCACCGCGGCGTATTCTGTACCAAATATATCATCTGAGATAACCGTTTTGAGATAACGCGTATGGATTAAAGAAGAAAAATTAGTAGCATCTGCCGTTTGAATAGATGAAATAGTCAAATAAGATAATTTTTCAAAAGCTATTTCCTCTGCATGACAGGGACCACTGATCACCAGAATATCTTTTAAGGGCACATGAAATTTCTCATGCATAAATTCACCAATGATCTGATTTTCTTCAGGCACGATACCCTTAATTGCCGATACGATCTTCTTACCAGCCAGCATTTCTGGAGTAACATCTTTTAATGTATCCTGTAAAAAAGCAGCAGGAACATTTAGAATCACATAATCGGCCAATTTGATCACCTCAGCGATATTTCCGGAAATATTTTCCTCTTTGAGGCTAAGTTGAACAGCACTTAAGTATTTAGGATTGTGCTTATACTTTTTTAGGTAAACTATGGATTCGGGATCACGTAACCACCAATAAATTTCTTTTTCTGTACTATTATCTGAAAGCATTTTTATAACAGCAGTCGCCCAGCTGCCGCCACCAATCATTGCTACTTTTGGTATCATCATATCTAAAATAAAAAAGTCCCGGCTTAATATTTAAGCCGGGACAAATTACTTATTTTATTGATAGCAGTTAACCTTACTTTTTATCTGGCTGGGCAAATAGTTGATCTTTAGTCGTTTTTTCGACTTTCATTCCATCTTTCAACTTATTTTGAATAGCCGAATACGGGCCACTCACGATCTCGGCACCAGCTTTAAGTCCTTTTTTAATTTCAATGTACTGGTCGTTCTGGATACCAGTTACAACCTCTACCTGTTTCACCACACCTTTCGAATAAACATATACATATTGCTTAATGGTTTTATCATTTAATTTCGACTTTTGCTTTCCTGCACTTGCATCATCTGCTTTATCATCTTTATTTGCATTTTTAGTAAACACCGACTGAATAGGCACTGATAAACTGTTTACAGAGGAACTTTCAATATCTACAGTTGCAGAAAGACCTGGTCTGAATGGGGATGGAAGATCTTTTGCACCACCACTCACACCACTGTAAGAATCGGCCGAGATACGTACTTTAACCACAAAGTTAGTTACCTGGTCTGTACTGGCAGTAGCCGAAGTTGTTGTACCTACATCTTTAGATGAGCTTGCAATTTCTGAAACTATTCCTTTAAATTTTTTATCCGCAAAGGCATCTACTTCGATGACAGCACTGTCACCAACATTAACACGGTTAATATCATTTTCATTGACATCAACATTCACTTCCATAGATTTTAAATTGGAAATACGCATGATCTCTGTTCCTGTAAATTGTGCCGTACCCAAAATCCTGTCACCTAATTCTACAGACAATTTAGAGATTACCCCATCGACAGGAGCAAATATGGTAGCCTTAGCCAGGTTAGCACTAGCTTCCTGAACCGTTGCACCCATTTGTGCAAGATTAAACTTAGCAGCGATAACTGTTTGTTTTGCTGCTTCAAGGTTAGTTTTGGACGTCACATAAGCTGCTTTTGCAGCATCAAATTCAGCCACTGAGATTACCTTCTTTTTAAACAACTCCACATTACGTTTATAAATACCCTGCTCATTTTCAAAGGTACCTTCAGATTGTGCCAATTGCTGTGCCGAAGAAGCTACACTAGCTTTTTGAGAACTATAAGAGGCACTTGCCCTGTCAAACCCAGATCTTAAAACATCTGGCCGCACTTTAAATAGCAATTGTCCTTTTTTTACCACATCACCTTCTTTAACCAGTAGTTCTACTACCTCTCCTGATATCTCCGAACTCAGTTTAACTTCGGTTTCTGGCTGTATCTTTCCACTGGCAGTAACGGTTTCAATGATCTTTCTGCTTACAGCTTTTTCCAAAGTAACCTTTTCCACTTTTTCACCGCCAATTAAACCTGCCAGCTTTGCTGCAACCAGTAAAGCGATGAGTATGCCTACCGTGATAAGGATGTGTTTTAATTTCATTTTTGTATTTATTTATTTGTATTCGCGTTAAAAGGTAATCTGCTTACCCAGATAATAATCTATCACTTTAGACCTGAACAACAGATCGTATTTGGCCTGTATAAAATCAGTTTCTGCTTTATTTCTATTTGTTCTGGAAGTATTATAATCCAATGAATTTACTAATCCTACATTGTAGCGCTGCTCAATTACATTAAAAGCATCTTTTTGGGCATTGAAAGTGTTTTCGTTTGATTTATACCTGCTGTCTGCAGCTCTTAGATCAGCAATTGCCTGGGCTATTACCTTATTTAAATTATTTTTAGCCAACTGTTCCTGGATCTTATAATCTTCATACTTGATCTTCGCCCTTTTTACATTGGAGTGAACAAGCAGTCCATTAAATATAGGAATGGTTACGCCCAGACCAACATATTGGTTAAATGCTGTATTAACCTGTTTAGAAAAATTCAGGTTTGGCAGGGGTGAATTAAAAACATAAGTGTAGTATGATCCTAGTCCGCCATTTAAAGAAATAACAGGACTATATCCCCCTTTTGCTACATCAATAGCCTTTTTAGATGCCTGCGTATTTAACTGGGCCAGTTTAATATCAGGAAAGATCTGGAGTGATGAAATATAAACATCATTGACAGAATAATTTTTTTGTGCCATTACAATATCCTGTATAGTTGGTGCAACCACTACATAATTAGCAGTATCTGATCTCATTTCCATCAATTGCGACAAGGTAAGGTAAGAGATGGTTAAAGCATTCTGTGCATTGGTTACATTTAATTCTGCAGTTGCAAACTGAGCTTTGGCCTGCGAAACATCTGCTAGTGTTTTATTTCCTGCATCCATCAAAGTCTCTTCCCTTGTAAGGGTTTCTCCTGCCACTGCCAGCTGTTCTTTTGACGCTTTTAGCAGGTCATCATTATAAACGATTTGAAAATATGCTGTTACTACCTGTAATATAAGGTCATTTTTAACCTTATCCAGACTACTGTTTCCAGCTTCCAGTAAAATTTTATTCTGTCTGATCTGGTTCAATAGAGTGAAACCGCCAAATAAATTAACATTAGTAGATATTGATCCACTGGATTGAAATGTCTTATTGTTCGATACTGAATAATTAGTAGTGTTCAGCACACGTCCAAAACTTAAACTGCTGCTCGAACTTCCATTCAGCGTAGGGTAAAGTGCCGCTTTTGACTGCTCCAGGTTTACTGCCAGCGTGTTGATATTTAATGCTCCCTGTTTTATGGTCAGGTTATTTTGCAGCATCCTCTCAACAGCTTGTTGTATGGTTAGCACCTCTTGTGCCTGTGCTTTTGCGGATAGCGAAAATCCCAGACTAAAGAGACCAATCGCAGAGATGTAAGCTAATTTTGACCACAAACTATTGTTAGTAAACATTTTCATAATTCTAATTTCACAATATAAGATAAACAACTAATTCATTTCGTAATTCCCATCGCACAACCAGCTGTAATTATTTACATTTGGCCATGTATCTGGTGAAATCTCCTCTTTTATTAAAATGGTATTACCCATCCTTAGTCTGGAACAAAAGCCGCCATGAAAAGGTCGTTTATTTAACCTTTGACGACGGACCTATACCTGTTGTTACAGACTTTGTTTTAAATACTTTAAAACATTTCAATTGCAAGGCAACTTTCTTCTGCATCGGGGACAATATTAATAAACATCCCGAAATTTTAGACCGGCTTAAAACCGATGGCCATGCGCTTGGAAACCATACTTTTAACCACTTAAAAGGCTGGAAAACAGCAGATGACACCTACATTCAAAATTTCAACCAATGCCAGCAGCTCACAGAAACCAACTTATTTCGCCCACCTTACGGAAGAATAAAAAATTCTCAGATCAAACGCATTAAACTGATTCATCCGGAGCTTAACATCATTATGTGGGATGTTTTGAGCGGAGATTTTGACAGCAATCTCTCTCCGGAAAAATGTTATCAAAACGTAATCAGAAATACAGAGAACGGTTCTATCATCGTATTTCATGATAGTCTTAAAGCATTTGACAGGCTAAAATTTGCACTTCCGGCTGCACTCGAATTTTTAATTAAAAAAGGTTACCAATTCCATACACTTTAATTTCCCCTATTTATTACGAAGTTCAGGCCAAAAAGGTTGCAGGAATAAAAGGCCGTTTATGAATATATTAAGCACGATAGCAGTAAATGTATTGTTCGTTAGTGAACAGAAGCGTTCATAAACGGACAATGAGAATGAGTCCCGTACGGCTTATGCATCAATTATTTAGAACTTGTATAAATAATATAATGATAAACATATGATGGCCCGAGCATGTTTTTTTTTGTAAATTCGCTAGAAATTATTTTAATATATTACCTTTTAACAGATATTATCAATGGCTTTTGATATAGAAATGATCAAAAAGGTGTATGCAAACTTTGGTCCCCGCGTTGAGGCGGCCCGTAAATTAGTAGGCAGACCTTTAACACTCTCAGAAAAGATCTTATACACCCACCTTTGGGATGAAAATACCAATACCTCTTATGTTAGGGGTACGGATTATGTAGATTTTGCACCTGACCGTGTAGCTATGCAGGATGCAACAGCTCAAATGGCTTTATTGCAGTTCATGCAGGCTGGCAGACCGAAAGTTGCCGTACCTTCAACAGTACACTGTGATCACCTGATCACTGCAAAATATGGCGCGGAACAAGATTTACCTGCTGCTAACACAGAAAGTAAAGAAGTATTTGATTTCCTTGCTTCTGTATCCAACAAATATGGCATCGGATTCTGGAAACCAGGCGCAGGTATTATTCACCAGGTGGTATTAGAAAACTATGCTTTTCCAGGTGGAATGATGATCGGTACCGATTCTCACACCGTAAATGCGGGTGGTTTAGGTATGGTTGCTATTGGTGTTGGTGGTGCTGATGCCTGCGATGTAATGGCAGGCTTACCATGGGAGCTTAAATTCCCTAAATTAATTGGAGTAAAACTAACCGGAAAATTAAGCGGATGGGTTTCTCCTAAAGATGTGATCTTAAAAGTAGCAGGTATTCTGACTGTAAAAGGTGGTACCGGAGCTATTGTTGAATATTTTGGTGAAGGTGCTACCAGCATGAGCTGTACCGGTAAAGGTACGATCTGTAACATGGGTGCAGAAATTGGCGCTACTACTTCTACCTTCGGTTATGATGAGAGCATGGAACGTTATTTACGTGCTACCAACAGAGCTGATGTAGCAGATGCGGCCAATGGAATTAAAGAACACCTCACTGGTGATGCTGAAGTTTATGCTGAGCCTGATAAATTCTTTGACCAGGTAATTGAAATTGACCTGTCAGAACTTGAGCCTTACCTGAATGGTCCTTTTACTCCGGATTTAGCTACCCCTATTTCGAAAATGAAAGAAGTAGCTTTAGCAAATGGATGGCCAATGAAGATCGACGTAGGTTTGATCGGTTCTTGTACAAACTCTTCTTATGAAGATATTTCAAGAGCAATAAGTATTGCGAGACAAGTTGCTGAAAAAGGATTAACTGCAAAATCTGAATATGCAATTAATCCGGGATCTGAGCAGATCCGTTTCACTATTCAGCGTGATGGATTTTTAGATGTCTTCAATTCAATTGGTGCAAAAGTATTTACAAATGCATGCGGACCTTGTATTGGAATGTGGGATAGGGTTGGTGCAGAGAAACAAGAAAGAAACACGATCGTTCACTCTTTTAACCGTAACTTCGCTAAACGTGCAGATGGTAATCCAAACACTTTTGCTTTTGTTGGTTCTCCGGAACTGGTAACTGCTTTAGCTATTGCGGGTGACCTGAGCTTTAACCCATTAACAGATACACTGACCAATGATAAAGGTGAGCAGGTAAAACTAGACGAGCCTACTGGCTTTGAATTGCCTCCAAGAGGTTTCGCTGTAGACGACGCAGGTTATCAGCAGCCGGCAGCTGATGGTAGCGGTGTACAGATCTTAGTTTCTCCTACTTCACACAGGTTACAATTACTTGATCCATTTACTCCATGGGAAGGTACAGACCTTAAAGGTTTGAGACTGCTGATCAAAGCAAAAGGAAAATGTACTACTGACCACATTTCTATGGCTGGGCCATGGTTAAAATTCCGTGGTCACCTGGATAATATTTCTAACAACATGCTGATCGGTGCTGTTAATTATTACAATGATAAAACGGACGATGTTAAAAATGGTTTAACAGGAGAATACGGACCTGTACCAGCTACACAACGTGCTTACAAAGCTGCAGGTTTGGGATCTGTAGTAGTGGGTGATGAAAATTACGGTGAAGGTTCTTCACGTGAACATGCTGCAATGGAGCCTCGTCACCTGGGTGTTCGTGCTGTACTGGTAAAATCATTTGCCCGCATTCACGAAACTAACCTTAAAAAACAAGGGATGCTGGGATTAACATTCGCTAACAAGGAAGATTATGATAAGATTCGCGAAGATGATATCATCGATATTCTCGGCTTAACTACTTTTACTCCGGATGTAGCTTTGACCTTTGTGTTAAACCATACTGATGGCACTAAAGAAGAGTTCCCTGTAAACCATAGCTATAATGCACAACAGATCGAATGGTTTAAAGCTGGTGGTGCACTAAATATTATACGCAGCCAGATAACCGCTTAATTCGTTAAGATAATTGCTAAGACTCCCGTAATTTACGGGAGTTTTTTTATGCTATTTTTTTAGAAATTCCTGCCACCAATAACCTGATGATTTGATCGTCCTTTGTTGTGTTTTAAAATCGTTATACACCAATCCAAACCGGGCATTATAACCTTCAGCCCATTCAAAATTATCCATCAGCGTCCAAGCCATATAACCTGTAATATTCATCCCTTCTTCCTTTGCCTTTAAAACTGCTGCCAAATAGAGTTTAAAATATTCTATTCTCTCCTGATCATCTACTGCGCCACCAATTAATTTATCCTGGTAAGCAGCACCGTTCTCTGTGATCATCAGGTTTTTAATCTTCGGATAAGACGCAAACTGCTTTATAATATTATAAAAACTATCCGGATTAATTTCCCAGCCCATAGCGGTATACGGTTTTTTCCTGCTCTTAGCTTTCACTTCCCAAGCCTGTAGAACAGGAATGAAGGCATTATATTTAATAGTTAACGGAAAGTAGTTCTGTAATCCGATAAAATCAAAATCAAAGGTGAGGCGTTCTGTATGCCTCCAGGTAGAATGTGAAATAGAAAACTTCTCCATTACCTCCCAGTCCTCCCCAGGATAACCCATACCCAGCGCAGGCTCTATAAACAAGCGGTTTACCAGGCAATCCACACGCGAAACAGCCAGCAGATCAGCATCGCTCTGCGTATTAGGAATAATTTCAGAACAGGAATAGGTAGTCCCAATATTTGCATGAGAAACCTCTGCACGTAATATGCGCCCTCCGTCTGCCTGTGCTATTGCAGTATGGTGTACCGCAGAAAAAAAGTTAGTCAGACCGGTTTTACCCGGAGCATGTACACCCAGCATATATCCCAGAGAAGTAAAACCAAAAGGCTCGTTCAGTATCATCCAGTTTTTCACCTTATCACCGTAAGCCTTAGCACAAACTAAAACAAAAGCATTAAAAGCGGTATTGATGCCAAATGCAGTCCACCCTCCTTCATCTTCCAGTGCTTGCGGCAGATCCCAATGGTATAAAGTGATATAAGGTACAATACCCTGCTCCAGGCATTCGTCTATTACATGGTGGTAAAACCTGATTCCTTCTTCATTCACCAGTCCATCACCGTAAGGTAATATCCTTGGCCAGGAGATAGAGAACCTGAAAATTGAAAAGCCGAGTAATTTTACCAAAGCAATATCTTCGCGATAGCGATGATAAAAATCACAGGCAGTGACTAACTGATGCCCTTTTTTGATCTTGCCCGACCGTTTAGAAAAAGTATCCCAGATCGAAGGGCCTTTACCATATTGATCTGCTGCTCCCTCAATTTGTGCTGCAGCTGTGGCTACCCCCCAGGAAAAATCACCGCCAAAATCAGATGCTTTAATCATAATACTGATGATATAAAATGCAATATGAGAATTTAGTGTTAAGTCCCTGTTAATCTTCCATAAAATCCCTAGATAAGTTCATCAGGATTAAAACTTAAACCGATTTCCTTCAATAAAAGTGCGGCATTAAATGTTGTACAGGCACCATGCTTGAGCTGATAATCAAAGTTCATTTCACCTTCCGTTAATTGGATATCAAAATGATAATTTCTAAGTTCCTTAGCATAATCATCTATCATCTCTGATAACTGAAGATCATGGGTAGCAAATAACGTAGGCGTTTTTTCTTTGATCATCTGCTGGATAAAAACCTTCGAGCCCAGGTACTTATCCTTGCTATTCGTTCCCCTTAACATTTCATCGATCAGCACCAATGGGTGCGCTAACTCTTTTACCCCTTCCAGAATCATCTTTAACCTATTTAGCTCAGCCTTAAAGGTTGAAGTCTGGTCGTTTAGTGAATCTTTGATTCTCATATAAGTAAGAATATCAAAAATAGACGTATGCATAGATGCGGCACACACTGGCGCTCCGGAAAACGCAAGTACCATATTGATGCCTACGGTACGGAGAAAGGTACTCTTACCAGCCATATTAGAACCGGTAATAATATCTGCCGTAGGAAGACTTTCAAACTGATAATCATTGACCACACATTTATGATCGCTGATCAGCGGATGTCCTAATTCTACTGCTTCAAAATTAAAATCATTGGAGATAACAGGGAAATTCCAGTCCGGCTGGTTATGTGTGAGAGTGGCAAAAGAAATCAATTCTTCAAAATGGCTGATCGTCTCCAATCCGGCTAGTAATGGTTTCGAAAAATTAACATTCCATTGATCAAGTTTAAGAACATATTTAAAATCCCATAACAGAAAACCTTTAAGAAAGGGACCTACAAATAAGTTACGGCCCGCATCTAAAGCACCGATAATAGCCGAAAGTTTTCTGATCTGCACACTTAAAGAAGCTTTAGCAGTTTCAGCACCAAATAACCCTTTGATATACCTACTTTTCCAATCCACTTTCTGTGTCCAGTTAATAGTTTCTGCAATAGAATTGAGCAAAATAGAACTTTCGCCAAATCCAATGTTAACCGCCCCTATTTCTTTCCGGTAAAACGAAGCAAGAGCCAAATTAAATAAAAAACAAAAACCAAAAAACTGCCACCAGATTCCACCATAAATAATGCCCAGCAAAAGTAATCCGATAGAGAAAACAGGTGCTACAGCTGTATAGAGACCTAAAAGCTTATTGTGGGCAAACTCAAGCTGCCCATACATTTTATGTTCTAATTTATACTTAATTACTTCAAGCTGCTCAGGTTTATGATATTGAAGTCCAGCTCTGAAATGGAACGTATCTTCCATGTGATCTTTCATTTCAGCAATAGCTTCCTGACGCGCCATCACAGCTTCCCTCTGCTTTGGCTTGCCTAAACTATCAGCCAGCAGTTTCATTCCCTTAACAGTATTTGAGCGGTTAATAAAGGCATACAAAGAAGAAGTTCCATAGATATCCAGATCTGAAGCATACGGATGTGATTCACTGGCATAAGCAGTACCGTCACCATATTTTTGATGTCCGGTAATGATCAGATCTACTTCATTTTTAAATATAAAAAGTAATTTCTCTGCATAATTGAGTTCATTTTGCACCTTTACCTGCCTTTTCAAAATGACCATAAATCCTAAAACAGGAAAACAGGCCAATACGCCCATAAACCAATAATAGCCAGCAAGAATAATGACGGTGACCAATATAATCTCTAGTAAAAATAGCCCCAAACGGGTGTAAGATATATGATTAAGTGTCTTCTTTAATTTTGTAATACGGGATTGTTGAATTTCTACGTTATTTTGATAGTCCTTCAAAATACTATCTTTTGATTTTACCATATCTTTGCGCTATCCTTTTTTTAAATCCAGTATAGTTACGTTTACCATAACTATAAAGCAAATATACATTAATGAAGATAACCTTACTCGTTGTTGGGAAAACTGAAGATAAATACCTGATTGAAGGAATTGAAAAATACTTAAGCAGACTTAAACACTATATTGGTTTTAGCCTGGTTGTGATTCCAGATATCAAGAACACTAAAAACCTGACTGAAGCACAACAGAAAACAAAAGAGGCAGAACTGATCCTCAAACAGATCAGTAACCTTGACCTGGTTATCCTGATGGATGAAAAAGGGAAAAAATATACTTCAGTTCAGTTTTCAGATTATCTAAACAAACAAATGATTGGAAGTGTTCAGCATTTGATATTTGTTATTGGCGGTCCCTACGGCTTCGATGAGAGCATTTATAAAAGGGCAAATGGAACGATATCTTTATCAGATATGACATTTTCACATCAGATGGTCCGGTTGTTTTTTGTAGAGCAGTTGTATAGAGCATTCAGTATATTAAAAGGAGAGCCCTATCACCACGAATAATCGATGTTTTTATGGAATAATTTATTTTATGCATCTTTATAGTAGAAAGGTCAGTTATGGAAAAAATAGGTTTTACAAAGCGGAAATATCAGATGAGGAGCAAAAATAAAGGAGAAAAATGGAGCTTTACCATAGCCATCATTATCTCTATTGTTGCGTTTCTACTGATCTGGTTCTATCTATAGATCCGCATAATCAGTCATAAAAAAACCGGATGCTTACACATCCGGTTTTTTTATTTATATCAGGTGTTAAACACCTTTTTTGCTGGTCATACTTGCCTTTTTAGCAGGCTGAGCAGTTTTACTTGGTGCTTTAGCATTTGCAGGTTTGGGTGTAGCCTTAACTAACTTTTTCTCTGCTTTTTCATCACCTTTGGCTGTTTCACCTGTGCCTTCTGCTCCCGGAGCATCTTCACTAAATAAAGGAAGATCCTTCAATAGGTGGTACCAGGTAACAATTTTTTTCATGTCAGAAGTATAAACTTTCTCCTGATCATGTGTTGGAGCTACTTCAAGAAAAAAGCTCTTTAAAACCGCAGGATCAGCCTTAGCATCAGGAACATCACCCTTTACAGCAGTGATATTAGCTAAAACGTCTACCAGTTTCAAATCTTCGTCTTCACCATAAATGGTAATATCCTCTAGTGAAGCCAGTTTAGTGCTAGAAATACTAGTTACAATCTTAACTTTTTGAGCATCTAACCCTTCCAGTACATAACCTGCCTTATTTTGTCCTACAAGTTTAAATAAACCTGGTCTGCCGGATACGGCTACAATTCCTCTTAAATTCATATCATTAATCTGCTAACACTTCTATACCTAAAATTCTGTCACCTTGTTTAATATCATCAACAAGGTCTACATTTTCAATCACTTTACCAAAGACGGTGTGATTTCTGTCTAAATGTGCAGTGTTTGCTCTGCTGTGACAGATAAAAAATTGTGAACCACCAGTGTTTCTGCCAGCATGTGCCATAGATAAAACACCACGGTCATGATATTGATTTTCGCCATCCAGCTCACAGTCTATTTTGTAACCAGGACCACCTGTACCAGCTAAATGAGCTGTTTTAGGATCTTTAGAGTTTGGACATCCGGTTTGTACCATAAAGTTTGCAATTACACGGTGAAATGTAACGCCATCATAGAAACCTTCACCTGCTAATTTTTTAAAGTTCGCAACTGCCTTAGGCGCATCCTTCTCATAAAATTCGACAGTCATGTCGCCTTTTTCTGTTTTTATTATTGCTTTGCTCATATTCGTCTTTTTGTGATCGGCAAATTTAGTAAATTGTAATGACTAGACGAACAATAGTTTAACGTTAAATACATATAATAGTTAAACAATGGCACTCAAAAAAAGTAAATTCGTATTCATTTGATAGTTTAAAACTATGATGAACTATTTTTTTTGTTGGCAGTTAAACCATACGCAACAAGAAATAATTAATATTTATGAAACAGAGCCTTATCCTTTTCTTCCTGATTGTCTCTACCCTGGCCTTAAAAGCCTCTTCTATCCTGATCAATATGGATGAAGATCAAAAGAATCATCTTAAAGCCTATGGCATTGCCTATTGGAGTATTAAACAAAATACCGAAGTCAGCTGGCTGCTGAATTACAGAGGAGGCAGCTTCCTAATTAAATACAACAAAGCAGTAGAAGACGAGTGTAAAACCAGGGGTGTATCTTATACCGTACTTGCCGATGCTAAAGTAACTGTGATCCTCAATGAGATCAGTGACCCGGAAACAAATATGGAAATTGTAAAACTGGAAAAAGCACCTAAAATTGCCGTATACTCCCCAAAGAGCAAACTACCCTGGGATGATGCAGTTACTTTAGTACTTACTTATGCAGAGATCCCCTATGATATTATTTATGATGATGACGTATTAAAAGATAAACTGAGTGGCTATGACTGGCTCCATTTACACCATGAAGATTTTACGGGTCAATACGGCCGTTTTTGGAGTACTTTTAGGAATGCATCCTGGTATCAGCAAGATGTAAAAAACCAGGAGGCTACAGCAAAGCGAAATGGCTTTGCAAAAGTGTCTGCAATGAAACTGGCAGTCGTAAAAAAAATGAGTGAGTTTTGTGCAGGCGGAGGTTTCCTGTTTGCCATGTGTTCAGCTACTGATACGTTTGACATTGCTTTAAGCGCCGACGGAACAGATATTTGTGCCAGTATCTTTGATGGTGATGCTGCAGACCCTAATGCACAGGAGAAACTCAATTTTTCAAAAACATTCGCTTTTAAAGATTTTAAGCTGGACCGTAATCCAAGTAATTATGATTTCTCTGATATAGATGTTAAACAAACACGAAACCTTACAGAGCAAAATGATTACTTTACCCTTTTTGATTTTTCTGCTAAATCAGATCTCGTCCCAACCATGCTTACACAAAATCATGAGCGTGTAATTAAAGGGTTTATGGGGCAAACAACCGCTTTTAGAAAAAGCCTGATTAAATCTTCAATCACTATATTGGGAGAAAACAAAGGGGCTGCCGAAGTCCGTTACCTGCATGGAGAGATAGGAAAAGGTCAGTTTACTTTTTATGGCGGACATGATCCCGAAGATTATCAGCATGCTGTAGGTGATCCGCCAACAGATTTAAACCTGCATCCAAATTCTCCCGGATACAGGCTCATACTTAACAATGTACTTTTTCCAGCTGCGAAGAAAAAACCACAAAAAACTTAATATTAATCATAGAAATTCCAGCTTACCCCAATTTTAAATAATTTATCGGGCATTGGATATTTATATACAGTGTAATAGCCTAATCCTCCTATACCCTGATTGGCATATTCATATTTAAGGAAGATATTGGCCTTTCTTAAACTCGCCCGAATCCAAAGATCTACAATGGGATTAGTAGCAAACTTAACGGTTCTTCCAACATAAAACTGGCTAACTACTGGTGAATATGCATAGTTCTCATATTTTGAATTGTAACGCACATCAAAACCAAAATTAGTCTTTAACACCTTAAAAACTCTCTGGTCTACATAAAAACTGTTAAAAGTGTAAAAGGTAGGCGTACGCATAATATCAGTATTATTTGTCTTTTGATAAACCACATAAGAATCAAGGTTAAACTTACCATAAGTAAATTTCTTACCCACCATGATCTTTAGCATATTAATCGTACCGCTGTATTGTGCAGGGGCGATACTCGTAGAATCAACAGAAGGATTTGCCTGACGGAAATATAAATAATCTTTTATCTGGTAATATTCGGCACTCGCATCCAGCCTCAGTTTTTCATTAATATATTTGAAAGAGAAACTCACTGTTTTAGTATGATTAAAATTATTAGACCAATTCATATGGTTTCCATAGTAATCATTATAGATCTCCTCAGGCGATTTATTTTGCGCATAAACATCTAAAACAATCCTTCCTATGTCATTGCTGATCAGGAAATTACTTTTAGCTTCATACAAATAATCCCCGGCCTCTCTGCCCTGAGCAATCTGCTGCACATCTACATTCAAATCTACACGATCACTAAACCGGTAACCAGCAGACCCCAAAAGGGTCACATCCTGAAATGCAACAGTATGCTTATAAAAATAGCTTCTGTCAACCAGCCCCACCTCCTGCATATAATTATAAAAATCATGCCTGATACCAGCATCCAGTTTCAATTCATTTTTAATCACAGAAGTAGACTTCCCCCGCAGAAAAAAACTGTACATAAACTCATTCTGTATATGACTGACGGAAGTACTATCATTCGTATAGACGAGATCATTTACACCAGCTGGTAACACGGTATGGTCATCTGCTTCATTTTTCTGAAATGCGTAAGAATCCTTATCATATCTTGTTGTTAACGTAATCTTATTGGTAGGTAATACTTTTTTAGTGATCTCCTGCTCCAGCGTATCAATACGGCCCACAAAATAAATCTGCTTAATCAAAAAAGTATTTTTTCTATAGATCTGCCTCGTATCACTCAATCTAACCGCCTGTGCAGCTCTATCAATAGATTGTGACTTCCCTGAAAAAATAGTGTCATTTGTAATGGAACCATTTTCGTAGGCTTTCATGGTATTAAAAATAGCATTGGCAAATAGCGTATACCGCTTATTTTTTGAAGTATACCAGGTAAAAAAAGTACCGTTCAGCACATCTCCCCTTTGCCGGGTATAGAGACCATTGGCACCAATCCTATTGTAACTGCCTCCAATATTCCAGCGTTTATTGATATTCTGCGTATGGGTCACATGAAAAAGCTGTTCTGCATCTCCACTATATTGCCCAAAATAACTAAGATTGGTGAAGGGCGTACGTGCCTGATAGTAAACAATATCATCATGCCCCAAAGCATACCAGTCCAGCGAGTGGAAACCAGCATTAAAACCAATAGTTTTATCAGGCTCAAATAACAAAGCCTTTGCAGCCAGCCCAATATTACCTGTATTGATGGTCGGTCTCCTGGGCTGTTGTATAGGGCTATAATTTTGCATTTGCCTTAAACTTGTGTCCAAAGCCAAAGTCTGAATACTGTCTTTAGTTAGCTTAAGCGTAGTATAACGAACAAATCTGGAAGTAAAAATAACGGAATCTTTACCATTCTCCATCTTGTTCCTAACAGAATCCAGCTCTTTATTATTTCTTACATTGGTCTTCAAATCCTGGGCAATAACCCCTTGCATTCCAAATGAAAAGCAGATCAGAAAAAATAAAACAATCGTTTTAAACATTATAATTGAGAAATTAACTGGCTTAATATTTTAGTCATCTTTGGTTCAGCAGCCCGCGCTGTAGCCAGTATTTCTTCTAAACTCACAGGTAATAGCACTTCCGGAAAACCTTCATCAGTTAATACTGAAATGGCAAAAACCGGTATACTCATATGATTTGCTACAATTACCTCAGGCACTGTACTCATTCCTACTGCATCACCACCTATAATACGCAGATATTTATATTCTGCTTTTGTCTCCAGATTAGGACCTGTTACAGACACATAAACCCCCTCATGACAGGTAATCTGTTCTTCTTTTGAAATCACCAGCGCTTTACTGATCAGTCCTTTATGATAAGGCTGGCTCATATCTGGAAACCTTGGTCCCATAGAAGAGTCATTATTCCCGCGCAGCGGGCTCTCAGGCTGCAGGTTAATATGGTCATTGATCACCATCAGGTCACCCTTTTTAAAATCAGGGTTTAATGATCCGGCTGCGTTAGAAACAAATAAATATTGAATGCCCAATGCTTTCATCACCCGTATAGGAAATGTAATTTGCTGCATCGAATATCCCTCATAATAATGAAGACGGCCCTGCATGGCGACAACTTTTTTACCATTTAAAGTACCGAAAATAAGCTTCCCAGAATGAAATTCTAACGTAGAAATTGGAAAATTAGGGATATTGGAATACATCAGACTAAATTCTACTTCAATCTCATTCACTAATCCTCCCAGCCCGGTTCCCAAAACAATTCCTACTTCGGGGTGGAAATCACTATTTTTTCGCTTTATATATTCAACGGTTTCGTGCAGTGTCTGAAACATATTTAAGTATCTTTTGATCAAATATTTTTTTGCGGCCCGCCTCAACATCAATGCAGATCGGCAAGTAAAATACAGGCAAATCTAACAGTAATTCTTTGATTGTAACATCAAATAAACGCTGCGCATCCTTTTCTGTTGTGATGATGATTTTTTCTTTTGCCGGATGCTGCAGAAATGCCTCAACCAATTTACTCAAATTCTGCGAACTAAACGTATGGTGATCAGGATAATCATGATGCACAATAGCTGAAGAGAACAATGTTAGCTCATCTATTAAAGGCTTTGGGTTGGCAATTCCTGTCAGTAAAAAAATAGTTTTACCGGTCAGACGATCCCTGCTTAAGGTCTCTTTGCTAAACAGACCAACAAGATCATTGTACTGAATAGAAGAAAAGAAAAGTCGCTCAGCAGCTGTCTTATTAAACTTATTGAAGCAATGGGATCGTTGTTCGGCTGTAATATTCTCAGGTGATTTGGTGATCAGTAAAGCCGATGCACGTTTATATCCCCAAAAAGGCTCCCTCATATTTCCCGCTGGCAACAGGAACTGCGGACGCAGTAATTTATGAAATTCAAAAAGTAAGATGCTGAAACCAGGGCTTACAGCTCTATGCTGATAAGCATCATCCAATATGATCAGGTCATGTGTAGATTTTAGCTGGTTAATACCAAAAACGCGGTCCTCACATACCGCCACCGTTACCTGTGGAAATTTATGATAGAACTGTAATGGCTCATCCCCTATTGATTTCGCGGTAGCAGTATCATCAGCATATAAAAAACCCCTGGTATCCCGTCCGTAACCGCGACTTAAAATTGCAATTTTATAATCCGAAAGTAAGTTTACCAGGTATTCTGTAACCGGACTCTTACCCGAGCCTCCAACTACAAGATTACCTACGCAGATCACCGGAAGGTCAAAATGGCTTGATTTAAACAAGCCCCAGTCATATAATTTGTTTCTGCATATAATCACTACTCCATAGAGCAGAGAAAAGGGCAGTAACAGCAATCTCAGGTATCTTATCATCGTATGGATTCAAAAATAAGAATAAAATAAAAACTACCTTTGCACAAACAATTTTTTTATATCATGCTCAAAGGATTTTTTAACGTACCCACACCGACGAACGAACCTATTTTTGGCTACGCTCCCGGAAGTAAAGAACGTGAATTATTGAAAGCTGCTCTGGAAGAAGCGCGTTCAAAACAAGGCGATATACCTATGTATATCGGTGGTAAACCAGTCCATACTGATAAAAAGGGCAAAGTTACTCCACCACACGACCATCAGCATATCTTAGCCCAATATAGTATTGGCGATAAAACACATGTTCAGCAAGCTATAGATGCAGCACTAGCAGCAAAAGAACAATGGGAAAACCTGGCATGGGAACAACGGGCTTCTATATTTTTAAAAGTAGCTGATTTAATTTCAGGGCCTTACCGTTACAAGTTAAGTGCAGCTACGATGCTTGGACAATCAAAAAATGCTTACCAGGCAGAAATTGATGCCGTTTGTGAACTAATAGATTTTCTGCGTTTCAATGTAACTTACCTCTCAGAAATTTATCAACAGCAGCCCCCTGTTTCTCCTAAAGGCGTATGGAATAGAGTAGAGCAACGTCCTCTGGAAGGATTTGTATTCGCTTTAACACCATTCAACTTTACAGCTATCGCAGGAAACCTGCCAACTTCAGCAGCGCTGATGGGTAATGTCGTAGTATGGAAACCGGCAGATACGCAAGTTTATGCAGCTAACCTCTTAATGGAGATCTTTATAGAAGCAGGCTTACCAGCTGGTGTAATTAACCTGATCTATGCAGATGGACCGGAAACTGGCGATGTCATCTTTAACAGTCCTGATTTTGCCGGAATTCACTTCACGGGTTCTACTCCTGTTTTTCAGCATATCTGGAAAACAATAGGAACAAATATTCATAAATATAAAACGTATCCCCGCATTGTAGGCGAAACTGGTGGTAAAGACTTTATCCTTGTACATGGTACTGCCGATGCAGAAGTTTCAAGTACTGCTATCTTACGTGGTGCATTTGAATACCAGGGACAAAAATGTTCTGCTGCTTCAAGGGTATATATTGCAAAAAGTATATGGCCTGCAGTTAAAGAACTATTACTGCGCGATCTTGCTACTTTAAAAATGGGAGGTACTGAAGATTTCAGTAACTTCATTAATGCAGTGATCGACGAAAAGTCATTCAACAAGCTAACGAAGTATATTGATCAGGCAAAAGCAGATACTACAGTAGAAATCATTGCCGGTGGAAATTATGATAAGTCTAAAGGATACTTTATAGAGCCTACAGTAATGGTGGTTCAGGATCCTAAATACACAACGATGTGTGAAGAATTATTTGGTCCGGTATTATCCGTATATATTTATGATGACGCTGATTTTGATCAGATTCTTAAAGTGATCGATACGACATCAGTATATGCTTTAACAGGTGCAATAATTGCACAGGACCGTTATATCATTGAGCAGGCATCTTATGCTTTACGCAACTCTGCAGGTAATTTCTATATCAACGATAAATGTACAGGAGCCGTTGTTGGTCAGCAGCCTTTCGGTGGCGCCAGAGGTTCTGGTACCAATGATAAAGCAGGTTCTATGATTAATTTATTACGCTGGGTTTCTCCGCGTACCATAAAAGAATCGTTCGATCCGCCAAAAGATTACCGTTATCCGTTTTTAGGATAATTTGATAAAAAAGCCAATAACTGAAATCAGTTTATTGGCTTTTTTATGATTAAGGCTTTCCCTTATCTACTATTCCATCCATCTTAAAGACAGAAGAAATATGATCATTAGATTCTGTTGTTACACCTAAATCGCTAATCAAGCCTGTTTCCAAGCTGTAAACCCAGCCATGTATACCAAGCTTCTTACCATTAGCCCATCTATTTTGTACAATTGATGTTTTCGTTAGATTAAACACTCCCTCTATCACATTCAATTCCACTAACCTGTCAAATCTTTTCTTCTCACTAGAAATGAGATCTAATTCATGGTAATGCAAACGGTAAGTATCTTTAATATTTCTTAACCAGTTATCAATTATTCCAAACTGCTTATTCCCTAATGCAGCTTGTACCCCACCACATCCATAATGTCCGCAAACAATCACATGTTCTACCTCTAGCACATTCACCGCATAATCCAGTACACTTAACATATTCATATCTGTATGTACAACTACATTGGCAATGTTACGGTGAACAAAAATATCTCCCGGAGTAGTATTAGTAATTTGGTTGGCAGGTACCCTGCTATCAGAACAGCCTATCCATAAAACTGGAGGTTTCTGTCCTGCCGAAAGACGTTCGAAATAAGTAGGGTCTTCTGCTAAAGTAGCTGCAACCCATTCTTTATTTCCTTTTAGTAATCCTTCGTATGTAATTTCGTGAGTATGTTGACTTATTTTTGAGCACATATTATTTTATATTTTATCAATCCGTTGAATACATTACGCTGCCAATTTCCAAGATAATTATAATCCTTTTTATCTCAGCATAATGAAGATATTTAGAGCGTACTGATACCTGATTTAACTCATCTTAAATTAGCTAAACTTATTCAATGTACCAGCAATTTTATATGATCAGCCTAAATTGGGTGGCGGAGTAGGAACTGAAGGATGATAAGGGTTTACATACCGCTTAAAATGATCTATATAACAATTTCTAACACTAAATCCCCTGATTACAGGTACATCAGTAAAATTATTATAATGGAGATCAATCTTAAAGTCTGCCTTTTTTAGGACATCCTTTCCGCTGCCATCTTCAGAGCTGTGTTCCTGTTCAAGCTGCAGGATCGCAGACTTTACAATATTCTTATCCAATAAATAAATAAACACCGGAGCTACAGAGATCACCATCTTGGATATAAAGATGCTGATAAATGCAATAATGATGATTAAACGGTATTTACGGAAAAACATGTAAGGCTACGGCTTTATTTACTTTTCAAATATAACACCTAAAGAACTTGGTTCCTATTTTGCGCATTCGAAAACAGTACAAAATTAATGTATGGCTGTAAAGTTTACAATACCGAAGGTAATTTTTACATTTATACAACGATGATGAATACTTAAAATCATCAACCAATAAAACCAATATAAACTGAACTTTAAATATATCCATGAATAATAAAATAGCATTACTACAGGACAAAATAAAACAGGCACATGCTGGTGGTGGTTCGCTAAGAATAGAAAGTCAACATAAAAAAGGTAAATTAACTGCCCGTGAGCGGTTACATTTTCTTCTGGATGAAGGATCATTCGAAGAAATCGGTATGCTGGTTACCCATAGGAGTGTCGATTTTGGAATGGAGACAGAAATATATCCCGGAGATGGCGTAGTAACAGGCTATGGAAATATCAACGGAAGGCTAGTTTATGTATTCTCACAGGACTTCACCGTTTTTGGAGGCTCTCTATCCGAAACCCATGCAGAAAAGATCT
>Ga0233344_1000036_pt1 | contig 27818 bp, 24 predicted proteins | sample GEONDECOMP281_FD_180697 | JGI IMG/M metagenome (GOLD analysis project Ga0233344, IMG submission 180697) | Leaf litter microbial communities from Shasta-Trinity National Forest, California, United States - GEON-DECOMP-281 | ecosystem: Environmental > Terrestrial > Plant litter > Unclassified...
GCATGATTTTATTGAGCGCCTTCCGGGAGGATACCAATACAATGTAATGGAAAGAGGTGCTACGCTATCTGCCGGGCAGGCACAGCTGATCTCTTTTATCAGGGCTTTAGTTTATAACCCATCTATCCTGGTATTGGATGAAGCTACTTCTTCTGTAGATACAGAAACAGAAATGCTGATTCAGACAGCTATTGATAAATTAATGAAAGGCCGTACATCGATTGTGATTGCCCACCGCTTATCCACGATACAGAAGGCAGATCAGATCATTGTCCTGGATAAAGGGGAGATCAAAGAAATAGGGAATCACCAGGAATTACTTAAGCTGGATGGTTATTATAAACGCCTATACGACCTCCAGTTTAACTCAGTCGGGATCGCTAAGTAGTTTTAATAATATCTTTTCATTAATGTTCAAATTGCATTTGGCATTCCATTCAATAATCTTAGATTTGCATAAAAAAATATAGATACATGAGTGTTTTAGTAAATAAAGATTCAAAAGTAATTGTACAAGGTTTTACCGGAACTGAAGGTAGTTACCATGCTGCACAAATGATAGAATACGGAACTGACGTAGTTGGCGGGGTTACTCCCGGTAAAGGCGGACAAACTCATTTAGACAGACCGGTTTTTAATACGGTTAAAGATGCAGTTGATCAGGCCGGTGCGAATGTATCTATCATTTTTGTCCCGCCTGCATTTGCGGCAGATGCCATCATGGAAGCTGCAGAGGCTGGAATCAAAGTTATTGTATGCATTACTGAAGGTATCCCTACTAAGGATATGATCCAGGTTAAAGAATATATTGCTGATAGGGATTGCCGTTTAATTGGTCCTAACTGTCCGGGTGTAATTACTGCTGATGAAGCTAAAATTGGTATTATGCCAGGTTTTATCTTCAAAAAAGGTACAGTAGGTGTAGTATCTAAATCAGGTACATTAACTTATGAAGCTGTTGATCAGGTAGTAAAAGCTGGTTTAGGTATCACTACTGCAATTGGTATTGGCGGAGATCCGATTATTGGAACTACCACTAAAGAAGCTGTTGAACTGTTGATGAATGATCCTGAAACTGAAGGAATCATCATGATCGGAGAAATAGGTGGTGGCATGGAAGCTGAAGCTGCACTTTGGATCAAAGCAAATGGTACTAAACCTGTAGTTGGATTCATCGCTGGTCAGACTGCTCCGGCAGGACGCAGAATGGGTCATGCTGGTGCGATCGTTGGCGGTGCCGATGATACTGCTGCTGCGAAAATGAAAATTATGGCAGAATGTGGTATTACAGTAGTAGAAAGCCCTGCTGAAATTGGTGAGGCAATGGCAGCATTATTAAAGAAATAGTCCTTCATTAATAAAGATATAGACGAGGCTTCCCATTCGGGTAAGCCTCGTTTTTTTTGCCGTTATATCCAATTTTTGTCACCTTAAATTGTTACGTATGCTAAAAACCAATGGCACGCGTTAAGCGTAAATAAACACATGAAGGACATGATCAGTAAATCAATAGTAATCGCCGGACTTTTTTTTATGACCAGCTTAATGGCTTGCGCACAAAAGCAGGATAAGAAGATAGACAGCGCACATATAATTACCAATAAAATGAACTGGAATAAATTAACTAAAGAAGAAGAGGATGTAATTGTACATAAAGGGACAGAATATCCGGGAACAGGAAAACTGCTTAATAATACGGTAAAAGGTACCTATTACTGTAAACGTTGTAATGCGCCGCTTTACCGTTCAGAATCAAAGTTTGAATCAGAATGTGGATGGCCAAGTTTCGATGACGAGATCAAGGGAGCAGTACTAAGAATACCAGATGCTGACGGTTCACGAACAGAAATTGTTTGTGCAAATTGCAAGGCGCATTTAGGTCATGTATTCTTTGGCGAAGGCTTCACTGCCAAAAATACCCGTAACTGTGTTAACTCTGTTTCAATGAATTTTGTTGCCGATAAATAGCCCTAAATCTATCTAGAATAGCCTAAAGTGCCTATGATCAGTTCATTGGGACTTTAGGCCTTAGGATGGTAAGTTTTTTTTATATAGATTTGTCGTTCCACCAACAAAATTAAATATGAAATATTGTTTGCTTTTATGGAGTATGTTTATGTTTTTGCAAGCTAATGCACAAGCGGATACTACAGGATTAGATAGCGCAGCGCGCACAAAAACAGGTCTCGCAACCTATTATCATAGAAAATTTGAAGGGCATAGAACTACCAGCGGTGCCAGATACCGCGGTAAAAAATATACTGCCGCTCACATGAGTCTTCCTTTGGGTACAATCGTTACTGTAACCAATCTTTCAAATGGAAAATCAGTAGAGGTAGAGATCAATGATAGAGGCCCCCATAGCAGAAGATACATTATCGATGTTTCTGAATCTGCTGCCAAAGATCTTGGCTTCTTTAATAAAGGACAATCAAGAGTTACGATCAGTTACGAACACCAATCGTAATCATTGAACTATTCGGGGTTAAAGTCAGATTTATAAATGTTACTAACATTTGTAAATGGAAATTCTGTCACATTAAAAAATCATTAACAAGTTTCTAAAGTAAATAATAGGTAATTTTTTCCCCTGATTGTGGATAATTACGTCCTCTTGTTAACAACTATTACTAACGCTGTCAAGCCTCAAAGTTTATATTTGTTTTAACGGAAATCCTGACAATCTTATCAAATTATTGTTAGCTAAGGATTTAATATTTAATTATTTAACATTAAATAGTGAATCTTTTTAATTGAATCTTTTTGATTTTTTAATTAAAGACCAATGAAAATAGGTTTAAGGAGACCGCGACGCTAATTAGATTGTACATCATTTAAAATATACTATGGAAGAAGAAGTATTACTGAAAGAGAATAAAGATCGCTTTGTCCTGTTGCCAATTAAGTACCCGGCAATCTGGGAAATGTATAAAAAGAGTGAAGCTAGTTTTTGGACAGCAGAAGAGATAGACCTGTCAGATGATCAAAAACATTGGGATAACCTCAATGATGGCGAGCGGCATTTCATTTCTCATATTCTTGCTTTCTTCTCTGCCAGTGATGGTATTGTGAATGAAAACCTTGCGGTAAACTTTATGAGTGAAGTTCAGCTGCCCGAAGCACGTTGTTTTTATGGTTTCCAGATCATGATGGAGAATATCCACTCAGAAACTTATGCTTTGTTAATTGATACTTATATCAAGGATGAAGTAGAAAAAGACAGATTATTTCATGCTATTGAGACTGTACCTTGTGTAAAGAAAAAAGCGGAGTGGGCTTTAAGATGGATTGACGGAGGAAACTTTGCAGAACGTCTGGTTGCTTTTGCTGCGGTTGAAGGTATTTTCTTTAGCGGAAGTTTTTGCTCTATTTTCTGGTTAAAAAAACGTGGTCTGATGCCAGGTTTAACCTTTAGCAATGAACTGATCTCCAGAGATGAGGGAATGCACTGCGAATTTGCGTGCCTGCTTTATAAGATGCTGGAAAACAGATTGACTCAGGAAGCGGTACATGGCATTATAAAAGATGCTGTAGAAATAGAAAAAGAATTTGTCACCGATGCCCTGCCGGTAGCACTGATTGGAATGAATGCAAAACTAATGTCTCAGTATATTGAATTTGTAGCCGATAGATGGTCTACAGAACTGGGATACGATAAAATATACAATGCTACTAATCCATTTGATTTTATGGAGATGATCTCTTTACAGGGGAAAACCAACTTCTTTGAGAAACGTGTTGGAGATTATCAAAAGAGTGGTGTGTTGACTTCATCAGAAGATAAAGCTTCAGCTTTCTCTCTGGATGATGATTTTTAATACCTATTAAGCCTTTGTTTAACTAAGTATTGATTCATATATAATATAAATTATTGCCGGTGTTCATTTGTCCCTGACAACAGAATATGCAATACAAAACCTAAGAAATATGTTTGTAGAAAAAAGAGATGGTCGTAAAGAAGCGGTGCGATTTGATAAGATCACAGCGCGAATTGAAAAGTTGTGTTATGGCTTCAATGCTGAACTGGTTGATCCTATAGATGTAGCCAAGAAAGTTATTGAAGGCTTATTTGATGGTGTTACCACTTCAGAATTAGATAACCTTGCTGCTGAAACCGCAGCCTCTTTAACCACGAAACATCCTGACTATGCGCTGTTAGCTTCAAGAATAGCCGTGTCTAACCTGCACAAAAATACGATCAAATCGTTTTCCAAAACGATGGAAATGTTGTATGCCTATGTAGATCCTAAAACTGATAAATCTGCTTCTTTAATTGCAGAAGATGTTTGGGAAGTAATCAAAGAAAATGCTGATCTTTTAGACAGTACCATCATATATGACAGAGATTTTGGATTCGATTATTTTGGGTTTAAAACTTTAGAAAAATCATACCTGCTAAAAGTTAACGGTGTAATCGTTGAGCGTCCGCAGCATTTATATATGCGTGTAGCCGTAGGTATTCATAAAAGTGATATCGATAGCGTAATTGCTACCTATAACCTGATGAGCGAGCGCTGGTTTACCCATGGTACACCAACATTGTTCAATGCAGGAACACCTAAACCGCAAATGTCATCCTGCTTCTTGCTGACTATGCAGGACGATAGTATTGAAGGAATTTATGATACCTTAAAACAAACTGCTAAAATCTCGCAAAGTGCTGGCGGTATTGGTTTAAGTATCCACAATGTAAGGGCAACAGGTGCTTATATCAGCGGAACCAATGGTACCAGTAATGGTATTGTGCCGATGTTAAAAGTATTTAACGATACCGCACGTTATGTAGATCAGGGCGGGGGTAAGCGTAAAGGTGCTTTTGCAATATACTTAGAGCCATGGCATGCTGATGTTTTCGCTTTTCTGGACTTGCGTAAAAATCACGGTAAAGAAGAAATGCGTGCGCGTGATCTATTCTATGCATTATGGATTTGTGATCTGTTTATGCAACGTGTAGAAGATAATGGCGACTGGAGCTTATTCAGTCCGGATGAAGCACCAGGATTAGCTGATTGCTGGGGTCCGGAATTTAATGCTTTATATGAGCGTTATGAAAAAGAAGGCCGTGCCCGCAAAACAATCAAAGCACAGGAGTTATGGTTTGCTATCCTGGATTCACAAATTGAAACCGGAACGCCTTATTTGTTATACAAAGATGCTGCAAACGGTAAATCAAACCAGCAGAACCTAGGAACAATCAAAAGTTCTAACCTCTGTACAGAGATCATGGAGTTTAGCTCTAAAGAAGAAGTTGCCGTATGTAACTTAGCTTCTCTTGCTTTACCAAGGTTTGTGGTAAACGGAGAATTTGATCACCAGAAATTATATGATGTAACTTACCAGGCTACTTTAAACCTAAACAAAGTAATCGATTATAACTATTACCCAATAGAAGAAGCAAGATACTCTAACATGCGCCACAGACCAGTTGGTTTAGGTGTACAGGGACTGGCTGATGCATTTATCTTAATGCGTTTACCTTTTGAAAGCGAAGGGGCAAAAGAATTGAACAAAGAGATCTTTGAAACAATTTACTTTGCAGCAATGACTGCTTCTCATGATCTTGCTTTAAAAGATGGTGCTTATGAAACCTTTAAAGGTTCTCCTTTATCTGAAGGTAAGTTCCAGTTTGATCTTTGGAAAGTAAAACCTACCAGTAACCGTTGGGATTGGGAAACTTTACGTACCAAAGTAGTTAAAGATGGTGTACGTAACTCTTTATTAGTTGCACCAATGCCTACCGCTTCAACTTCACAGATTTTAGGTAACAATGAGTGCTTTGAACCTTATACTTCTAATATTTATACCAGACGTGTATTGAGTGGTGAGTTTGTTGTGGTAAACAAACATTTGCTGAAAGACTTAGTTGCTTTAGGCCTTTGGACACCAGCCATGAAAGACAGAATTATTTTAGCTAATGGTTCTGTTCAGGATATCGCAGAAATCCCTGATTACATCAAAGAATTGTACAAAACAGTTTGGGAGATCAAAATGCGTAGTATCATTGATATGGCAGCTGACCGTGGTGCTTATATTTGCCAGTCGCAATCATTGAATCTATTCATCAATGCACCTAATACTTCTAAATTGACTTCAATGCATTTCTATGCATGGAAAAAAGGCTTAAAAACAGGCATGTATTATCTGCGTACTCAGGCAGCTTCTCAGGCAGTTAAGTTCACTGTAGAAAACCAGGCTGGTAAAACTTTAGAGCCTGTAATTCCAGAACACATTGATCAGGTGGTAGAAGAGATTACAGACGGACCTGTTTGTTCTATGGAAGAAGGCTGTATCAGCTGCTCAGGATAATCTAAATCTCATAAAATTAACAGTTTCAAGTACGGTAATTCATTTTACCGTACTTTTGTTTTTTAATACCTGCTCATTAATGGCCAAACACGAAATCATACCATGCGAACGCTGCGGTGCGCCTATTGAGTGTAAGGCTAACTCTTATACTAAATGTCAGTGTAGCGTAGTGTATCTCGATCTCAACGAGATGCAGTATATCAGTGAGCAATATGACAGCTGTCTTTGTGCTAAATGTTTATTTGAACTGCAGCAGGAATACAGGGGTAGCGTGTCTGCTATTGCGCTTTAAGATAACAGATCGGGATCTTTTCTTTTTGAATATATAGGTGAAGGTTCTGCTAATAGAGCTTGATGTGCATCATTTATTTTATAATCATCAGCCTCAATTTGCAGATTAAAACTACGGAGTATTTTATCATATTCAACTGCTTCTCTTTTATTGAAAAATACATCTTCATGAGGCAAATAATCTATGGGAAGATCTTCAAAATGAACGATCCTGGGATTAACAGGACTGCTTACTTCTCCTTCAAAAGAGACAATTAGATTTTTTGTAGCTGATCTAATCAAATTTTTATGACTTAGGCTGCCATTAAAAAACTGGAGTAAATTAGTTGTGCTGCATTCATAAGCTAAGAACCGATCAATGTTTTGTTCAGAACAATCTACCCACTCTATTACAAGAGGCGACCGTTGTTCAGTTTTATAGAGTACAGTTGTAGGATATTCGGGGTATAATAATATCCCGATTCTTTCCAAATTTGAAAATGGAAAGCTTTTTAGTTTTATGCCAGTTAAGTTTTTCATGTTTTTATTGATTTGAAGACGAACTATGATGGTTAATTAATTTTTTGAGTAGGGCATTATTTGTTTAGATATGGTAAATCTTTTTGATAGATCAGTGCTGGTATATTCGAAAAAACTAAAGTGCCCACTTGTACCGGAGTCAATGGAAGAATTATTGGATAGACCATCATTAATCGTCAAAGTACCTTTAGCGATATGTGTACCTAGCTTTTTATATAAGTCTTTCCTGCCTTTACTGAGTATATTTAGCCTTGCTATCGCTTGTTCTTCCGAATCGAACATGGATAGTGCATAGCCAACACAATCATTCTTTTCGGCTTCATTGTAGCAGGAGTGTAGATATCTGGGAATGAAATTTCGCTCATCATTGATCAATTGAAATACCCATCTAAAAGCTTCACGATTTCTGGTTGTACAATTTACTATTTCACATTTGTGAAACTTCTCTATGAAGTATTTGTGCTTTAATTCCATATTTTTTCTATCAGTAATAATGGGTTAAATTTAGTTCTTTAAAATTGAATTATAACATACTTTTAAAATAATTTATTTTTTATATTTATTTATTTTTTTAAAATATTAATCAATTAACTGCCATTTCAGAATAATTAATCACAGAATTTTTTTTCTGTTAACTTTGCACCACAAAATTCATATAAATGGCTAAAGTACAAGTTGGATTGGTGCAGATGAGCTGCACCAGTAGCAAACAAGAAAATTTAGATAAAGCAATTGTAAAGATTCGTGAGGTTGCTGCGCAGGGTGCCCAGGTGGTATGTTTGCAGGAGCTGTTTACCTCACTTTATTTCTGCGACGAGGAGGATTATGAAAACTTTAAGCTGGCAGAAGCTATTCCCGGCCCTTCAACAGATGTTTTATCTGCTGTAGCTGCCGAGTTAAATGTAGTGATCGTTGCTTCTCTTTTTGAAAAAAGAGCAGAAGGACTATACCATAATACCACTGCTGTTTTGGATGCTGATGGCACTTATCTGGGTAAATACCGCAAAATGCATATTCCGGATGATCCCGGCTTTTATGAGAAATTCTACTTCACTCCCGGAGATCTGGGTTACAAAGTCTTTAAAACCAAATATGCTAAAATAGGTGTACTGATCTGCTGGGATCAATGGTATCCTGAAGCTGCACGTTTAACGGCGCTGATGGGTGCTGATTTTCTGGTTTACCCAACTGCAATCGGATGGGCTACTACACAGGATGAAGAAACAAATAAAGAACAATATAATGCATGGCAGACTATCCAGCGTTCACATTCTATTGCAAATGGTGTTCCTGTAGTGAGTATTAACCGTGTAGGTGAAGAAGCTGGTGTTTCTTTCTGGGGAGGGTCTTTTGTATCTAATCCATTTGGAACACTTTTATACCAGGCATCTCATGATCAGGAAGAATTAAAAGTAGTAGAGCTAGACCTGTCTAAATCTAACCACTACAGAACGCACTGGCCTTTCTTACGCGATAGAAGAATTGATAGTTATTCACAAATTACCAAAAGATATATTGATGACGAGTCTATTTGATAACTCGCCAAGGAGAGCTGGATACCGCTTTCCGGCAGAATGGGAAAAACATGAGGCTACATGGTTAACATGGCCTCATAAAGAGGCTTCGTGGCCTGGAAAGATTGATACAATTTATGCACCTTATTGTGAGTTTATTAAGATTATAGCTACAGGTGAAAAGGTAAGGATCAATGTAAATGACGAAGCTACAAAGGCTTTTGCAACATCGAAATTATATGCGGCAGGTGCAGACCTTTCACAGATCGAGTTTTACTTTAACCCTAGTAATGATGCCTGGTGCCGTGACCATGGCCCTGCTTTTCTGATCAACCCTGCATCAGATCAAAAGAAGGTAGTGGTAGACTGGGATTATAACGCCTGGGGAGATAAATATCCTCCCTATGATCTGGATGATGTGATACCTACCAGAATTGGCGACCATTTCAACCTTCCGGTTTTTAATCCCGGTATTGTAATGGAAGGTGGTTCAGTTGAATTTAACGGTGCGGGCACCATTTTAACTTCCAGAGCTTGTTTGTTAAATAAAAACAGAAACCCTCACTTAAACCAGGAACAGATAGAAGAGTACCTGAAAGAATGTTATGGTGCGTTGCAAATACTTTGGGTAGGTGATGGAATTGTAGGTGATGATACAGATGGTCATATCGATGATATCACCCGTTTTGTAAACCCGAATACTGTTTTAACTGTGGTAGAATCCAATCCATTGGATGAAAACTATATCCTGCTCAAAGAAAATCTGGAGGAATTAAAAGCAATGCGCTTATTCAATGGTATGCCTTTAAATATTATCGAATTGCCAATGCCTTCACCGGTCATCCATGAAGATACGAGACTGCCAGCATCCTATGCTAATTTTTATATTGCCAATGCAGCAGTGATCGTTCCTACATTCAGGGATGTAAATGATAAAATTGCCTTAGCGATTATACGTGATGCTTTTCCAGATCGGCAAGTGGTGGGGATAGATTCGACAGATATTATATGGGGATTAGGCAGCTTTCACTGTTTGAGTCAGCAGGAGCCAGCTATTTAAAGAAAAAATATAACCGAATGAACCTGCATCAGATAGCCATATAAAAAAAAGCATATATGATGCCAGCTTATTAACCAAAAAATATAAACAACAAATGAAATTATTAGAAGGAAAAACAGCATTAGTAACTGGTGCTTCAAAAGGAATAGGCCGTAAAATAGCAGAAAAATTTGCAGAACAGGGAGCTAACGTGGCTTTTACTTACTTATCATCTGTAGAAAAAGGAGAAGCTTTAGAGCAGGAATTGCAGTCATTTGGAACAAAAATCAAAGGTTATCGCTCTGATGCTTCAAATTTTGCTGATGCTGAAAAGCTAATTGCTGATATTGTAGCTGATTTTGGTACTCTTGACATTGTTGTCAATAATGCTGGTATCACTAAAGACGGATTGTTAATGCGTATGAGTGAAGAGAACTGGGACGACGTGATCAACGTAAATCTGAAATCGGTATTTAATGTAACTAAAGCTGCCTCAAAGATCATGATGAAAAACCGCAAAGGGTCATTCATCAATCTAAGTTCAGTAGTAGGTGTTCAGGGAAATGCAGGACAGGCAAATTATGCAGCCTCTAAGGCGGGTATAATTGGTTTCTCTAAATCTGTAGCCAAAGAACTGGGATCAAGAAATATCCGTACCAATGTTGTTGCTCCGGGATTTATCCGTACGGAAATGACAGATGTACTGGATCCTAAGGTAGTAAAAGGATGGGAAGATGGAATTCCTTTGAAAAGAGCAGGGGAGCCGGAAGATGTAGCTAATGTTTGCGTATTTCTTGCGTCAGATATGAGCGCTTATGTTACCGGACAAGTACTATCTGTTTGCGGTGGCATGCTGTAAAAAAAAAGATTTCTGAAAATAGATACAGGCGTCAGGGATTTTCCCTGACGCCTTTTTTTTAGCATCTTTACTTTTAGCAATGGGCAATTCATTTACTTTTTATTCCTTTCTGGCACTGCTTGGATGCTTGCTGACAGGCATTTTTTTTGCCTGGTTACTTTATGGTCAGCCCTCTGCACTGACCAAACGGCTGCGTATTATCTTAGCCATTTTTAGGGCAATATCCCTATCCTTAATTTTATGGCTATTATTTTCTCCTCTGATCCGCCAAATCAGTTATACACTCGAAAAGCCTATTATTGTTATTGCTCAGGACAACTCTCAATCCGCAGGTACCTTTATGCCAGTGGGCTTCTCTTTGTCAAAATACCAAAAGGAACTGAAACAGCTAAATAAGGATCTTTCTGAAAAATATGACGTAAGACTATATAGTTTTAGTGATCAGGTGATCAGCGGGCTCGATTTTAGCTATAAAGGGAAATTAACAAATGCTTCTTCATTAGCCGTCAGGTTAACAGATGAACTAATGAACAAAAATGTAGGTGCTGTTATATTGGCAACTGATGGCATTTTTAATAGAGGAGGCAGTCCTGCTGCTTCGCTGATTAATTTGAAAGCACCCGTGTATACCATTGCATTGGGAGATACCATACCTAAAAAAGATCTCCTGATCGCTAACTTAAATGCAAATGAGCTGATTTACCTCGGCAATAATTTTACTATAGAAATGCAGGTGCAGGCTGATCAATGTAAAAATGAACAGACCCTGCTTACTGTAAAAGAAGATGGAAAGCTGATACATGAAGAGCTGGTTAAGCTGAATGAAGTGCTATTTTCAAAAAATATCCCTATTCTTTTGAAGGCTTCTGTTATAGGCCTGCATAAGTATACAGTTACCTTATCTGCTATAAAAGGAGAAATTTCCGTAAAAAATAACAGTCAGCAGGTGATCGTTGAAGTCATTGACGACAGAAAAAAGATACTGATTGCCGCTGGTGGTCCTCATCCGGATATCGCGGCACTCAAAGCAGCCATTGAACTGAATAAACATAACGAGGTTTCTGTAGTTTTAAATAAAGACCTCGTGTCTGTTAACCCAAAAGCTTATGGGTTGGTCATCCTTTATCAGCTGCCAAGTTTATCTTTTGATAGCTCCTTTTTTATAGACAAGATTAAACTAGCGAAAATCCCGTCATGGTATATCATAGGGGCACAAAGTAATATACCGCAGTTTAACCAAATACAGCATTTAGTAAATCTTTCGGCCAATAATGCTGCCTTGCAATATACATCCAGTGATATCAGCAAAAATATAACTGCTTTTGATCTGGATGAAACCAATAGGAAAATGATCGAGAACTTTGATCCGCTGCAGGCACCTTCAGGTCTGTTAAAGACATCTGGCAATTTGCAGCCCATACTCAATCAGCGTATAGGAAAAATGGCGACTAATCACCCACAGTTGTTTCTGATGAATGAAGAGGGGCTTAAAACAGGTTATCTCATTGGTGAGGGTTTATGGAAATGGAAATTATCAGAGGCACGCGATAATTCTGGTGCACCTGTTTTTAATGCGCTGATCGGTAAAATTGTACAGTACCTATCTGTTAAGGATGATAAGAGAAAATTCATCGTTCATCCAGCCAAAGCTCCATTTGATGAAAATGAGCATGTCGTACTCAATGCTACCTTATACAATGATAGTTATGCCCCTGTAAACACGCCTGATATCAGCATTCAGCTGATCAATGAATACCATAAATCGTATAACTTTAATTTCTCCAGATTTGAATCAGCTTACCAGCTGGATGCAGGAATATTACCCCCGGGAAAGTATAATTACCTGGCCAATACAACTTTAGGAATACAAAAATATACGGCTAAAGGTTCTATATTTATTAATCCTTTGCTGGCAGAATTTCAGCAAACCCTGGCCGATCATCATTTATTATACCAGTTGTCTGCACAGACCAATGGCAAAATATATCAGCCAGACCAGTTGTCAAAGTTAAAAGATGAATTGTATAAAAGTGATCAGATAAAGACCCTAAGTTATGAGGACCGGAAATATGAAGAGCTGATTAACTCCAGCGCATTATTTGTGCTCATCCTGTTATTGCTCAGCACAGAATGGTTCATCAGAAAGAGAAATGCGGCTTTATAATAATTAGTCTTTTGGTGCTTCTTTAATGATCACAAAAATATCTTCATTGTCTTTTTTCATGAAGTATTTCTCCCTGGCAAATTTCTCAGCTGTATTTAAATTGGTATTCAGCTCATTGAGATCTTTCTTTACCTGGGCTGTTTGCTTTTCATAAAAGTCCTTTTCTTCCTGCAGTTTATGCACTTCTGTACGGTATTCATACTGTGAAAGCATATCATTTTTATCAAAGAATAACATCCATACCACGAAAGCTGCGGCCGACAGAAAGTATTTGTTCCTAAAAATTTCCAGCAATCTGTTCATAGTCACAAATATATAAAATAAATATTCAAGCAGAACGCATTCAAATCACAGTTTTCTAAGAATGCTGACAATCCAAGCTGCTAGAGAAGAAAAAAAGAGCCCTGCTTTCTATACCTTCAAGCGCGTTTCAGCGATTGGCAAAGAAAGCAGGGCTCGTTTTTTTAAGCGAAACCAGAAAGCTTCTCTTGATTATTTTTTAATGAATTTGAAATCTTTACCGATGAAACGTGCAGCAGAACCTAATTCTTCCTCAATACGTAACAATTGGTTGTATTTCGCTATCCTGTCAGAACGTGAAGCTGAACCAGTTTTAATCTGACCACAGTTTAATGCTACAGCTAAATCAGCGATAGTAGTATCTTCAGTTTCTCCAGAACGGTGACTCATTACAGAGCTGTAACCATTGTTTTGTGCCAATGATACTGCATTGATCGTTTCTGTTAACGTACCGATTTGGTTTACTTTAACCAGGATAGAGTTAGCAATGTTCTTATCAATACCTTGTTGTAAGCGTTTTACGTTAGTAACAAACAAATCGTCACCTACTAACTGTACCTTGTTACCAATCGCTAAAGTTAAAGCTTCCCATGCATCCCAATCATCCTCATCTAAACCATCTTCAATAGAGATAATAGGATATTTAGCAGCCCAATCCACCCAATATTTAACCATTTCGTCAGAGGTTAATTTCTCACCAGATGATTTATGGAAGTTGTAAGTTTTAGTTTTTGAATCGTACATTTCTGATGCAGCAGCATCCATAGCAATCCAGATATCTTTACCTGGTTTAAAACCAGCAACTTCAATAGCTGTTAAAACAGTTTCAATAGCTTCAACGTTTGAGCCAATGTTTGGTGCAAAACCACCTTCATCACCAACATTAGTTGAATAACCTTTTTTCTTTAATACGTCTTTCAGTGTATGGAAAACCTGAGTTCCCATTTGTAATGCTTCAGAGAAACTGCTCGCGCCTAATGGCATGATCATGAATTCCTGGAAGTCAATTTTGTTATCCGCGTGAGCACCACCATTCAGGATGTTCATCATTGGAACTGGTAATGTATTTGCATTTACACCACCAACATAACGGTAAAGTGGTTGTCTGCTTTCCTGTGCAGCTGCTTTAGCCACAGCTAGAGAAACACCTAAGATTGCATTAGCGCCTAAATTTCCTTTGTTTTCTGATCCATCAAGGTCGATCATTGCCTGATCAATCATGTTTTGCTCAAAAACATCCATTCCCTGAAGTTCTTTAGCCAGCTTTTTATTTACATTCTCAACGGCTTTTAACACACCTTTGCCCATGTAGACTTTTTTATCACCGTCTCTTAATTCAACAGCCTCATGTTTACCTGTACTTGCACCAGAAGGTACAGCAGCACGGCCCATTTGGCCATTTTCAGTGATTACTTCTACTTCAACAGTAGGGTTACCTCTTGAATCGAGGATTTGCCTTGCATGAACATCAATTATTAAACTCATTTTTTTTGTTTTAAGTGTTTTATTCCTTAGTGTATAATTTACAATTACTAAGGTGATAATCAAAGTTAAAATAAAATTTAAACTCTGGTATAGATTGTCTTATAAAAATTACTCCCACTTGAATACCTTAACCGCCAGTGCATATATTCCTATGCCCCATATCACCATAATCAGGATCTGCTGTTTTACATCCCATAGGCCAGCACCTTCAAAAGCTACCTGCCTCATGGCATCATTCAGATAGGTAAGCGGCAGTGCTCTGCTGATTGGCTGCAACCAGGTAGGGAAGTGGTCGATAGAGAAAAAAGTGCCCGATAAGAGGAACTGCGGCAGGGTAATAATATTAGAAATAGGAGGAATGGTACTTTCGCTTTTTGCGATGCCAGAAACTACAAACCCAAATCCCATAAAAACGATCAGGCCAATAACAGATAATACCAGCATATTCAGAACGGTCACAAATCCATGTATCAGGGTAAAATGAAAGAGGAAGTGGCCAACAACAATAATGAATACGGCGCCAAGCAAGGCAAAGCCAATTCTGGCCAGTCCTTCACCCAATATGATACTTGATCTTCTTACCGGGGTAGCAAAGAAACGTTTGATCACCAGCGTCTGCCTTAAACTAAAAAATACAAATGCGGTTCCAAATACACCCGTACTCAATAAAGAAAATCCTAGCTGGCCAGGTAAAATAAAATCTATCGTTCTGTAGATTCTTCCATGCACGGTGCTTTCAGTCATTTCTGCAACAGCAGGTTTTAAATCTTTAGTATTTAAGGTAAACATCACGTTATTCAGGATAGATTTAAGGATATTTCCTTTATCAACTGAGGCCGAAGTATATTTAATATCTGCCAGGTAAGCAGGCTGGGGGATTTTATTTTTATGTACATCGATCACTCCGGCAATTGTTCCCTTTTCCAGTTCTTCCTTAATTTGTGCGGTAGTTTTATGCTGAACTAATTTGATCACGGCAATATGCTCTAATGCATTCATCACAGGATTCTGCAGATCTGATCCTGGTGCCACTGCCAAATCTACCGTTACACCAGAACCACCTAAAAATCCGAAGACCAGGATAAATATCAGCGGAAAAGCAAGGGTGAAAACTACGGCCGAAGGGCTCCGCATAATAGATCGGAAACTGGCTTTGGCCAATGCCAGTGTAGCCTTGGTATGGTTATACGGTTTGTTCATTTTATTATATATTAGCCTTGACGCCATTCTTTGCCCGTAAGGTTGATGAAAACATCTTCCAGATTAGCTTTTTTAACTTCTTTAGTTCTTTCAAATCCACGGGCCAATAACTGGTCAATCAGGTTATCTGGTGTATCCAGGGCAATAATTTCTCCATGTTCTACAAAAGCTACCCGGTCACAAAGCTGCTCGGCCTCGTCCATATAATGTGTAGTGATCACTACCGTTGTGCCATTGTTCCTGATATCAATAATCAGGTCCCATAAATTACGTCGTGCCTGAGGGTCTAAACCGGTAGTCGGCTCATCCAGAAATATGATCTTAGGTGAATTGAGCAGGGTAGTGGCAATAGAGAACCGTTGTTTCTGTCCGCCTGATAGAGCCTTATATTTAGCCTTTGCCTTATCCTGCAGGTTTACTTTTTCCAGCATCTCCATGGGTTTAATGCTTACGCCATATAAACCTGCAAAAAGCTCCATCAGTTCTACCAGGTTAAGATTAGGATAATATCCCGCTGCCTGTAATTGTACGCCAATAATGCGTTTAATTTCATTCGCCTCTCTATCTACAGCATATCCATCCACCGTAATTTCTCCTGATGTTTTATCACGAAGGGTTTCAATAATTTCAAGGGTAGTGGTTTTTCCGGCTCCATTAGGACCAAGCAAGCCAAAGATTTCGTTTTCATAAACATCAAAACTCAGTCCTTTAACGGCTGTAAAATCGCCATAGTTCTTAACCAGGTTGCGGACACTGATAATGGCATTTGTTCTATCCATAGGATAAATGTAATAAGGTTTCATGCAAAAGGAAGTGCCTTACAGCACTTCCTTTTAAATATGTCGGTAAAATGATGATCAAAGCCGGTGAATGCTTTATTACCAGGCCATTTCGCCTTTGATCAGGCTAACAAAGTCGTCAAAAAGATAACGTGAATCATGTGGGCCTGGAGAAGACTCCGGATGGTATTGCACTGAAAATGCTTTTTTACCTTTCACACGGATACCTTCGATCGACTGGTCATTTAAGTTGATATGCGTAATTTCTACTTTATCAGAACTTCTAACTTCTTCCGGAATCACACCAAAACCATGGTTCTGCGAAGTTACCTCACAATGATCTTTAATAATATTTTTTACCGGATGATTTAATCCCCTGTGTCCGTTAAACATTTTCATAGTACCAATACCATTTGCCTGAGCTAATAACTGGTGACCTAAACAAATACCAAAAAGAGGCTTGTTTTCTTCAAGAATCTGTTTTACGGTTTCAATAGCATAAGGCATTGCCGATGGATCACCAGGGCCATTAGAAATAAAGTAAGCATCAGCTCCCCATTTGTGCATCTCTTCAAAAGAAGTCTTTGCCGGGAAAACCTGGATATAAAGATCTCTCTCGTCAAAATTACGCAGTGTATTTTTTTTAATTCCAAAATCCAGCGCTGCTACTTTATAGGTAGCATCAGGAGAACCATAAAAATAAGGTTCTTTTGTAGAAACCTGTGAGGATAGCTCCAGTCCGTCCATAGAAGGAACTTGTGCCAGCTTTGCTTTTAACTCTTCAATATCTGTGATCTCTGAAGAAATGATCGCATTCATTGCTCCCTGATCCCTGATCTTCCTTACCAGCGCACGGGTATCGATATCAGATATCCCTACAATATTTTCGTTCTGGAAGTAATCCTGGATAGATTCACTGGCTTCCTTGCGGCTATAGCCAATGTTATAATTTTTGCAAACCAAACCTGCAATTTTAATCGAATCTGATTCGATCTCATCATTATGAATACCATAATTACCAATATGGGCATTCGTAGTAACCATGATCTGACCGAAATAAGAAGGATCAGTGAATATCTCCTGATATCCTGTCATTCCTGTATTGAAACAAATCTCTCCTGTTGTAGTACCGATTTTTCCGGCAGCTTTACCGTGGTAAACAGTGCCGTCGGCCAATAACAGGATCGCAGGTAACTTGGTGTAGTTAGTCATTGTAATTAAAATGAGAAAAAAAGTTTAAAAAAGGGATTAATGAATGGAGACTTGCGGTTTTAAAGTCGCTATAATATTTAACAAATGTGCTGTTATCTAACCCGTTCATTTCGGGATACAAAGATAGGTTTTTGAACAGTTAAATCCATATTTTTTTTGAAACGATTATATTACGAAGACTTATCGGTTATATAATAACTGTTACGCTATCAATTTCTCAAATGAATAGCCTAATTTTGTCCGCTTAAAGCATAAAATTTATGTCTATACACAAAGAAGTAAAACGCATTACCACCCATATCCTGCAGGAAATGAAACAGCGGGGCGAAAAAATATCGATGTTAACTGCATATGATTATTCTATGGCAACTGTTCTTGATGATGCTGGTTTAGATGTTTTATTGGTGGGCGACTCTGCTTCCAATGTAATGGCAGGTCATGAAACTACGCTGCCTATTACCTTAGACCAGATGATCTATCATGCACAAGGCGTAGTGAGAGGTGCAACGCGTGCTTTTGTAGTGGTCGATCTTCCATTTGGTTCTTACCAGGGAAATTCTAAAGAAGCTTTAGTTTCTGCGATCAGAATCATGAAAGAATCTGGTGCCCATGGCGTAAAACTGGAAGGCGGGACTGAAGTTGTTGATTCTATACAGCGGATCATCACAGCAGGTATCCCTGTAATGGGGCACCTGGGGTTAACGCCGCAGTCTATTTATAAATTTGGTACCTATACTGTAAGGGCTAAAGACGAAGCAGAAGCAGAAAAACTAAAGATTGATGCCCAGGCCTTACAGGATGCAGGTTGTTTTGCCATAGTTTTAGAAAAAATACCTGCGGCACTGGCAAAAGAAGTAAGTAATAGTCTTCATATTCCGATAATAGGTATAGGTGCCGGGCCACATTGCGATGGGCAGGTGCTGGTTGTAAATGACATGATCGGATTAACAAAAGGCTTCAAACCTCGTTTTCTTCGTCAGTATCTTAATTTATATGAAGAGATCCTGGGGGCTGCAAAATCCTATATCAAGGATGTAAAAGCAAATGATTTTCCAAATGAAAAGGAGCAGTACTAAATGCCTGTAACTATAAAAGATATACTTTATGAAGACAATCACCTGATCGCCATTAATAAGCGTGCAGGTGACATTGTACAGGTAGATGAAACGCAGGACGAGCCTTTAGATGAAAAGGTAAAGAAATACATTGCCGCAACTTATAATAAGCCTGGTGGTGCCTTCTTAGGTGTAGTACACCGTCTGGATCGTCCGGTAAGCGGAGTGATCTTATTTGCAAAAACAAGTAAGGCACTGGAACGGATGAATGCTGTTTTTAAAAACCGAGAAGTAAAAAAGACCTATTGGGCGGTAGTACGTAATAAACCTGCAAACATTTCGGGTACGCTGGTACACTGGCTGGTAAAAAATACCAAGACAAATGTGGTTACACCGCACTTGCATGAAGTTGCAGGTAGCCAGCGTGCAGAACTGAGCTATAAGCTGATTGGAGAGTTAGGAGGTTACTATCTGATCGAGGTGGATCCGTTAACGGGTCGTTCGCACCAGATCAGGGTGCAGCTGTCTACATTAGGATGCCCTATTGTTGGAGATAATAAATATGGATACCCCCGGGGCAGCCGTAAAGGAAGTATCTGCCTCCATGCGCGGAGATTACAATTCCTGCATCCCGTAAAAAAGGAGCCTGTAAATATATTTGCAAAACTTCCTGTAGATGGGTTTTGGGAACGTTTCGAAGCCTTTTAAGGCTCCGAAACTCCTTTTTTATTTTGCTGTTGACGATAAGGTTACCGCATCTATAAATTTCAGATTAGCCGTATTCGTAAATACTACCTTGCCATTTTTTGTTTCTGTAGGACCATATCCTTCCAGTAATTTTCCATTTTTTTTCAGAAAAGCAAGCTGTCTTACCGAAGTCTTTTCCTGACCCGGGTCTACGGTATAATCTACAATAATCGTATCTCCCTTAATTATCCCTTCAATAGTTCCGGTGTTCTTGTGTGTGCCAGAAAGAACAGATTTCAGTGTTCCTGTAATGGCATTCCCATTGGCCGTATAAGAAAGTTTAACCGTGTCTTTATCATTGATATACTCATAAGACTCCTTAGCTGTAGAGCTTACCGAAGTGGTAGCTGTATTTTTATTTTTACAGGCAACTATACAACCCGCAAGGGCAGTTAATAATACGATAGATCTTCTCATCTTCAAATTGATTTAGAGGTTTTGTTAAAACACTCTGCAAACATAGTATTTATTACCAGATATATGTTCCAACAGAACCAGCAGCTAAATGAGTAGCCACAAATTTTCCATCATATTTAATGTTGAACTGCTGTGCTGTAGCATGATCATTAATTACAATCAATACCTTTTTGCCATCAGGTCTGATGAAAGCTACATTTTGAAGATCACTCACAATGTCTGATTCAATTCTTACCGATCCCGGCCTTACAAACTTAGCAGCGTGGCCAATAATATAATAGGCTACATTTTTGGTTACTGCAGCGTTCACAGTGATGGCACCCAGACAGGTGGTGCAGCCACCAACGGTATGCGGCCCGTACTGCGGATCAGCAGCAAGGTTCCACTCTAAAACATTTTTACTCCAGTTACGGGTAGCGCCTATAATTAAAGTTGTAACGTGCCATTTCAGGTCTTCATCAAACTTTCCTGGTCCTCCAACCCACTGTTCAGTAAAGTATAGGTTTTTATCCGGATGTGCCTCATGCACTTTAGATAAAGCACCGATCTCACCCCTATAAAGGTGAAAAGCAGATCCATCAACATAAGGTTTTACTTCGGCATCATTTAGAATACTGATCGGATAATCAGGGCGGTCTGCATTGTGATCATATAAAATGATCTTTGTTTTAATACCTGCCGATTTAAATACGGGACCCAATGCTGTTTTGATAAATATAGCCTGATCTTTAGCCTCCATATACATACTTGGTACATTGCCGGGATGTAAAGGCTCATTTTGAATAGTGATCGCATCAATAGGAATTCCCTGTGCTTTCATCGCTTTTATATACTTCACAAAGTAATTGGCGTAAGAAACATAATATTCAGGTTTCAAACTGCCTCCCTTAAAGCTGTTATTGGTTTTCATCCAGGTAGGAGCCGACCAGGGAGAACCCAATATTTTGATATCGGGATTAATAGCAAGGATTTTTTTAAGGATAGGCACCAGGTCCGTCATCTCTCTTGCGATCGAAAACCGATCCTGGATGATATCAGTCTCTCCGTTCGCAAGATCATTATAGGTAAAAGTATCGGCACTCATATCTGAAGCGCCAATGCTGATCCTAAGATAACTTACCCCGATGCCATTTTTCCTCGTCGAGAATAGATCATTTAGCAGGCTGTCCTTTGCCTTGCTATCCAATTTATTAATCAGGCTTGCACTGCCACCTGTAAGCGTATAGCCAAAACCGTCAATGGTTTGATATTTCTGTCCCTCATTTACAGAAATGGTTGGGTTCCCGTTTTGTGTAGTGCTAAAATTTAACACGGTATTTTGCTGCTGTAACAAGGCCGATTGATCTCCGTTAGTCAGCCAAAAATCCATATCTCCTTTTGATGCATTAACCGATGTATTAACAGTTGTTTTTTTCGCTGAACAGGCTGCCAGAGCAATTGTAAAAGCAAGTATTAGGTGTTTTTTAGTCATATATAGTTTTTAAGCTGCTAATGGCTTCATTACTGAAATGCGCTATGCGTATTCATAACAAAGGCTGAATGAACAGCCTCTGTTATGAATTATAAAAGAATTATTTAACCGTATTGATGTTCGGGTTTCTATCCACCTCTGTTTGTGGAATCGGGAATAGTAATTTTGCTGCTGTTACACCATAGTTCAGTGAATTTCCACTGCCATCTTTCTGTGCATTCATTACAGTGACCGCTCTATTGGTTCTCAGCAGGTCAAACCAGCGCTGTCCTTCAAAAGCAAGTTCCAGGCGACGCTCTTTTTCAATCGCCAGTCTCATAGAAGCCTGATCGGTAGCAGGTGTGCCAGCCAATTTTACCCTGGCTCTGATCTGATCCACGATGATTTTCGATTGTGCCCATCCGGCGCCGCTCAGTTCATTTTGTGCTTCAGCTTTTAACAGCATAATATCAGCTAAACGAATAATATAATCATCACTCTTATCGTCAGCCCTGTATTTATTTACAAAAGGATAGTTAGACTTTGGCCAGTAATTATCAGACCAGCCTTCTGTACTTACATCCTTGAATGAAATACTTGCATTTTTACGGATTAAATCTCCTTCATTATCGAAAGCCGCTACCAGATCATTAGTTGGAGTATCAAATCTTTTCCATCCTGTACCTACAATTACACCAGGCATCCAGTTCCCATGCTGGCCGCTATAACCATCAAACTGCATTTCCCAGATAGACTCAGAGTTATTCTTGTTAGCCGCATCAAACAAACCGTTGAAATCCGAGAACAGGGAATATCCGCCTGCAATAGTTACATCACAATATTGGTTCACCTTAGTCCAGTCAGGAGTAGCCTGAGAAGCATAAACCTTCGCAAGGATAGCATTCGCAACATTCTTGGTCATGATACCTTTTGTTGCGCCTGTAGTAGCCGCATTGGCTACCGTAAACTCCAGATCTGAGATGATCTGTGCATACACTTCATTTACTGTAGCTTTAAATGGCTGTGTCTCTGCAATAGAAGAAGCTGTTTTTAAGATCAGGGGCACAGGTCCGAATAACCTTACCAGGTTAAAATATTGATAGGCACGTACGCCTCTTGCTTCTGCCAAGATCTGGTTTCTCCTGTTGCCAGCATCTAATGCAGCATCTTTGATATTCGGCACATTTGCCAATACCTCATTGGCATTTTTAATATCACCGTATAAGGCCGACCAATCCCTGGTTACATTTCCATTGGTAGAATTTGTAGTAAACAGATCGATCTGGATGTTTGCCTGGTTATCTCCTCCTGCATAACAGTTGTCAGCCTGTACATCCCCATTTACCTGCCAATCCCAAATGTTATAGTCATTGTACATTCCATCGTACATTCCTTTAACTAATTTCTCTGCACCAGCGGCATTCGTAAAAGCCACATCAGAAGTTACCTGATCGATCGGTGTCTTATCCAGGAAATCTTTTTTACAGCCAGATTGAACTGAAAGGACAAAAGCCCCGGCTGCGATCAGTGAATATATTTTTAAGTTCATTTTGTTCTAAGATTTAAAATCCAACATTAACACCCAGCAAGAAGCTTCTTGATTGCGGATAAGTTCCATAATCAATTCCCATATCGGGACCATTTGAAGCATTTTGGCTCACTTCAGGATCCAGTCCGCTATACTTTGTAAAAGTTAAAATATTATAACCTGTTGCAAAAACTGACAGTTTATCCATTTTCCATCTTCCTAAAGTGGCTTTACCAAAATTGTAAGAAACGGTTGCTGTTTTAAGACGCAAATAAGAAGAGTTTTCAACAAACCTGCTCGAAGTCAGTGAGTTTTCGGATGACGCAACCAATGCCTTCGGAATATTTGTGATTTGTCCCGGAGTTTCCCATCTGTTTAACACTGCTGTAGACTGGTTTTTTGAATCTGACATACTTTCCAGATCAATCTTTGTTGCATTAAACATCTGACTCCCCTGCACACCCTGGAAGAAAAGAGACAATCCCCAGTTTTTATAGGTCAGGTTATTATTTACACCATAAGTGAAGCTGGGCTGTGCCGAACCAATAAACTGGCGGTCGGCAGGATCTGCTGAACCGGTAACTCCATTGCCGTTGGTATCTTTATACATGGCAGCACCGGTCTGTGGATTTACCCCTGTGTATACATAACCGTAAAAACTACCCAGTGGCTTACCTACAACAACCTTTATCGCATTGTCGCGTTCATAAATTGAACCATAATCAAGTGAACTTGTCGCGTTACCTAAACTGGTTACTTTATTTCTGTTCAGAGAGAAATTTAGATCTGTAGACCAGGTAAATTTATCTTTCAAAATGTTCTTGGTAGACAATACAAACTCAAGACCTTTATTCTGCATAGAGCCTACGTTTAAAGCTTGTGTACCTAATCCTGTTGAAGGCGGCAATTGTACTTTTACCAACAGGTCGTTGGTTTTTTTAAGGTAAGCATCGGCAGTGAAAGTTACCCTGCTGTTAAACATGGTTAAGTCTAAACCAATATTTGTCTGTGTAGTTTTTTCCCATGATAGTTCATCATTAGCGGGCTGCGATAGATTATATGAATTCTGTGCAGTGATCTGGTATAACTTTAAGTAAGAGTAATCTCCAATACCTTCGTCATTACCAACTTTACCCCAGCTGCCACGAATTTTTAAATCATTGATCGTTTTACTGTCTTTTAAGAAATCTTCACCTGACAATCTCCATCCTGCAGAAACTGAAGGGAAGTAACCAAATCGGTGACCGGGAGCGAAACGCGAAGATCCATCAGCCCTAAAGTTTGAGCTAAACAGATATTTACTGTCATAAGCATAAGTAACACGTGCTAAATAAGATTGTTTAGACCATTCAGAGTGTGTAGGTACTGTTAGCGCCACAGAAGGATCAATAGAATTGCCGTCTGTATCTACAAAACGCGACTCAGAGAATGTAGTGTACTTATATTTAGATTCCTGTATGGTATATCCTCCAAGCGCGCTAAAAACATTTTTACCAATAGTTTTATTGTAACTCAGAATGTTTTCATTTAACCATACATGGTCATCTGTTTTATTGTTATTATACATACCGCGCTGCGTACGTCCATAAACAGTTGCATAAGGATCCAGGTAATAGTTATAATACCCTTTATTCACATTGGTACTGATACTTGATTTGAAGGTCAGATCATTTGAAAATTTAATCTCACCTGCAAAAGCACCTATAAATTTCATTCCCCTGTTTTGGTTATTGGCTCCAAATGCATTGGCAATTGGATTGTCATATCCCCCCGGTACCGGAGTGTACTGGCCATTCGGGTCTTTTATCGTTAATGTTGGAGGAGTAGTTAAGGCGCCTAGTATTACGCCGCCTTTAGTAATACCAGCATTATCTGGCACATCTACAGATCTGTTCGAAGTGATCGCACCTGTACCTGTAAACTTTAACCATTTAGTAACCGATTGAGAACCGCTGAAATTTGCAGTATACCTGTCAAGTACGGCTGGTGCTACTACACCCTGATCCTGCTGATAACCGGAAGAAAAGTAATACTGACCACCTTTGGTACCGCCTGCTATAGAGATCTGATAATTGTTTTGCTTTCCTGTTCCAAAAGTCTCATTCTGCCAGTCCATATTTTGAGTACCACCAAATGAGGTATATCCCTCTTCTTTCATTAAAGCAATGTATTGCGTACTATTCAATACATCTTCTTTTTTCCTGAAATTAGAAATGCCGGTAAAAGCATTGAAACCTATTTTAAGTTTTCCTGCAGTACCTTTTTTAGTGGTAATAATGATTACTCCATTTGCACCGCTTGAACCATATATGGCAGCTGCCGAAGCATCTTTTAAGACTGTTAGTGATTCAATATCATTGGGATTAATGAAACTTGCATCTCTCGAGGTAATCCCGTCAATTACATACAGCGGGCTGTTTGAGGCGGTAAGAGAAGTATTACCACGGATGCTGACAGATATATCTGATCCGGGTTTACCCGATTGAGAAGATACCTGTACACCTGCAGCTTTACCTTGTAAAGCCTGTAATGGATTCGTGATCGGCTGATTCTGGATATCTTTAGCAGAAATCGATACTACAGCTGTGGTCAGATCTTTTTTGACCTGTGTACCATAACCCACTACAACTACTTCATTCAATTGCTGATTATTGTCTGATAGGGATGCAGTCACTGTTGTTCTGTTATTTACCGGAATCTCTATAGTGTTAAATCCAATATAAGAGAAAACCAGTGTCGCATTTCCGGGAGCGGAAAGTACATACGCACCTTTTTCATTAGTTACCACACCCTGGTTAGCACCTTTAATTGTTACCGAAACACCCGGCAACGGAAGGCCTTTTTGATCTTTAACTTCACCTTTTATCGTGATGCCCTGTGCCATAGCTACAGAGATTCCGCATAAGAGACAAAGCATAAAAAGAGTAAAATTTTTCTTCATGATTTTTGCTTTACGTTTAATTTTTATTGACGGCCAAAGTTAAGGTGTATTTGGCGGTAAAAACAAGTATTTTGATAAATTTATTTTTTGTAAAACACTGATATTTAGTACGTTATACGTAATATGATACGCCTTGATACCATAGTCATAGCCAAGCTTTAAAGCTGATTTACAGGGGCTAACAAACATTCTGATAGTCGTCTATCAGGCTAACCGATACGCTTTAATACCCCAGAAGATTCCGTGAAATAATTTTTAAAATTGAGCGTTGCCGCCGTAAATTATGGACTTAAGCTGTTGAAACAGCTTAAAATTTACTCCAGTACCAGCTGGCTCCAGCCGTTTTTATTCGCTTTTTTAAGTACCGCCTTCCGTTCTTCCATCAGTAATTTGATTTTAGAACCGTAAGTCCAGCAGGTACTCTGACGGATGTTTAGGATTTCTGCCAGTTTATGAGAGGAGATTTTTCCTTTGGTAGAGTAGATCAGGAAGATCATATAAAAGGCTTTATTGATAGGGATCCTCGTATTGTGAAATACGGTATAAGTAGTTACAGATTCTTCATATCCACACTTGCTGCATCGTCTGCTATAGGGGATATGCCCATTATAATAATGGGTATTCTTACACTTTCGGCAAACGTAGCCATCCTTCCATTTCAGTTGAGAAAGAAAAAGATTGCAGCTTTCTTTATCGGGGTAGATCTTGCTGAACTCCTCAAAATCTACATCGGCAGACATCACACGGTCGCGCGTTACCTTCTCCACATTAAACTGCAGTTCCTGGTTATCCTGTTCCAGTAATACATTCATTCGGGATATCTCTTCTGCCTGCTGTTTTAGCTGGTCGTTCGCATCCTGAAGTTCCGCATTTTTAGCTTCAATGATCAGCGATTTATGGAATACCTCCTTGGTACGTTCTTCTACCTTAGCTTCCAGTTTTAGATTTAAAGTGTCCTTTAGTTTAACATTCTCAGCCATCTGCCTGATCATCTGGCGCTGTACCTTCTCCTTTTTATGTTTCAGAATGCTTACTTTATCACCAATAGCTAAAGAAAGGAATACCATTTCCAGTACAAAGCAGAAGCTCAGGCTATAATAACTTACTACCCCAATATTCAGCCAGGAAAAGCCAACCATGATCAGCAGCTTTAAAGTAAAACCGGCAAAAAGGAAGCTATAACCCAGTACAAAAAAGCGTGCAGGTTTATATCCTCTGGTATAGATATAGATGCCCGTACAAAAGGCAACACTTAAAGGAATGAATTCAATAAACTTATAGGTGAACAATGATCGATCGATCAGCAGACTATAAAGGAACAAAGCCGTTCTTATCCCAATAATAGCTAAGATCAATTTATTTAGGCGTGGGGCTTTAGCCTTTACGAACAATAACTCCCGGGTAAATAATAGAGCAAAAATACTGGTCGCATATAGTGCAAAAGCATAAGAGATCTGATTCCATTGGGTGGCAGACGACCATAAGTACTGGTAAGCAATGCCATCTGTACTCATCTCAAAAAATCCAACACCTAAATTATACAATACATAATATAGGTATTGCCTTTGCCGCATGGCAATAAACATGATCAGGTTATAAAAACTGAAGACCAGGATCATTCCATAAAAGATCCCGAAGTAAAAATATTCGTCTAAGGCATAGGAAATAAACCAGTCTACCGATCTCAATACAATGATTACATCTGCGATCTGCGATGACTTGAATTTGAAATAGTAGATCTGTGCTTTATTGTCATCATTATGGATATATAACTCGAAATTTTTGTGATGGATATCCCTGCGCTCAAACTCAAAAGTGTCTCCAAACTGTTTCACCTCGTAATGACCATTTTTTTGAGGCAGGTAGGCCGTCACATGATCGATGGTTTGGTCGAAGAATTCCAGCAGGTATCTTTTATTGGCTTTGCTGTTATGTTTTATCCTGATACGGAACCAGTAAGTTGCCGTTAGATCTTTTGTTTGAGGAGTGCTTTTTAAATTGGTCTGAAAACG
>Ga0233344_1000037_pt1 | contig 27332 bp, 27 predicted proteins | sample GEONDECOMP281_FD_180697 | JGI IMG/M metagenome (GOLD analysis project Ga0233344, IMG submission 180697) | Leaf litter microbial communities from Shasta-Trinity National Forest, California, United States - GEON-DECOMP-281 | ecosystem: Environmental > Terrestrial > Plant litter > Unclassified...
ACCCATCGCGGTATTTGTTGGTGCTATACCGGGAGCTTTACCTCCGCTGATTGGTTATTTAGCTGCATTAGGTCATATCCGTCATTTTTTACCGATAGATTATGAAATTGCGGGTATATTGTTTTTTGTACAGTTCGTTTGGCAATTTCCCCACTTCTGGGCCATTGCATGGGTATTGGATGATGATTATGCAAAAGCAGGTTTTAGATTACTGCCCAGTAAAAAACGGGATAAGGTAAGTGCCTGGTTTGTTTTTCTGAGTACACTGGTACTGATCCCTGTGAGTTTACTGCCAACCATATACAATTTTGGAGGGTATTACATCGCGGGTTTTTCTTTGGCTGCAGGATTGGTGTTTTCATGGCTGGCGTTTAAGCTGCTGATGAAGCTGGACATAGACAGCGCACGTAAAGTGATGTTCTGTTCTTTTTTTTATATACCCATGGTGCAGTTGATATTGTTGTTTGATTTTATAGGTAAATAGGTTTATATGGTACATACATTGAAGCAGGAAGAGTTGAGACCTGAAGTTTCAGCTTCTTTTAAGGCCAAAAAGTTTATTCTTTGGCTCTTTGTGGTTTCTTCCACGATTATGTTCGGAGGATTCACAAGTTATTATATTGTGTTTGCGGCATCTAAAGGTAAAGGACATGGTTTAGTCCTTCCTGATGTGTTCATATACAGTACCGCGGTATTGGTGCTGAGCAGTATTTGTTTGTTTCTTGCAGCTAAGGCTGTGCGTAATCAGCAAATCCAGACGCAGAAGATTTTTCTTTGGGCAACTTTAGTTTTAGGTTTGGCCTTTGGTTATTTACAGGTGGATGCCTGGTCTGCTTTATATAAAAGCGGTGCAACTTTAGTGAACAATAATGCCGCAATATCTGTTATTTACATTGTTTCAGGAATGCACCTGGTGCACATTTTTGCGGGTCTTTGTTTCATTCTGAGTAGCCTTTGGGGTGCTTATACAAAGGTTTCAACAGAAAAGGCTGTATTTCGCATAGAAATCGCCTCTATATTTTGGCATTTTATAGATATATTATGGATATATCTTTATGTTTTTTTACTTTTGAACAGTTAGACTCTTTAACATACTATTACAATTATTAAAATGGATTCATTATCACAATTAGATCAGGTAAAGACTACTCCATGGAGTGGCGGCCGTTCACCATGGTCGATAGAATATGGAAAACTAATGATGTGGTTTTTCTTACTATCTGATGCGTTTACTTTCTCTTCCCTCTTAGTTTATTACGGAGCGCAACGTTTCTCAAAATTTACCTGGCCTGATCCGGATCTGGTATTCCAATCCATTCCTGGTATTAAGGAGTCTGGTGCACCATTAGTATTTGTGGGTATTATGACGTTCATCCTGATCATGAGTTCTGTAACGATGGTATTGGCTGTAGAAGCTGGTCACAGACGTGCTAAGAGTCAGGTTATAGGATGGATGATCGCTACGATCATCGGTGGGTTTATGTTCCTTGGCTGTCAGGCATTGGAATGGGGTCACTTACATGGTGAAGGCTTCTGGTGGGGATCTATCCCGGAACCAGAAAAGTTAAAAGAGTTTTTTGTTGGTCCGGTGTCTAATGTTGCCGCACAGCAGTTTGCTAATTTATTCTTTACCATTACAGGTTTCCACGGATTCCACGTTTTTAGTGGTGTAGTAATTAATATCATCATTTTATGTATGACCATCAACGGTACTTTTGAAAGACGCGGTCATTATTTAATGGTGGAGAAAGTTGGTTTATACTGGCACTTTGTTGATTTGGTTTGGGTATTTGTATTTACCTTCTTCTATTTAGTTTAATTCCTTAAAATATTATTATCATGTCTGAACATCACATACAAAATACAGAAGAGCATGAGCATGAAGAGCATGCTGGCCTGAGCAAATCGAAAATATGGCAGGTATTCTTTATTCTATTGGGAATAACTGTTGTAGAATTTATCATTGCATTGGTTATTTTGCCTAAGGGACTTGTTCCGCATACTGCTGGTAACATCGCTTATGTGTTATTAACATTACTGAAAGCATATTATATAGTGGCCTTCTTTATGCACCTTAAGTTTGAAAAAACAGGTTTGCAGTTATCATTAGGTCTGGCATTTATATTTATCTTTTATTTCATCGTACTGATGTTAATTGAAGGTGGTTATTTGCATATGCACATGAACCTTAATTCATGAAGCTTGCTTCAATAAAAAAAGTATTAATCCTGGTAGCCATTTTAGCGGTACCGGGATTTTTATATTATGAACTTGTTCATCAGGGCAAGAACAGGTATAAAAGATTGCCTTTTTTTGGTCCCAAGGTAGTGGCCTCTACTTTTCACAGTGTGCATGGGAAACGTATTCCAGATACACTGTATCATCATTTGCCCGACTTTAAGTTTGTTAATCAGCAAGCTGATTCAGTAAGCTGGAAAAGTTTTAGAGGAAGGATCATTGTACTGAATTTGTTTTATACCAGGGGGAATAACTTTGCTGTGGAGAATGCAAATAAGGCAATGAGGTCTTATGTAGATACCTACAGTAAAAATATAATGATCCGCTTTGTGGGATTGAGTATAGACCCTGTAATGGATCATCCTTCGGAGTTAAAAACCTATGCCGAAAAATTGAAGGCTAAGGCCGGTAAATGGGATTTGTTAACAGGAGATAGTACCCAGGTTTATAATTGGGTAAATAAGGGGCTATTTATTGACTTGCACCAGGAGACTGAAAAAGGGGAGAAGAAATTTATTTACAGTAATTTAATTGTACTTCTTGACCAGCAACACCGTATCAGGGGTTATTATGATGCCACGAATCAGGAGGCACTATCTAAATTAGAGGATGAGATAAAGGTTTTGGTTGCTGAGGAATTAAGAGCAAGAACAGCTAAAGACGGCGATATTTAGGCTAACAGATGAGATTTCATCTAAATGATAAAACACAATGAATATAAATGATAAATTATTTTTACGCCTGATCTGGATCGTGACGGCGGTTGTATTGGTGGTAGTGGTTGTACTTAAGTTAATCCCTGCACCAACTATGATACCATCTTTTGTTTATTTACTGCCTCATATTATTGGTGGAATTAATGCCGTTTGTTCGGTACTGCTGATCATTTCCCTGATCTTCATTAAGAGAGGAAATATTGAAGCGCATAAGATCACGAATGTGATCACCTTTATTTTGTCTTCCTTATTTTTAGTTTTCTATATTCTTTTCCATTTGTATGAGAAAGATACACGATACGGTGATATAGATCATAATGGAATACTGTCTGCTGCTGAACTGTCTGCTGCAGGGGCTACACGCATGATTTATTTCATTATTTTAATTACACATATCATGTGTGCTGTGATAGTGCTTCCGTTAGTGCTGATTAGCTTTCTACGCGGATTTAGCATGCAGATTGAGCGTCACCGCAAGATCGTTAGATGGTCTTATCCTATCTGGCTGTATGTATGTATTACAGGGGTAATTGTCTATCTGATGATTTCACCTTATTATAACTTTTAAAATGCTATGGCTGCTTTAAGGGCAGCCTTTTTACTTTAAGCTGAAATAATTAGCGTGGTGTTTATTCGTTTAATAAGTATATTTGAAGATTGAAACCTGTATCAGATAAGATTGTATTTTACAAAAGATTATCATCTATGCAAGCTTTATAACGTTAAACCGCCGAAGGCAGCTATAAAAACAATAAATACTACTTCTAATAATGATTTCAATGAAAAAGTTAATTTTTATATTTGTTCTGGTGATTTCTATACTTGGTAGTACTGGGATCACGACCGTTTCTGCACAATGTGCAATGTGTACTATTAATGCCGAGCAAGGGGTGAAAAATGGTAATACACAAGCTAAAGGAATCAATTCAGGTGTAATGTATCTCATGGCTATTCCTTACCTGATGATTGCTGGCCTCGGTGTATTGTGGTATAAAAAATTTCGTTCTCCCCGTGCGATTAACAAAACCTTATAGTTCCTTTCGGAGACAGTAATGGATAAAACTTCAAAATCCTATGCTATAATTCACGGAAAATGCCCCCATTGCAGGAGGGGAGACATTTTTACAGGTAGTTTATATGGATGGGATATTCAGCATACCAATATGATCTGTGATCATTGCGGACAGCGCTTTGAGATCGAACCGGGATACTTTTACGCTTCAATGTATGTAAGTTATGCGATGAATGTGATTGAAATGCTCACCGTTGGTATTTTGACTTATATTTTTTCTGGTGGCAACCTGGAGTTTGATTCTTTATGGCTGTATGTGACCTGTATATTTAGTGGCTGTTTTATTCTTGCACCTTTTAATTATCGATATTCGAGGGTAATTTTATTACATTGGCTCTCTCCAAAAATCAGTTATAACGCATATTACGATACACCATGATTAAGCCAGAATCTCTAGCTTTTTTAACAGAATTAGCAGCAAATAATGATCGCGCCTGGTTTGCTGAAAATAAAGAACGGTATGAGACAGCCAAGGCTGATGTACTTATTTTTGTTGAGGAACTTATTCCTTTAGTAGCAGCCGCAGATCCCGAATTTCCACTGGGTGGTGATCCAAAAAAAGCCTTACTCAGAATATACAGGGATGTTAGGTTCAGCAAGAACAAGAGCCCTTATAAGAGTAATTATGGGATTGCTTTTGCAACAAAGGGTTATCATGGTGCTGAATATTATTTGCAGTTGCAGCCTGGTAAATCATATTTTGCCGCAGGATACTGGCAACCAGAGCCGGCAGATCTTAAAAGTATAAGGGAAGAGATTGATTATAATACTGATGAGTTTCTGGAGATCATCCAGGCAAAGAGCTTCACCGATTTGTTTACACTGAGCAGAGAAGATACGCTGAAGAATGCTCCAAAGGGTTATGATCCTGAACACCCGCAGATTGATCTGCTCAGATTAAAGAGTTTTGTAGCTACCTTTCCCATTGCTGACGAAGAATTGTTTAGACCAACCATAGTTAACCATTTAAAAAAGGCTTTTAAAGGAGCTAGTCCTTTTGTTCAGTTTCTGCGAAAAGCCGTAGTACAATAAATATGAAAAGAATTATTTTGTTTGGAACTGTTGCTTTACTGGCCAGTGCATTTAGCTCCTGTGTAGTTTTATCTCCAAAAAAATACAAAGCCCTTTTGGCAAAGCAGGATTCCCTGAATGGCGGCTGGAACGAGTCGCAGCTATCTAATGAAAACCTGGGGAAAAGAGTATTGAAATTGAAACAGGATACGGCTGATTTAAATGGCAGGATCAATGAGCTACAGGGAAAATATGATGTAGCTGATCATAATTATACGAAGCTAAAGAATAACAGCTCTTCTGAAATTAGTAAGTTGTCTGGAGATCTTAAGAAGCGTGAACAGCGATTGAAGGAGGTGGAGGATATTTTGCGCAAGCGCGATGAAGCTTCCAATCAGTTAAAGGAGAAATTACAACAGGCTTTACTTGGTTTTTCTAAAAACGGCCTGACGGTAGAAATGAAGAACGGTAAAGTATATGTATCGTTGACGGATAAATTGTTATTCCCTTCGGGAAGTATCATTATTGACGATAAAGGAAAGCAGGCTTTGTCTCAGCTGGCTAAGGTGCTAAAAGAGCAGCCTGAGATCATTATTGCGGTTGAAGGGCATACTGACTCGCAGAAGATCGTTAACCTCGGTCAGATTAAAGATAATTGGGATTTGAGTGTATTACGTTCAACGTCTGTAGTAAGATTTTTGACGGAATCTGAGAAGGTGCCGGGTATCAGATTAACAGCAACAGGAAAGGGTGAGTTTCAGCCTTTGGAAGCAAATACAACTCCTGAAGGAAGAAGCCGAAACCGCAGGATTGAAATTGTGCTGTCGCCTAAGCTGGATGAGTTGTATAATTTGATTAAACAGTAAGTAAGGACTATATCGGGCTTCGCTTAAAAAAACTGATTCCTATTTTCATGCTGCCAATCGCTGAAAGGCATTGAAAATAGGAATCAGTTTTTATAATGTTATCCAGTAGCAGGAAGCCCTGGATGGTTTGTTAAAAAACCACCTTATTTTTATATAGGATAATCCTGAAGAGAAAGGTCTTTATTAAAATGGGCTTACAAAGTCTTTGAAGGAAGGAAGAATAAGGTCTTTATCAGACAATAAAAGATCTTCTTTAGTCAAATCTTCATTCCAGTTGATGTTCAAATCTGCATCATTCCAGATCACTCCAACTTCAGATTCTTTATCATAGTAATTGGTTACTTTGTAGGTAAAGATCGTATCATCTTCTAGTGTTAAAAATCCATGAAGGAATCCTGGTGGTACCCAAAGTTGTTTATGATTTTCTCCGCTGAGTTCAATACTGAAATGCTGGCCATAAGTGGATGAGCCTTTTCTTGCATCTACAGCTACGTCCAGCACTTTTCCCTGAATTACACGTACTAATTTACCCTGGGCAAAAGGAGCTTTTTGGGCATGTAAGCCGCGCAATGTTCCTTTTTGAGAGAAAGATTGATTGTCCTGTACAAAATCAGCCTTGATACCTGCTTCGGTAAATACCTTTGCACTAAAGCTTTCATAGAAGTAGCCTCTGTTGTCTTTCCATACTTTCGGTTCAATGACAAAAAGATCCGCTATTGGTGTCTGTATTAAGTTCATATTTTTAGGCTATATATTTCATTAAGGTTCTGAAGGCGACAAGCCTGTTCTTGAATCTGTTGTTTAATTCTTCTTGTATTGCAGGGGCATATTGCTGCTGGTAAGTTTCATAATCTTCCATGGATTGTGCAACATACTGTGAACAATATGTAACTCCTTCATTGGGTGAATCAATTACTTTCAATAATCTGTTGGACACGAACATGCCGGTAGCCATTACTTCAGGAATGTGTGTTTCCTGCATCCATTGCAGCCATTCTTCAGCGGCGCTGTCGTCAATAATTAGGGTTACGTTGTATAATAACATAACACAAAGATAGGACTATGATTCAATATTGTCCCCACGAAGTTTCCGGAAATGTTTACGGGCTTCAGCAGTGAACATGCTGCCTGGAAAGTCAGTAATTAATCTTTGGTACCATATCTTTGCTTGTTCAGGTTCATTTAGCTGGTTCTCATATAATCCGGCAAGAATGAAAAGCGCATCGTCCGTCCATTTGTTTTTTGGAGAAGATGAAATCAATTCTTTAAGTAATTCGATAGCTTTCCCAAAATCCTTAGTTTGAATAAACAGATTGGATTTTGTCATTAGAATATCACTGGAAAGACTATTTTGGGGGTACAATACTGGAATGCTGTCCAGCTGTTTCAAAGCTGCTGCCGGAAGATTTCTGAATCCAAGTAATTCTGCTGAGGCATATTTTTTCAATGCCAGGGTATCAGATACTGTTTCCAGATGATCTGAAATCAGTAAGCTGAGGTTTAAGGCATCGTTGGCAATTAACTGCGAAGTGGAAGCTTTTAGCACGTCGGCCTGCGATTTGGCATAAGTAAAGTTGCCCTGAAAGAAGGAGAGTCTGGTCAGGCGATACTTTGCTTCATTTCCTGTGTCCTGATTCTCAAAGGAAGCGGCTACCTGGCCATATAATAAAATGGCTTCCCATGGCTCGCCGGTAAGTACATAGATATCGCCCAGTTCTAATTTTATTTCTCCCTGTTCAGCACTGGTCACATTAGGGATCTTAAGCGCTGTTTCCAATGCTTCCCCAGCCTTTTCCAGGTGATGAAGATAGTAAGCCTCGATAGTAGCCCATTTTCTCAATGCAAAAAGTGTTCTTGCATTTTCGCCATATTCATTGAGAATAGACTGATACTGACTGGCAATGTTGGTAATATCTTTTTCTTCGGCTTTACCTTGTACCAATAGCTGATAACTGACATCTACCAGGCCCAATTTTGATGGCAGATAATACGGGTTGTCTTTTCCCTTCGATAGGAGATATTCATAGGCTTTAATTGCCGTTTCATAGGCTTTGTTGGTTGTAAACAGCCTTGCAGATTGGAATAGGATGCCATCATCTTTGGTTCTTTTATCCTGAGCGATGAGTTGCAGAAGTGCAGTATTATATTCATGCTGCTGAAGGTATTGCCAGATTAGTAATTTAGCGTAGGATTCATTTTGTGGTTCCTTCTGCATTCTTTTAAATAATGCATTCTGGAGAATAAGGTAGTCAGCATTTCCTTCAAATAAAGCAGAGAAAGTATTTTCTGCGCGCTGAAGCATTTGTGGTGTTGCTGACAATGCGTTTAGATATTCCAGAACAAGCATACTTTTATCTTTTTTATACCTGTATAGGCTGATCAGTTCATAAGTGAACAGCTTTTCATCATTCAGGATTTTTCTGCCTTGCACAAAGACCCTTATAGCGATGTCAAACTCTTCCAGCTGATAAAGATCATTTGCAAGGTCGCGAATAGCAGCTTCTTCTTTAGGTAGATTGTTAATTACATGGTCAAAAGTTTTTATTGCACTTTCCTGTTGTCCTTCTTCCTTATAGGCACGGCCTAGCGTAACTTCATATTTTAAAGCAGAAGGACTTTGTTTGGGCAGTTTTTTGATTGCTTTTTCTGCCTCTTCATACCGTTTGGATTTCAACAACGTATTGAAGTATAAGTTATACTGCTCATCACCATTCTGATTGTACTGTATAACCATTTGATTATCAATAGTATTCTGTGCGAATAACAGGTGTGGTAATGAAAATAAAAATATAATCAGAAAGATTCTCTTCATAAAGTGTAAATCCTTAGGTCACTAATCTTTAAAGTTATGGAATTATGTATTAATTTAAACGCAGTTTTGCTTAACTATGGTATTAAAGTAACAATCTTAGTGTATAGTCGGCTAACACAGGTGACGTTATGTATTTTTGTAAGCTACTCAATAGTATGACCATAAAGAAAAGATATCTTTTACTTGTTCTGATTGTCCTTTTTTCTGCTTGCCGGCAAAATAAAGGGCCAAGGTTAATTCCTGTTGCTGATTTTTTTAAATCGCAGAGTCAGAGTTTTTATGCCATTTCTCCAAATGGTAAAACACTTTCCTACCTCAAACTTCAGGGGGAAAAGCAAAATTTATTTGTAGAGGATCTGGGAACAGGTAAATCATCGCAGCTGACCAGGCTAAATGCGAAGAATATCAATTACTATTTTTGGGTAAGTAATGATGAGTTGGTCTATTTTAAAGAAAAGGCAGGTGCAGAGCGGTTATCGGATATGTTCATCGTTAATAAGAACGGTGGTGATGAGCGCAGGTTAAGTGACAATGGGAAAAGCAGGATGCGCGTATTGAAGGATCAGCTGATTGACGATAAGTTTCTGCTGGTATCTTCCAATAAAAGAGATTCTACTGTATTTGATGTTTACCGTTTAAATGTAAGAGATGGCCATATGGATATGGCGGCTAGAAACCCTGGCAATATTACCGATTGGGTAACAGATTCTAAAGGTAAGCTAAGGCTGGCTACTTCAAGTGACGGCGTAAATGAAACTTTGCTATACAGGGATACTGAAGACCAAACCTTTAGACCTGTGGTGACCAATAATTTTAAAACTACCTGTAAACCCATAGCCATTTCTGATGAACGGCCAAATATAGTATATGCGATCTCCAATGTAAACAGGGATAAAAATGCATTGGTGGAACTTGATTGTTCTACAGGTAAAGAAAGTAAGATTCTTTTTAGCAATGATACACTGAATGTAGTGGATGCACAATATTCACAGACGAAGAAGATCGTGACCTTTGTGGTTTGTGAAACCTGGAAAAAAGAAAAATATTATCTGGACAGTTCTTCGAAGCAGTTATATAAGAATCTGGATAAACTGCTTCCGGGTACAGAATCCAGGATTATCAATAGGGATAAAGCAGAAAATATCTTTATCGTAAGAACTTTTACAGATAAAAATCCAGGGTCTTATTATTTATACTTTGCGGATAAGAATACGGTTAGAAAGCTGAGTGATTTTAATTCCTCCGTTAAAGAGTCGGAAATGACCGAAATGAAGCCTATTTCTTACCTAGCCAGAGATGGATTAAAGATTCAGGGATATTTAACGCTTCCCTTAAATAAATTACCGGAAAATTTGCCGGTAGTAGTTTTGCCGCATAATGGTCCCGGAAGCAGAAATTCATGGGGATACAATGCAGAGGTTCAGTTCCTGGCAAACAGGGGTTATGCTGTTCTTCAAATCAATTACCGCGGTTCATCCGGATATGGCAAATCTTTCACGGCAGCTGGATTTGGACAGTGGGGAGGAAAGATACGGGATGATATTAGCGATGGCGTAAAGTGGCTGATCGATAAAAAAATAGCAAATCCCAAGAAGATAGCTATTTATGGTACGGGATTTGGAGGATATATTGCTTTGAATAGCTTATATTCGAGTCCCGGAATGTTCGCCTGCGGCGGATCTAATTCTGGTGTGATAAATTTGTTTAGTTATTTTAAATCTATTCCTCCGTTTTTGAAAACCAATCTGCAAATGTATTATGAGATTATAGGTAACCCGGTTACGGAGGTTGACTATATGCGTCAGTCTTCTCCTGTTTTTCATGCAGATAAATTTGGCGTACCAGTATTTATTGCACAGAGTCCTAAAGATCCTACCAGTAATTCTGCAGAGGCTATTCAGTTTGTAAAAGAACTGCAAAAACGAAATGTAAAAGTAACCTACCTGGAAAAGGAATACAGTGAGTTCTCTCCTCAGGGAGAACATTCACGTCAACAACTATTTGCCTCACTAGAACAATTTCTATCGGCTAATTTGTCTAAGAACAGGTAAAACATATGGTTTCAGAACGAGATAGTGGCTATCGCAAGAATTTTGCATTGATCCTGACTTTTATTGTTTTGATCTCTGTACTTTTTGTGCTGTCTCTTTTTCTCGCTTATAATTTTAGCAAGAAGTTTATCGAGAATGAGTTTGTATCAGAAAAGGTTAAAGTGCTGGAGTCGAGTATTAAACCTTATAATGAATTTTTTCAAAATAAGGTGCCAGAAATATCATACTATAACGGATATCTTGATTCTGCTACAACTTCAAAATTTGTAGATACCATTTTGAACGATTATCCTTTTGTATCGAAGGTGATCTTTTACGATTCTGAGATCAGTAGTTTGCCTGTTAAAGATGGTTTGAATACACATAATTTTTCTTTTGGTCCCAAATATATTTATCAGTTCGGTGATTTAGTTCCGCTTGATTCAGTAAAACTTTTTTCAAGGGATGATACTAAGAAGTTCAGTATTGGGGATGACTTTAATGCTTTAGGCATAAAACTGATCTCTTATATAGAGAGTCTGGACACGACAAAGGTGCCTACTCAGGATGAGCTCTTTACCCATTTTAGTAATATCAGGTCGAACAAGATCACTTATGTTAATATTCCAAGGATGGAAGATTTGAAGATCTACAAGCAAATGCTTCGGCATAAGCTTAATCCATCTCCAGTCTATAATCAGGATATGCTGTCTTTTTACCTTGATCCTTATAAGATCAAGATCATTAATAGCCGGCCTTTGCTGTATCAGCACATTCGTATTGAACCTTTAACTTATGATCCTTTAGAGACCTCTTTAGATTACATTGCTACGGAGATCACATTACCCGGGCCCTTTTCTGATTATAAGCTTTATTTTATTTCGGCCAAGTCTTTTGTAGACAGAGAGATTTTAAGCTATTTTCTTCCTATTGCGGCGGTAATGTTATTATTTTATGGTGTTTTGGTGCTGGTTGCCTTCCTGATTTACAGGAATCTTAATATTAACCACAAGATGTTTAAACTGCAATATGATTTTGTTAATAACCTAACGCATGAATTTAAGACGCCTGTGAGTGTAATTAAGATTGCAGGGAACAATATTAAAAGCGCCAGTACGCTAACGGAGCGTGAACTTAAATTATATGGTAAGATTCTTGATGAAGAGGCTGATAAGCTAAATGGTCTCATGAATAAATTGCTTGCTTTTACTCAAATTGAAAACCAGGCGATACAATTAAATGAAGATCAAATAAATATTGAGGAATTTATAGAAAGTACGGTGGAGACACATCAGTTAAAACATCCCGATTTTATTGTAACCTATGAAGTAAAGGACGGGACTTCATTTATTACTGATCCTGTACTGCTGGGCAGTCTTTTTGATAATTTAGCTGAAAACGCTTATAAATACTCACCTCCAGAGCATAAGCGGCTGCATATAAAAGCAGGTCTGATAAAAAATAAAATGGTATTTACATTTACGGATCAGGGCATTGGAATTCCTGCACCGGAAATTAACAATATATTTAAAAAATTTTACCGCATACAAAACCAGTATAACCAAAATGGGAGCGTAGGCCTGGGGCTGGCTTTTTGCAAGGAGGTGGTGAATTATATGAAGGGTGAAATTACGGTAAAGAGTAAAGTAAATAAAGGAACAGAATTTAAAATAGTACTGCCTTATAATAATTAAATATATGTCTAAAGGAATTAAAATACTGATAGTTGAAGACGATGAAAATTTAAGGTTTTTAGTAGTGCACCGTTTAAAATCAGAAGGTTATGATGTGCTGGAAACAGGTGACGGCGAACTTGCGGTAAAAACCATATTGGAAGAAAAGCCTGATATTGTATTGCTGGACTGGATGCTGCCCGGTAAGCAAGGATCTGCGGTTTGCCAGGAAGTTCGTACGGAGGGCTTCGAAAATCTAATCATTATGATGACGGCAAAGGCCCAGGATATAGATAAGATCGACGCATATAATTTTGGTGTATCAGATTATGTAACCAAGCCATTTAATATGGATGTGCTGGTAGCTATGATCGAAAGCAAAGTTAAATTCCTGCTCAATAATGACAGATCCGAGATCCATCGTTTTGGCGATATGGAACATCATCCCAATATTCACACACTTTACAGGAGCGGAAGGAAGATTGAACTGACAATATTGGAAAACCGGATTTTATTGTATTTTCTTAGAAATCCTAATAAGGTGATCAACCGCGATGCATTAATGCTGGAAGTATGGGGTTATAACTCCGATGTAAATACGCGTACACTAGATATGCATATTGTTCGCTTAAGAAAGAAAATTGAGTTAAACCCTGATAATCCTCAGCTGCTTCAAACAGTAAGAGGAATAGGTTACCGTTTTAACGCGGGATAATAAATATTAGGGCCCGCACTATAACGGGCCCTAATATTTTAACTAGGCTCTTTTTAACGTGAATATTGTAATCTCAGGAAGTATACCTACCCGCCCCGGATAGCCCAGGAAGCCGTATCCTACGTTTACATAAAGCTGTTGCTTTTGGTCCTGATAATGTCCTGCCCATTCTTTATAAATATATTCTATAGGGCTCCATTGAAATTTTTCTGTACGAACGCCAAACTGCATACCATGGGTATGCCCGCTAAACATGGCATCAATTTGCGGATATTTAGGCAAGACTTCAGCACGCCAGTGTGATGGATCGTGTGACAGCAATAGTTTAACAGGTAGATCATCCGTGTTCTTAGTAGCGAGATCCATTCTTCCATATTTAGGAAAACGGCCTGTGCCCCAGTTTTCAATCCCCAGTATTCCTATTTCTTCTCCATCTACTTTAAGTCTGCGGTGTTCATTGAGCAATAGATCCCAGCCCATTAGTTTATGGGTTTCTTTCACATCCTGGAGGTTTTTCACCTTGGCAGGTGAAGATTCTTTACCAAAATGGTAATCTCCATAGTCGTGGTTTCCTAAGGAAGAAAAAACACCTAGCGGAGCTTTCACTTTGCTGAAAATATCCTGGTATCCGCGCATTTCTGTAGCCAGATCATTGACGATATCTCCGGTAAAAAGGATAAAATCGGGCTTTTCTTTCAGCAGCATTTCCACACCTCCTTTAACGGCCCGGTGATTATAAAAACTTCCGGAATGTATATCTGAGATCTGACCCATTGTAATGCCATCAAATGCAGCCGGGAGGTTAGGGAGTACTAATGTTTTCCTGATCACATGGTAGTCATATGCTCCTGAAGTAATGCCCCATGTTAATGACGTTAATGGCACCGCAGCAGCCACCATTCCTGCCTTCACAATAAATGAAGAACGACTTATGGGTTCACCGCTGCCTAATGATTCGTTTTTCTGTTCAGGCTGGCTTTTTGACTTCCTGAATAATAGAATAATTGCTCTGCGCAAATCGTCAATTAGCAAAAATGGCAGCATCACTATTTTACAGGCAGTGATCAGGAAGAAAGCAACAAGGATAATTGCACGAAGGGAAAGAAAAATATTAAAAAAGATGCCTGCAAAAACACCGATGATCAGCAAAATGCTGATACCCCAGTATATTTTTTCAAAACCCTTTTTCGTTTTTTCGCTCCAGGTTTTAAATACAGACAAAATTGCTGTAATACAATAATAGTCGAATGCTATAATTAAAAGGCATCCAGCAATAAGAAATGGTAATCTACCCATTTTTGTTTTTCAGTATTTTAAAAACTATCTAAAATCGTTGTCATCATCATTATCGTCTTCTTCTCCAAGTTCTGTGTTAAACAGACTATCGAACATATCTGAAAAGCCAAAGCCTCCATCAAGATATTTTTTGCTTAATTGAGAATATTCTGCCAAACCATGTAATACAAATTCCATTAATAGTAAGGTTTGATTTGCACTTAGCTTAGGATGGAATTTTTTCACCAGGTCATTTAACCCGCTTACCTGCATCAGTTCTTTTTTATACTGAGCCTGGGTTAGGTTATCTGCAATGTCAGTTGTATTTCCGTCTGTAAACCAGTCGGTGATCAGCTGATAAGGGTTTGCAGCTTTACTTTTCTTTGCTTTCTCAGGATCTGGGAAGTAGCGGCTGAATAAGCTTTTTATCGCTTTGCCGATCAGTGTGTTCGCTACTTTAGCAGGACCTTCCAGCTCACCTTCATAAACCAATTCGATTTTTCCGGTTACTGCAGGTATAATTCCTGTTAGATCAGATAGTCTTACCGAGGTAGTTGCTTCTCTGTTAATAAGCATTCTTCTTTCTGCGGTACTGATCAGATTTTCGTAAGCAGAGATCGTCAGACGTGCTGAAACGCCTGATTTTTGGTCGATAAATTCACTCTTACGTGCTTCAAAGGCCACCTGCTCTACCAGGTCTTTTACCAGGCCATCAGCTTCGATCAGCTTTTGTGATTCAGTCAATTTTGCCTCCTGAAAAGTGATCTTCCTGGAAATGGCAATAGTTTTAGGATAGTGAGTAAGGATTTGACTTTCGATCCTGTCTTTTAAAGGTGTAACAATAGATCCCCTGTTGGTATAATCTTCCGGGTTAGCCGTAAATACAAACTGTACATCTAGCGGCAGGCGTAATTTGAAACCTCTGATCTGGATATCTTTTTCCTGGAGCATATTAAATAATGCTACTTGAATCCGTGCCTGTAAATCAGGTAATTCGTTGATCACAAAGATACTTCGGTGTGCGCGTGGGATTAATCCAAAGTGGATCACACGCTCATCGTTATAGGTTAGCTTTAATGTAGCGGCCTTAATTGGATCTACATCGCCTATTAAATCTGCAACAGTTACATCAGGAGTCGCTAGTTTTTCTGTATAACGATCTGAGCGGTGCTGCCAGCTAATTAGTGTATCATCTCCATAAAGGGCTATTTCTTGCTGGGCATACCATGAAATGGGATTTAAAGGGTCGTCAAATATCTCGCTTCCTGTGATATAAGGAATATATTCATCCAATAAATTAACCATTAAACGGGCAATACGTGTTTTGGCCTGACCTCTTAAACCTAATAATAAAATATTATGTCTCGAAAGAATAGCGGTTTGTAATTCAGGAATAACAGTTTCATCATAACCTAGAATACCTTCAAAACCAGCATCTTTATTTTGAAGCTGCTGAATCAGGTTCTTACGCAATTCATCTTTTACTGTTAGGGAGGTGTAATTTGAGGCTTTTAATTCGCCAATTGTTTTGATTAAAGTATGGTCCATCATAGGTTATATGCCCGAATTATCGAACTGTTTTTCTTCTGTTTTTAATATAATCTTCAAAAATATATTCACCTAAGCCTGTTAGTGAGCTATAAAATGCTCTACCTCCGTTAATTTGGGTAAACTCTCTTACAAACTGTTGCAGATAAGGGTCCTGTGCAATCATAAAAGTTGTGATAGGGATATTAAGACGTTTGCATTGTGCTGCCATGTTTAGGGTCTTATTGATCACCTTTCTATCCAGTCCCATACTATTTTTATAGTAGCGGCCATTTTCTTTTAAACAGGTTGGTTTCCCATCTGTGATCATAAAGATCTGTTTATTGTGTGTCTTGCGTCTGCGGAGAAGATCTGCTGCCAGTTCCAGCCCTGCAAATGTATTGGTATGATAAGGGCCAACCTGCAGATAAGGCAGGTCTTTTACAGTGATAGGCCATGCATCATTACCAAACACAACGATATCCAGTGTATCTTTTGGATAACGTGTTTTAATCAGTTCGGCCAGGGCCATTGCAACTTTTTTTGCAGGAGTAATTCTGTCTTCTCCATAAAGGATCATGGAATGAGAAATATCTATCATCAGCACGGTAGAAGTTAGTGTTTTGAAATCCTTTTCTTCTACTTCCAGATCGCGTTCGGTTAAAGTGAAGTTGCCTATACCATGGTTGATCTGTGCATTTTGTATAGATGCCGTCATGTCGATCTGATCCAGGCTATCCCCAAAAGAATATTCACGGCGGTCGGCATTTTTCTCTTCACCGATGCCCGAAATATTACTATTGTGATTGCCTTTACCAGCTTTTTTTAATTTACCGAAGATCTCTTCTAATGCTGATTTGCGAATGGTTTGCTCCGTTTTTGAAGTGATTTCCATATCGCCATCTTTGGGGTTTTCTTTGATGTATCCTTTTTCTTTAAGTTCATCAATAAAATCACCCATGCCATATTCACCATTGGTAAACTTATATTGCTTGTCTAATTCATTCATCCAGGCAAGAGTCTCGCCTGCGTCACCTGCAGTATAATTCAGTAATTGTGTGAATAATTTTAACAGTTCATCAAATCCCCCTTTGGGCAGATCATCAGGTTGAAAATCAGAAAAATGGAAGCCTCTCATATTCTTATATTAACGAATTAACAAAGTTAAAAGTTTGCCCGCTGATTAATGTTTTCGGCTTGTAAAAATAGCGGGTTAAAATTATCGGGCATAGCCGGATATGCCTTTAATAGATAATTGAGACAAATAGTTTGAGCAAAAGTTTAAAAAACTCAAACTGATAAAATATATAAGAAAGAGGTAAAGCCGATTTAATTTCTTGGAGAACCTTTTGTTAACGCTCTTTCTGCTCTTTTAACAGCCAATTTCTCTCTGAATTCTGCATAGGGTGCTTTGAAAGCCATTTTTAGCAAACTATCTAAACCGCCTTTTATAGCCAGGTTAAATAGGCTCTGTGCTTTTCTTACCGGAGAAGCATCCCATGCTCTTAAACTAAGAGAGAAAGAGCCATCCAGGTATTTCATCCAGTGCCACATTCCTGTTGGCATAAACAGGGTATCTCCATGCTCAAGAAAAACTTCATAACCTTCTACACCTTTTAATGCAGGGAATTTTTCGAAATCAGGATTAGCTACATCATAGTCTTCCAAAGCATAGGTTGCATTTGGGATACAATACAAGCGGTCTTTCCATTTGTTATCAAATAGAATGATGTGTTTTCTGCCTCCAAAATGTGTGTGAAAAAGGTGTGGCAGATCTATATCGTAATGGAGAAAAGTAACAGAATTAGAACCTCCAAAGAACATAGCGGGCATACTTTCTATAAAACCACCCATCAGGTCTTTTGGCAAAGCAATGTCGTTGATCAGACTAGGTACATGTTTAAACAGGTTAAAGAAGAAGATACGAAGTTCTGTAGGTTCTCTTTTAATCAGATCGAGATAATCGCCAAACTTCATATGCGCAGCTGCAGAGTTGATCGGTTTTGAAGGATCTGCTTTTGCATTGTCATACAGGGGAACTTCTAATTCTCCGGCTATTTCTTTTAAATATTCTGTTGTCCACTTTTCCCTTGCAGGCCAGCTTTTTGTTAAACCTTTAATTATTAGAGGTTTTCTTGGGATCAGATAGTTTTTTTTAAAATCTTCAGGGCTAATACTCTCAACGGTATCTACTGACTTTAATATGAAACTCATAATAAGAAAGGATCTTGTTAGGAAGCAAAAGTGTAAATTAAATTTTACTTATTATATAAATAACCCTGCTTACTTTGCAATTATTGAGGAAAATGACTCTGCATTGCTTTATTAGCACGTTTAGTAGCCAGCCGTTCTTTCCAGGCCATATATTTTTCTCTGAAATTTGCCTTCATAAAATCGTCGAATTTGCGCTGTATCGTTAAGTTAAATAAGCTTTTTGCTTTTACAGACCACGATTTATCCCATGCCCTGAGGCTGATGGAGAAAGAACCATCCAGATATTTCATCCAGTGCCAGTAGCCTGTGGGCATGAAAAGGGTGTCTCCATGTTCTAAGTATGCTTCCACGCCTCTTACGCCTTTTAGTGCCGGGAATTTATTAAAATCTGGATTTTCTACGTCATAGTCTTCCAGTGCATAGGTAGCATATGGAATTTGATACAGACGCTCTTTCCATTTATTTTCAAAGAGGATCACATGTTTTCTTCCATTGAAGTGGGTATGAAAGATATGTGCCATGTCTATGTCATAGTGTAAAAAGGTTACGGAACCTTTACCACCGAAGAACATATTTGGATAGCTATCCAAAAATCCTCCCATCAGGTTTTTAGGAGCAATGTAGTCTTTCAGTAATTTGGGTGCATATTTAATCGGATCAAACAGAAAGATGCGCAGGTCTGTAGGTTTACTTCTGATCAGATCTATATAATCACCAAACTTCATCTCTGCTGCTGAAGCATTGATAGGCTTGGAGGGGTCTGCCTTTGAGCTATCGTATAGCGGCACTATTTTGTCGCCCACTACAGCTTTCATATAATCCATTGACCATTTTTTATAGGCTGGCCATGTTTTGGCCATATTTTTTATAACTAATGGTCTGCGTGCATTAAGATAATTTTTCTCAAAATCTTCTTTAGAAATATGATCAACGCAATCGATTTGAGTAAGGTCAAACTTCATGTTAAATAATGTTAAAGGATGTAAAATTATATAAAACGGATAATTTTTATTCTTAGGAAATGGAGAAAAAAATTTTTTGACAATAAAAAAACACAGCTACTACAGCTGTGTTCCATATTTAGTTTTAGAAATTATTAGTTAGGGACTATACACCTAACTTTTTCATATAATCAGAGAATCTTTTTGGAAAAAGTCTTTTGAACAATACTCCCTTTACTTCTTTGCCGCCCATATATACTTCTTCTTTATTTTGCTGAATGGCTTTTACAATTTCTTTTGCACAGTCTTCGGCAGAGAGGCCATTTTCTTGTGTTTCATCCATCAGGTTATAGGTTGCCCCTGTTTCTGTAAGCGCATTTACAGATATGTTTGTTTTAATATAACCTGGACAAACTATGGTTATCGTAATGTTTTTATTAAAGACTTCGTTTCGCAGGGAATCAAAATAGCCATGTAAGGCATGTTTTGAAGCAGCATAGGCAGATCGGTTACGTACACCAAATTTCCCCATCAGGCTGCTGATACAGACAATCTTTCCTCCGCCATTTTCGATCATAGCCGGCAATACCGCTTTACTCAGGACAACGGTTCCCCAGAAGTTGATGTTCATTATCTTCTGTTCCACAGTAATTGCTGTTTCCAGTGCAGCAGACCGCTGACTTAATCCGCCGCTATTGATTAGCATGTCTATCTGTCCGTATATTTTTTTGGCTTCTGCAGCTTTGTAGTCCAGTGCTGTTGTATCTTCTAAATCCATTGAAAGCACGTGAACGTTGATTTGGTTCTTGCAGTTCGCTTTTACCCTGAACAGTTCATCTCTATTGCGGGAAGAAATAATTAATTTTGCACCTATATTGTTATAAGCATATACCAGTGCTTCTCCGATGCCGGAAGAAGCTCCTGTGATCCATATTATTTTGTTCTTCATTGGAGTCATTTTAATATTTTACTGCTGCTCTGCGTTTATGAATCGTGATCTTCATTGATGAGAAATAATTCTGAAGCGATGTGGTCTGCAAAGAGTTTACCATCCATCGTCAGGATCAATTTATCATTTTCATTTTTTAACCAGTCCCTTTGAATAAAGGGAACTATATTTTTTAGCGTATCCTCCAAAAATATTTTTCCATAATCATTTTTTATTTTGTTCAGATCTGTGCCCCACATCGTTCTGAGTGAAGTCATGATATACTCATTAAAACGGTCATAAATGTCCAGTTCTTCTATAGTTTCTGCTAATTGACCTGATGCCAGCTGCGTCATATATTTATGATTGTTAGCGATGTTCAGGTATCTGACATTTCCATTGAAGCCATGTGCTGAAGGTCCAATACCCAAATAGGGGATACCTCTCCAGTAATTTGTATTATGGACAGCATGTTTGCCGGGCAGGCTAAAGTTCGAAATTTCATAATGATCAAAGCCGGCAATGCCTAATTTTTCTACGAGTGAGACAAATTGAGCGGCGCTCTGTTCATCATTAACAGGGATCTGTTTTCCTTTTTTAATTGCGGCAGCCAGGGCTGTGCGCGGTTCTACTGTCAGGGAATATCCTGATATATGCGGTACCTGCAGATTGATTGCCTGATTGATATTACTGTGCCACTTTTCATCTGTCAGTAAAGGATAACCATAGATCAGATCTATACTGAGATTTTCAAATCCAGCATCCTGACTACGTTTAATACAGGTTTCTGCTTCTGTGGAATTGTGTGCCCTGTTCATCCAAACCAGGTCTTCATTAAAGAAGGATTGTACACCGATACTAAAACGGTTAACAGGTAACTTCCTTAATTGTGCTAGTTTTTTTGCATCCAGATCGTCTGGATTGGTCTCTATCGTTATTTCTGCATCTGAGGAAATAGAAAAGTTATCTGTTAAGGTATGGAATATCTTTTCCAGCGATTTTTCTGATAGAAGAGAGGGAGTGCCGCCACCCAAATAGATACTGCCCACCGTGTCTGTAATTCTATTTTTTTTTAGTAAAATCTCCTTGCAAATCGCATCGATCATCTCATCTGTGTCTTTTAGTGAGGTACTAAAATGGAAATCGCAATAATTGCAGGCTTGTTTACAGAAGGGGATGTGGATATAAATTCCGGACATGCTTTTATTAAATTGACAAATATATTATGCTAACGATTAAATATAAAAGTTAAGCAGGGCAAATTTAGTGCTTATTTAATGCAAATGGCGTAAAGTTTGCAGGAGATAGTGTGATTAAGCAATCATCTAACTTAAAGAGGCTGCCTCCTAACAATGCAATGCCGCCAAAAGTTAGACACAATTTTTGGGCATTGCATTGTTAGAAAACAGCCTCTATCTGCTTAATTTAATTAGGATTTGTCGTTTTTAAACGCGCCTAACGGATTGTAAAATACCCTGGTGGATGATATTAAATCATTCCAGTCAGTGTAATCTGTCAAATTTATTAATCTTTCTTTTCCGTTATCAAGTGACGTAAATGACAATTTTCTTCCGGAAAAATCTTTATGTTCAAAAATTTCTACCAGGTATTTGCTTGTCGGATCATTTTGAAATCCAACGGCTGCTGACGCGGGAATGTAAATGCTTGAAATGGAATCATTTCCAATTCCTTTATCGATTTCAGGGAAATTGTTTTCATATACAAAACTGTTCCTCTCTGTTCTTGTATAATGACTTACCAGGTTGAGCGCTTTACCGCGGCCGTCAATATCTTTATATGCTGTAACAAACTGAGGGTTTGCTGGGGGAAAAGGAACTAAACTGAATTTTATATAGGCTTCAATACCATCGTGCTTGATGTTGATCTGCCAATTGCTTGGGCCGCTATCTTTATCGAGATCGATAGTAATCGTTGCACTGGCCCTGTCATCAGCGTCGAATGGGCCATCCTGCTCTTTTGCATAAAAGGTGACAGGAACCTTTGTGGATTGTACAGGTGCTTTGATCTGCTTATTTATGTTAACAGAAAACCTGTCGTTGATCGACATGTTTTCGGCAAGGGTATACGTTATTCCCCCAACGATTAAATAAAAGTAGAACTCGCCGGCGCCTTTTGATCCGGGGTCGCCATCACTAATTACAGTGATGCTGGAAACAGAAATGTGAAGTAAATTTACCATGATAATTTGTTTTTAAATGGTTAATAATATGTAAACCGTGCTTGTTTAGCAGGTATTGTTTAGTTAGTCGGGTTATAAAAATAAAAGGGAAACAAAAAAAAGATAATAGTTGTAAAGTGCTATTATTTAACATTTTGTAAATTATAAAACTTGTTATCAATATTATTATTGCTATTTTTAAAGTGATTTTACAGCCTGTATTTTATGAACATCAGCTTTAAAAAACACCCTTTAGATGAGCAGCTAATAGCTGGACTAAAGCCAGGAGCGGTTAAGAAGGAGCTTTGGGAAACTAAGCTTTATCTGAAGTATAGGTTTATGATCCATGATGCGGCCTGGCGTCATCAGCTGAATGAAGACGATATATCTATGGCTTACTCTGATGCTATTTTGACCACAATTAATAATATTTCTGCGGGTAGATTTGAGCACAGGTCATCCCTGCAAACCTATATCAGTAATATTTTTCAATATAAGTTGATAGATAGAATACGGTTAAATAAGGCTGCAAAGGCAGGGACAAGATTTGGGGATAGTCTGGATGATCATTTGGAGACTTTACCGGGTGATACCAGAGATATTGTTCAGAAACTTACAGAGCAATATGAGGTTTATAAGCTGAAGGGTTTTATCCAGATGATGGATGACCGCTGCAAAAAGATCATTTTAGCCTGGGGCGAGGGTTACCATGATAAAGAGATTGCTTCAGACCTGGGTTATTTATCAGCTGCGGTAGCCAAGACCTCCCGTCTGCGCTGTCTTTCGAAATTAAAAAATCTATATGCGGTTAAAGCCTTTGATAAATCATATTAACCATGGATGAGCGAATTGAAGAATATTTTGACCATAAACTCGACGAACAAAAGAAAAGGAGTTTTGAAAATGAGATCACAGCGTCTCCGGAGTTACGTGATGAAATTGCTTTTTACCTGCAGGTAAAAACGGCCGCCCGGCAGGATGACCGGGAGACTGAATTACTGCGGAAACATCAGCTATGGACTACCCTTGAATCTCCGGTTAATAAAAATCCATGGCTAATTCGCATAGGTGTTGCAGCGGTACTTTTACTTGCTGCTTGTTTATTTTTGTTTAGGAACGTTACACAAACCAATCTGCAGCAGGAGGCAATAAGCTATGTTGAACAAAGTTACTCCTCCATGCCGGTTTTAATGGGGCCTTCAAAAAACCAGCTTCAGATGGCGATTAATTTTTATAATAAAAGAGATTATTATTCTTCAATCCATTCTGCTGAAAGTTACCTGAAGTCTCATCCCTTAAATCCGGAAGCATTAAAGGTTATTGGTTTTGCTGATCTCCAGCTAAAGAAATATGATCTGGCACTAATCGCTTTTCATAAGATCACTTTGCAGGAGAGCCTTTATCAAAACCAGGGAAAGTTTTATGAGGGGATCGTCTATTTGTGCAGAAATGCTGGTAATGATGGTGTACGGGCGAAAAAACTATTACAAGACGTGATTGATAGCAACCAGGAGGGCAAGATTGAGGCTTTAAAGTGGCTGAGAAAATCAAGGTAATCAAAATGGATCTGTAAAATTTAACGAATATATCATGACTAAAATTTCAGTAATATCGAAAGATTTCCTGCAAAGCAGGAAAGGTGAATACTGGTTGAAGGACCAGGTGATCTTTAAGTATAAGGAGCCTGTGGACAAAAGCCTTGTTATTGATCAGGTGAAATATTTAACGCTCGGTATGATAGAGAACGTAGCAGCAATGATATTTCCTTTGGATAGCAAGCATTTCACTTATATGGTCACTGTGCCGGACAGTCATAAGTGGGCAGATAAAAAGATGTATAATGTAAGACCGGCACCCCGTGTTCCGGTGCCCCATGCTCCGGTTTTTCCGGATATGATGAAAAATAATTTAATGGTTTCCTTCAACTCAATACAAAATAAATTCCACACCAGTGCAGACGAATTTATGCACAGTTGAGCATGCAAAAAATAAATTACATCTTTTTGGTCTTACTGTTTACTGTATTATTTAGCCAGGCACAGGCACAGGACCAGCCGGAAAGTAAGGTGTGGCAAAACTTTTACACCATCGTAGCATTGCCTCCGGCGGCACAAAGCAAGGCTTTTGTTCAATTGGAGCAATATTGTATAAAGAACAATATTGTTAAAGACAGCACTTACACCAACCTGCTTTTTCTTTATGCTGCTGCTGAATATACGCAGCAGCAGTCATCACGAGCCATTGCCTTATTGGAGAAATCGATTCATATTGCTTCAGTTAACATACATAAAAATCCTGCCCAATACCTGGGTAAGTACTATTTTTACCTTGGGCATTATCTACAGGAATCCGGCAATGCAGAAAAGGCATTGGAACAGTATAAAATGAGCCTGGCATTTAGCAAAACAGCTGTCGACAAGTGGGGAATCAGAGCCCTTGCATGTCAGGCTATTGCACATTCCTATTATGAGATTACTGATTTTTACAGGGGGATACAGTATGCCCAGCTCGGCTACCAATACGCAGCAGCTAAAACTGATACTGGCGCTATGGGCAGGAGTTTATATGAGAAGGCAATTAATTTAAACGGTTTGGGTGATATAAAAGGCGCAAGTATGACTGTTAAGCTCCTGCGTCAGCTAAAAACACTGAATTTAAATGCTTTTGAACTTGGTAATTACTATAAGCTTTATGGGGACCTTGCTTTAATTGAAAAGAATTTTATACAATGCAGGAATTGGTATCTTAAAGCGGCGGATAGCTATCAAAAGGTAGGGCAATTTGAAGAAATGGGTGGCATATATATCGATATGCATTATGTTGCTGTCCGCTCTGGCGATAAAGCGAGTGCCCGGCGTTATGAAAAACTCGCGCTACAGTCTGTAAAGAATCCCTATTATTTGTGCAGGTTGTTTGATAACCTCGCATTGTACTATATTTCGCAGCAGGATACAGGAAAAGCATTTTCCAGCTTCCGTAAAGGATTTGAGGCTCTTCCAATGGATTTTAAGCCCCAGGATTCGCTGCAAAATCCTACAGCTGCGCAAATCAGATTATTGCCCGAAAAGGACTATCCATTTTCTTTGTTAATGGATAAGGCAGATTTGTTTATGCAATGCGGAAATTTCCAGCAGGCATTAAAGACCTTTGAACTCCTGGTTGCTGTCTCGGATGATATGAGGCGTGAACACCTGGGTGTTTATACTAAGCTTTACTGGAGGGCAAAGCTTAAGAAGATGTATGAGCAGGCGGTTGAAAGCTGCTATCAGTTAAATAATACAGACAAGGCTTTCTATTTTCTGGAAAAAAGTAGGGCTGCACTATTTAATGATGACTTGAATGAGCTAAAAGCAGAGACTACGCTGCCCGCAGCATTGGTTAATAAGGAAAGCAGTCTTAAAAAGAGATTGAAAAATCTCCAGAATGAAAGGCCACAAAGAATAAGCCTGTTGATAGATGCACAAGAAGATCTCGCCAGGTTTATCAAATCTATAGAGCAGCATTACCCTGGCTATTTTGAAATGAAATATAACAATGATGTGCCAGGTACACAAGATTTACAAAACTACCTGCAAAAGAATCACCAGTCTTTTCTGTCCTTTTTTGTCGGGCAAAAACAGGTTTACCGGCTGCTGATCTCTCCGGGTTATCAATCGCTAACTAAAATTAATCCCATTAGGTATAATGAAAATGTTAAAGATTTCCTTGAATTAAGTATCAACAAAACGGAACAAAACCAGCATTTTGAAAGATTCCTGAAATTATCGAATGCGCTTTATTTATTGTTAATAGAGCCAATAGCGCATAGACTATTGGGGAGGGTAATCGTATCTGCGGAGGATTTAACTATTCCCTTTGCTGCATTAAGTAAAACGGATAAAAAGCCAGCTTTCCTGGTTAATAGTTATGCTTTCAGTTATAGCTATTCTGCAAGAATGTTGCTTAAACCCAGGGTAAAGGTGAAAAATGAACAGGTAGCTGGTGACTATATTGGCTTTGCACCAGTCAATTATCGTAATTCTTTTAATATATCCTCCCTGCCTGGTTCCTGGGCTGCAATTAAGAAAAATGCTTCCTGGTTTAGGTCATCTCGTTTATTTACAGGTACAGAAGCTACTAAGCAGGGTTATCTTGATTACTGGTCAAAATATACTATCGTAGAATTGGTTACTCATGCCAATGGTGACAGCTTAAATCCAGAACCGTTCCTGTATTTCGCAGATTCTATATTGAAATCATCTGAAGTTAGAGATAATATGGTGGGGAATTCGAAATTAGTGGTGTTATCTGCCTGTAGAACCGGCACTGGAAAGCTTCAGTCTGGCGAAGGCATTTATAGTTTATCACGAGAATATCTTTGTGCCGGGGTGCCAAGTGTGCTTTCTACAATCTGGGAAGTGGAAGATCAAGACGCTTATAGCTTAACAGATCTTTTCTTAGAAAGAGTTAAAGATGGACAGCCATTAGATATTGCGCTACAAAACGCCCAAAAAATATGGCTCTCTGAAAAGAACAATATCAGAAAACTACCTTTCTCCTGGTCGGGGATTATTCTGACCGGAGATAGTAAGAAAATTGAGTTCCTGAATAAGCAGGGCGGCCAGTTTATGAATTACTATTTAGCCGTTCTTGTGGTTTGCATGGTCATCATTGTTTTTATATACAGCTTTCGTAGGATCTAATAAACCATGCCTGAAAGGGCAATTTATATAATAGATGGTTGATGATGTGCTGCTTTATTGTATTTTCGTGTTATGAAAAAGAGCATTTTAACGTTTTTATGTGTGTCGGCCTGTTTACTATTTTGTCTGTCTGCCAGATCACAAGGCAAGCTTAAAATTATAATTATACGTCATGGAGAAAAGCAGGAGCAATATGAAAATTTGAACTGCATGGGGCTTAACAGGTCTTTAAAACTAATTAATGTATTAAATAAAAAAATAGGTGTTCCAGACTATATCTATATCCCTTCTATAGGTAATGGAAAAAAAACAATGCGCTCCCGTATGTTTCAAACTATCTCTCCTTTTGCCATTAAATACAATGTGAGTATCAATAGTGGCTTTAGCGGGGAAGATTTTGATGGTCTGGTCAATGATTTAAAAGGTAAGAAGGGGACTGTTCTATTTGTTTGG
>Ga0233344_1000038_pt1 | contig 26881 bp, 23 predicted proteins | sample GEONDECOMP281_FD_180697 | JGI IMG/M metagenome (GOLD analysis project Ga0233344, IMG submission 180697) | Leaf litter microbial communities from Shasta-Trinity National Forest, California, United States - GEON-DECOMP-281 | ecosystem: Environmental > Terrestrial > Plant litter > Unclassified...
AAATCAAGAATAGCACAGCCTAAACCAGTATTTTTATCAATATAGGGGGTAAGTCGTAACCTGGTGGTTTGCTGATCGAGCACTTTAGCTGATTTGCCCTGGTAAGCTAATTGTGTTTCTATAATATATGTTGACAGATCTGTTGGATTAGTCCATAAACCAGCAGCAGCCTGCTCAGGATAAATATTATATTTTCCCGGAATCTCTTTTCCGTCTTCACGATAGGCTGTAGCGAGCAATTGTGATTTTATACCAACAGGAGGCTGCGTGAAGGTACTATTGATCATTCCCATTGGCTTTAATACATTCTCCGCCATAAATTTATCATAGGGTTCTTTAGAGACATCCATAACAATCATTTGAGAAATAGTAACTCCTCCGCCAGAGTATTCTGAATTTATACCCGGCTCAGCTATTGAATGTACAGGATCTGAATTAGCAGGCTTACTGCCATTTAATACCTGCACAACAGTTGGAACTGGCAATCCATGTGCATATCCTCCAAAACCATGGACATTTAACCCGCCGGTATGGCTCAGTAAATTGGCAACAGATATCTTTTTATTTTTTGATAAAGAATCATATGGAAATTTCCAGCTGGTTAGATATTGATTGATATCAGCATATAGATCTATCTTTTTATCCTGCACCAGTTTAAGAACACCAACAGCATTTAATGATTTACTAACTGAAGCAGCCTGAAAAAGCGTATGATCAGTTACCCGTATTTTCAAGTCCTCATCTGCCCAGCCATAACCCTTTACCCATTCAATTTTATAGTGATGTATCACCGCGATGCTTAATCCCTTAACCTTATAATAAGCCATCCGCTCTTTAATAGTCCCGGGAAGCTCCCCTTCTATTTGAAAACGTCCTGCAAGATTGTTTTCCACCTGCTGTATTTTTTCTTTAGTCTCTTTGCTTAAGGAAGCAATTGCCTGGCCATTTACTGCTAGCCGAATAAATAACAAAAAGAAGATAAACAAAGAGCCGGACTTCATCATAAGAAACAATTAAGGCGTAAAAATCATATAAATAAACTATCAATAAATATAATGATTTAAAACCACTATCTGAAACCTGATCATCACTACTTCTTTAAGCCATTCAGAATTTATTTTACTCCTCCAAAAGCTGCGAAACAAGCATTTTTATGTAAAATATCTGTATAGCTAAATCCCGCCTGTTTCATTAGCTCCAGCTGATAAGTTACAGAACGCGGAGAATCCTCCTTAGCAATATAGTCCAATACATGCTGCCGGTATTCTGCGCCGCCTAACCCTTCTAAATGCTGCGCATATCTTTCTTCAAAAAGCTGGTTTAAGGCCTCTGGCTGGTGACTGATCAGATCAGATATCCAGAAACTGCCGCCAGGTTTAAGGGCACGGTATATTTTATTAAATACGCTTTCCCAGTTCTCGTCTTCTCTAAGGTGGTGCAGTACCGCAGCCGCAAGAATAATATCATAATGGTTTTCTGGCAAATCTGCAGCTAAAATATCGACCTGTATAATTTCAATTTTTCCCTGAGTAACAGCAGAAACACGTTCTTTTGCCCGTTTTAACATAGGCATACTCAAATCAATCAGTGTACAATTAAGATCAGGAACTTTCTCCAGCATTTTCAAGGTATAGTTACCAGCGCCGCAGCCGATGTCCAATAGGTTTACAGCATCAGGATTTATCCTGAAAGCTGCACTTGTAGTCAGTTCAAGACTAAGTGGCGCATCAATGATAGTCTGCTGACCGGTATCCAGGTTTGAGAAGCGTTCTACATCATTGTCAAACCGCTGTTGTATCTCCTCATTGGTAGATTTCTGTTTTAAATCATTCTTTTCCATAAAATATGCATTTGATATTTTCAAACCTACAGATAATCATGATATTTGAAAAATATCAATTTAGTCAATTATTGATATTCACAAGGTATCATGGAACTAAGACATTTACTCTATTTTAAAACCGTAGCAGAAGAACTGCACTTTAGAAATGCAGCTTTAAAGCTATTTATTTCGCAGCCTCCTTTAAGCAGACAGATACGTGAATTGGAAGAAGAGATAGGCGCAAGATTATTTGACAGGAACAACAAAAGAGTTACACTTACTCCTGCCGGCATCTATTTCAAAAAGCAGGTTGACGAAATTTTTTCACTGTTGAATGAAAGCAAGCAAATGGTTAAACAGCTTCATGAAAATTTAAGCGGTGAATTAAAGATCGGTTATATCAGCTCCACTTATCATCAGTATTTAATGGACACACTAAAAGAAATGCGGGAAGAATTTCCATTCTTATCCGTTAAACTGTATGAAATACCTACCGTAAAACAAGTAAAAGCCCTGGAAGAAGGAAAACTTGATATAGGGATTATGAGGGCTCCTATAAATTCTGAAAAGCTGGAAGTGATCACCCTATTTCATGACCCGTTTCTGGTGATTATTCCAAAGGACGGTCACGTTTCAGAATCATTGGAAGATCTATACCGTCATTTATCTGAACAGCCCTTTATCTTTTTTAACCGGGAATATGCCCCGGTGTATTATGAAAAGTTAATAGAGATCTGTCAGAGAATGGGGTTTATACCTGAAATAAGCCATGAGGCAAACAATGTACATTCTATTTTGAGACTGGTAGAGCATGGTGCCGGTGTATCTATTTTACCTGCATCGGTTAAAGATCACTTTCCTGATCTAAAATTACAATATATAGAATTAGCCAGCTTACCTGTCTCTACCGAAGTTGTACTGGCTCACCGATCACAGCAAAACCCTGCTGCCGAATGGTTTATAGAACGGTACACCGGTTTTTTCAGGAAGAATAGTTATTAATCCCATTTTGTTAGCTTTTCGATATAAGGAATTAATATATCTGCCATTGCCTGCTGTTCCTTTGCATTCGGATGTCCGGGAGTCTTTTTATAAGGAAAACTAAGCGTGTGTATTTTCTGGTCGCCAATATTTTTAACTGCCTGTTCAATATAACCCATCCATGGCAATCCAGGTGCAGTGGCATCCATATTACCCAGAGCGCAAATGATCTCTGCATTAGGGTATACAGTTCTGATCTTAACGACCAGATTCTGATAAGCGCTGATTATAAAATCAGGCTTTGGAGCTTCCTTACCAAATCTTGCTTTAAACTGCTCATTGTCTGGAATTTTAACGATCCATGAATCATTCTGAAACAAATTGATCACTACAACATCAGGTGTATAATTTTTAAAATCCCATACACTATTTGCATCGGTAGCATCTAGACGGTCATACATTTCGGGCATGATCAGCGGAAACCAGCTTACCATCACACCGATCCCGCTTTTGGCAGTATAGTAACACTCTGCATTGAAATGCCTGGCAGTAATAGCAGCGTAACTGATATAATTATTTTCATAGGGTGCTGATGCACGGTCTTTCCCAGAGCTGTCTTCAACAGCATAACCACAGGTGATAGAGTTACCAAAGAATTCTATTCTATGCTTTTTTTCAGCAGGTGCAGCTAAAAGTACCGATTTGGGTGCAAGCTGAAAGCCATAAAACCAGCTCTTTCCCTTATCCCATTCCGTGCGCTTAAATAACTGCAGCTGGTGTATACCGGGCTTTAGACCCGATACCAGGTCATACATTTTCTTATCCTGGCTAAGCCTGAGCACAGTAGTTACTTTACCATCAACAATGATATTATAAAAGTTATCTCCCTTTTCATCTTTTAACAACGCCTTAACCCCCGTACCCTTAAAATTAATGGTCAAATTGGTTCCGGGCCAAGAGAGCTCAGCAACACTGTCTTGTTTACTTACGCGACCCATATAATGAATACGGCTATCATTATTATGGATAGTAACCACCTGTCCTTTGCATTGAACAACCGTAAAAATGATAAAAAAGAGGTTATAGTATATTATCCGCATATGAATTGATCATCTTCTATGATGATGATCTAAATATACAAAAACAGGCCATAGGTAAAGGATGATTAATTTATCCTGTCGAAATAAATTATGGAATGATAACAGCGATTTAACATCAATTACTGTTCTGACGCTTAAATTAGCCCTGTAAATATCATATTTCAAATGACACCTCTTTTTAAGATCTATTCGCTGTCCCTTCTGCTGTTAATAGCCAGTTCTATTACGAAGGCTCAAACTAAAGTAAAAAAAGCATTATTTATTATTGCAGATGGCATACCTGCAGATGTGCTCGAAAAACTATCCACGCCCAATCTAAATTTAATCAGCAAACAGGGTACCTATTTAAGGGCACACGTAGGCGGTGATAAAGATTCATATACACAAACGCCAACTATTTCTGCAGTAGGCTATAATAGCTTGCTGACTGGTACATGGGTGAATAAACACAATGTATGGGACAATGATATTGCAGCTCCTAATTATAACTACCCAACCATATTCAGATTATTTAAAGATCAGTATCCGAATAAAAAAACAGCGATCTTTTCCAGCTGGCTTGATAACAGAACTAAACTGGCAGGTGATGAGCTGGCTGCTACCAATAAACTCCACATTGATTACCACGCCGATGGCTTCGAATTGGACACGATCAACTTTAAACATGATCAACAACGGGATTTTATGCACCGTATTGATGAAAAAGTAGTAGAAGAAGCCGCTGTAAGTATCCGGAAACAGGCGCCAGACCTTTCATGGGTGTATTTGGAATATACTGATGACATGGGGCATATGCATGGTGATAGTCCTGAATATTATAAAGCTATTGAAATGATGGATAAACAGGTAGGTAAAATATGGGATGCCATTCAATACCGTCAGCAGCACTTTAATGAAGAGTGGCTGATATTGATCACTACTGATCATGGCAGGGACGAAAAAACAGGCCGTAACCATGGCGGTCAGTCGGTTAGACAACGTTCTACCTGGATGGTAACCAACGCAGCAAAACTGAATAATTATGCGCAGTATTATTACCCTGGTATTGTAGATATCATGCCCACAATAGCTAATTTCATGCAGATCAGTATCCCCTTAGATCAGCAAAGAGAGATTGACGGCATCTCATTGTTAGGAACGCTATCTGTTGCAGAACCTCATGCTACGAATGTGCAGGGGATGATCGATATCAACTGGAAGGCTTTAAATAAAGAAGGAAAGGTTAAAATTTATATATCGGCAACCAACACGATCAAAGAAGGAAAGCCAGATAATTACCGATTACTAGCAGAAATCCCTGTAGGTCAAGAACATGCATTGGTTTCTGTAAAAGACCTGCCTTCGTTGTTTTATAAAATAACTATTGAAGGAAAGTATAATATGGTAAATAAATGGGTTAAAGTCGATGAAAAAGTTAAATAATTAAAGACGTTTATCTCTAAAGAACCGGCCTACTCCAGAAATGGATTTAAGAAATTAATGTATCCTGCAAATACTTCTTTATTGATCTTATATTTTGCATTACGGCCTTCTTTTTCGGCAATAAGAAGATCTGCATCTACCAGTTGTTTCAAATGATGCGACACTGTTGATTGTGCTAAATCAATCATTTCTACAATTGCAGTACATTGCATCCAGTCTTTCTCTTTTTTAATGACCTCCACAATTTTTAGACGATAGGGATCACCCAGCGCTTTTGACATTCTCTCGATTTTTTTTAAATCTGCCTTTGAATTCATAATGGCAAATGTATCTATTTACGAATAGTATTTTATACATCAGGAAGTAATATCAAAACTCAATTACAAAGTGAAAGAGGTATTTTATTGACGATAGTAAAAACGGGCGCAGACACTAACGTTTTCTTTGCTTTTCCAGCTCCATCTTCAATTGCTTTACTTGTTTTTCTATATGGTTATCTTTATTATAAAAATAAATGGCGGATGCTAAAAAGAATGTTAACAGCAGGAAAAGAAAGGCAAATGCCCATGCCCATAATTTATGTACACGTATTTGCCTGGATGCGACCTCTATTTCAATGAATTGAAAATCTTTGCGCCTTTTAGAATGGCTATTGTAACCGGAAGATTTATCAACTTTTAAATAGTCGGGATCAGGAATTTGCACCAGTGAGTTAATTTCGGCCTCAATTTTCTCCAATATTCCTGCAGGAGGTATCACTGCCATTTTTTGTGCAACTGACTCCATTTCTATTTCCAGATTCCATAAAGCTTCCCGTACCTGAGCATACTTTTCCCGCATATAGAATAGCTCCTCAGTTTCCTCATCTGATGCAGCGCCCATTACATACAATTCCAGAATCCCGCTTTCAATGTAATTTTTAACTCTCAGCATCTTTCCTCAGTATAGCGAAAGCTTCTTTTAAGATCTTCCGGATTAAATCCTCTGTTTTATTTAGCTCTGCAGAAATTGCAGCGACTGATTTACCATGATAATACATCGCATAAAAAACATGTTGCTGCTCATGATTGAGTTGTCCAAAATGTTTGTTGCGGGAGCTGTACACTAACGATCCCCGGTCTGCAATAGCTTCATCTTCGGGTATAGTTGTAAAAGCCGCTAATCTTTTCCTGGCAAACCTTTGCAGTTGACTCCAGCTACTTTTTTTATCCCAATCTAATTCATCAAGACTGTATGAAAGATCACAGAATACCTTCACCAGGAAATCTTCCGCTAACTTCTGATCCTTTACAATTTCAAAAATATAACCCAGCAGCATAGCTCCATATTTATTATAAAGACTATCTATACCATCTGACTTAGTTTTTATTAATGCTTGTTTTTTGATTTTTAGCATATAAAATATCTTCTTTAAAGTAAGTTGCAACACACATCTACAGCATCAGCTAACCTTAATTAGATATAAAATTAAATAAAAATATTTAAAACAATAAAACTTTAAATAATACTTCTATTTACGATCATTATTTCATTACTATATAATTGATTTTTTAAAGACCATTTTCCCTTAATTTATGCGCAAATGAATAAAAAAAACGCATTATCTTTACCGGATGAATAACGATAACGCAGTGATATTCGACATGGACGGCGTAATTTGCCACACCAATCCATACCATTCTCTTGCCTTCCGTGAATTTTTTTCCGTGCGGGACCTGGCACCTACTGACGAAGATTTTGCACAGCATATGTTTGGTAAAAGCAACAGTTACATCCTAAGCCACTTTTTAAAAAGACCGGTATCAGGAGAAGAATTACTTCAAATGGAAGAAGAAAAAGAGGGACTCTTCCGCAAACTATATAGCCCCTATATTGAACCTATAAGTGGTATTGTTGATTTTATGCTTGACCTAAAAAATAATGGTGTAAAAATTGGCGTTGCCACTTCAGCTCCCCGCGCTAATCTGGACCTGATCCTGGGGAAAGTCCTTATCCGTGAACTGATGGGTTCCATACTGGCAAGTGAAGACGTAAAAAAACACAAACCTGATCCCGAAGTATACCTGACTTCTGCAGCCAATCTGGGTGTATCACCAGAAAACTGCCTGGTATTTGAAGATTCATTTTCGGGTATTTCAGCCGGGTTAAATGCAGGTATGCGGGTAGTAGGCGTACTTACCTCGCATACCAAAGAAGAACTGCCTCCCTGTAGTTTATACATTAACGATTATATTGGATTATCTTATGATCGTATTCAATCATTATTTTAATTATCCTTATCGCTATCATTCTAAAAATCTGATTAAAATTGTAGCGGTACAATTTATATTGGTGTTTCTTTTTTTATTTTTGTTCCGGCCTTTTAACGTGAATGAATCAGAGAATAGATACAGCTATCCGTTGATCTGTTTTTTACATGCTTTAATTCCGGCACTGGTCGTTTTTATCTACTTTAATTTGATTAATCATCTTAAAAAAGCGTCTGATAAAACTAAGTGGACGCTTATGTATGAGTTACTCCATCTGGCGGCAATATTTCTGATTATAGGCATCTGTGGCTTTCTGTTACGCAATATGATCTATAATAATCCAAACAACTGGTCCTTTGGTTATTTGTGGGAGGAAATAAGAAATACTTATCTGGCAGGAGGATTATTATCTTCTTATTTGATCTTCGCGAGGTGTTATGCAATTCATAACAAAAGCAAGGCCCCTGATGATTTTACAATTGCCCTGGAGTTGCTGCCACAAAGGCAATTGATAAACGCCGAACTATTTATTAAAACCCAGGTTAAGACAGATGATTTCAATTTTGACCCCTCCTATTTTCTTTTTGCAAGAGCAGAAGGTAACTATACTGAATTGACGTTCAGCATTGATGGAGCCGTAAAAAAGGAACTGAAAAGAATTTCGCTAAAGCAACTGGAGCAGCAACTTTCCATTTATCCGCAAATGATCAGGACACACAGGGCTTATTTATTAAACATTGAGCAGGTGGAAAGCATATCAGGAAACTCACAAGGTTACTCGGTTTCGTTTCATGAGATTTCAAATATAGTTCCTGTATCCAGAGCCCATTTAAAAGATTTTAGTCAATTATATACCCCTTCTGAGCGTATAGATTAGCCTTTCCTTGTCATTCGTCACAAAACCTAGTCATTGATAACAATGATTTGGCAGCCGTTTTATGCGTCAATATATTTGTAGCAACCTAAATAAAACGCTTTATCATGCCGGTCTCAAATCAAACACCAATTTCAAAAGATAAGATCAACTACATTGATCATATTAAAGTTATACTCACTATACTGGTAGTATTACACCATGCTGTAGTTACTTATGCCTATTCCGGGAGCTGGTATTTTACGCAAACAACAGAGTTAAAGAGTGCCCTTATTCCTATGACCTTATTTTTAAGTGTTAACCAATCCTTTTTTATGGGCTTCTTCTTTTTCCTGTCGGCCTTATTTATCCCTTCATCCTATCTTAAAAAAGGGGCTTCCCTTTTTGTCAGGGATAGGCTGATCAGACTTGGAATTCCATTGTTATTTTATTCTTTCATCCTATCTCCGCCGATGAACTATATGGTTTATTACTTTGGTGGCGAGCATCACATTACTTTTTTTCAATATTTAAGCGGTTATGACAGCTGGATAAATTTCGGAGTATTATGGTTTGTGGCTGCATTACTCCTGTTTATGCTAATTTTCGTCATTTACCGCCTTTTATTTGACCAGCAAAAACAGATAGATTCTCTGTCGCCATCTACTAAAAAGCTCTATCTTTTTGCTGCAGCTTTAGGTATGGCCAGTTTTTTAGTTAGGTCAGTTTTTCCGGTCGGCCGGACATTAGATCCTGTAGGCTTCCAGTTAGGGCATTTCCCACAATATATTGCCCTTTTCATTTTAGGCTTAGTCGCCGCAGAGAACAATTGGCTCAAAAAATTGAGCTATAAACAAGGAAAACAAGGGGTTATCATTGCTATTGCCCTCATTGTTTTTGGCTTTCCCCTGATCTACGCCGTAAAAATCATCTACAATACACCATTAGAATGGTTTAAAGGAGGATTGCACTGGCCAGCCCTTTTATATGCAGTATGGGAGCAGCTTACAGGCTTTTCTATCATCATTGCGTTACTTGGTATAGGAAAACAATACTGGGATAAATCTTCAGCCTTTTATAAAAAATTGTCCCGTTATAGTTTTGCCGTTTACATTTTTCATCCTCTTGTATTGATTTCCTTAGCGCTGGCCTTAAGGAACCTGGAATTCGAACCAGCACTTAAATTATTAATAGTAGCACCTCTGGGCGTTATATTTAGCTTTTTACTGGCATCGATACTTACCAGGATTCCTTTCGTAAACAAGATAATATAAACATCTCTTCAAAGGTCTGCCGATGAAAAGCAGACCTTTGATCGGCAGCTGCTCTTATTTAATTTTTTCCAGCCGGGTTTGTTTTTCACCAGGAGAACTAACCACAAGGTACTTTTTACCTCCCTCTTCTTTGAAATAGAGATTAAGCCTTTCGTTTTCAGCGATAAAGAATCCCCCTTTTTCAAAAGGAACCAGGTGAGTAGGAATATCATCTTCCCCTTCTTTAAAATAAAGGCCATCACTATTTGCATACACCTTTAAAGGTTTTGCAGGCGCACCATACTGACCTGTATATTTCTGCAGATTAGCTTTAGAAACAACAATAGGGGCATGCTTTTCACAGTAAACAAAGGCCATCCCATTTTGCATTACCGCAGCCAACGATGCTCCATGCCCCGCATTAGGTGTAATGGCAGTGGAAAGCACCAAACTTTTGCAGTTTTTTTGATCCATATATTTTTTAAACAGCCGGATGTTTTTTTCTGTATCGTGCTCAAAAGAGCCTACACCTAAAAAGACTTTACATTTCAGGTCCTGGTGATTAGCAAAGTACTTAGACGCTTCAACCATCAGATCAAGTCCATTATTGGCTGGTGCACCAATATAGATTTCATTGAAGAGATCAGGATGTTCAAATAAAACATAAGTAGTGAACATACCTCCCATAGAATAGCCATATAATCCCTTTTCATTAGTTACACGATATTTACTTTGAATAAAAGGCATCACCTCCTGTTGTATAAATGCCAAAAACTTAGGGCCTCCAGTACCAGGATTCAAATCCCTTGATCGCTGATTAGGCCTGCTGCCATAACCAATCCCTACAATCAGCGGTTCCCTGGTCGTATAATCCTGCCTTAACATCCTAAAGCAGTTCATTGCTACGGTCATGTTCCAATCTCCGTCAGTCATATATAAAACCGGATAATTAGTTTTTGTAGTATCATATCCCGGAGGAAAATGAATATACAGCGTATAATCCTCCCCAACTTCTTTAGAACTGTAATCCCAGGATACCAGTTCTTTTTCTGTAAATGCCATCGGCTCTGTACTTTTAACCTGACTGCAGGCCTTGTGATTCATGAAACCAATGATCATTAATAAAAAACATAAAGATTTGTAGACAAGAAGTTTCATGATGAAATGATTAAATTAAAAAAAATAGAGATATAAATAGTTTAACCTTAAGACTCCCCAAAAGAACATTAGGTTACAATTTAATAGCGAAGGGAATGCCATTTCTCATCAATAACACAACTACATAAATATCAGTCACTTAAAATTAATATAGTAAAATATTATGTTCGCAAATGAACACCAATAGATGATTATTGAACACTAAAATTTATCCTGCTGCAAGTAAATATTACTGACCATCACTATCAAAGTATCCTGGATATCTCGACTACAGTCATTTTGCTTCATGATGGCGGTACCAAAAAAATTAAGGATCATAATGAATTGATAACATGGGGATACTTACCTGTCAATTCTATCCATAAAGTCTGACTTAAAATTGCTGCCTATAGGAATCTGCACAGCTCCAATTTCAATCGTATTGCCAAATATAGACGAGATAGCATGCATAGCGATAATATAAGACTTGTGAACACGTATAAAGGACGCTGCAGGCAGAATCTCTTCCATAGATTTCATAGTCTGCGTAATCATATAAGATTTTTCAGGAGTATAAATCCTTACAAAGTTCTGCATCCCTTCAATGTATAGGATATTTTCAAAATTAATCTTAACCAGCTTATTTTCATGTTTTACAAACATAAAAGTGAGGTCAGGCCTTTTCTCCGCCACACTTGCATCTGCCTTTACTGACAGCCGCTCCGCAACTTTTTCTGCAGCCTGCAGTAACCGGTGCATCGCTATTGGCTTTAACAAATAATCTACTACATTCAGCTCATAGCCATCCATAGCATATTTATTATAGGCAGTAGTAAAAATAACCATTGGCGGGTTTTTCAGAGATTTCAAGAAATCTATCCCCGTAACAATAGGCATTTTGATATCCAGAAAAATCACATCAACAGCATGCGACTGTAAGGCTTCAAACGCTTCCATGGCATTGCTGCATACACGTAAAATCTTCCAGCCGGGTAATTGTGAAACATAGGTTTCCATCATTTTACGCGCCTGTGGCTCATCATCAACAATGATGCAGTTTATCAATTTCATATCAATTGCAGCTTTAAATCTATTGCAAACACGTTACCATGAGTAGTAACCTCAAGATCCTGTTTATTTCCAAAATAATACTGCAAACGCTTTTTCACATTTTGCAGCCCTATACCCCCACTTCTTTCCTCCGAAAGAGATAAAGCGGAAAAACTGTTTTCTACCACTAAATGTAACGCCGCATTGTGTTCTTTAATGATGATCTTAATCCACGATTCATTCAATTGCATATCGGCACCATGCTTAAAAGCATTTTCTATAAAAGGAATCAGTAACAGCGGAGGAATCTTATAATCATCAAAATTGCCGCTTGTTTCAAAGCTGATACTGACGCGGTCATCACAGCGCACACGTTCCAGTTCGATATAATCCCCCAGCATATTAATTTCTTTATCCAAATCAATATACTCTTCATTACATTCATAAAGTGCAAAACGCATAAACTCAGAAAGACGGCCAATCAGCTCAATAGATTTCATTTTTTCATCCTGAACGATATAAGATTGAATATTATTGAGCGTGTTAAATAAGAAATGAGGGTTAACCTGTGATTTTAAAAAGTCAAGCTCCAGGCGCAGATTCTGTTTTTCCAATGCAGAATGAATTCTGTCATTGATATACCAATCGTCCATAAACTTTATAAAAAAGCCGCCTAATATTACCATAAATGCATATACAAGGTTATCGTGAAAGAAAAAACTAAACAAAGTGGTTTTAGGGTAATTAGTGATGCCAAATAACCAGTCTTCCAGGTATTGATCTACCCCCCACCGTAAAAATATAAAGAGAAAGAAAGAACCGACAATCCCCGCTATTTTAATTAATACAGCCAGATTTTTATTTAAATAAGGGCGCTTTCGTAAGATCACAAATGCCATAAAGTACATGGACAATAAGATAACAGCACTAAAAAGCAATGAAATCCCTCCGTGATCGAAAATAGAGCTGAAATGGTATTTTTTATAATAGACAAGCTTATAAATATCCTGACAGGTGATCACAAATACTATAAAAATTGCATGCGTATACAGCCTTATATGACTCATTTTTGACGATAGCTGGCTGGCATTGGTATATTCCATAATTCAAATCTGCGGTATCAATTGATAATATTAAGTTTTTTAATGACAAACCCAGTGTTTTTTTAAACAAACACCTGTTTAAAGGTGACGAAGTTGTATTTATAGTACAGGTAAGTTGTCATCAGGCGTTTTCATCAGTTAAACTGTCATTTTACCCCGTTCGTCAATCTTATTTAATTTCACTACTAATAACTTGTTGTTTTGGATCATAATCAAAACCAACATGATGAAATCTATATGCTTCCTGCTAATTATTCTTTGTTTCACTCACTCCTTATCTGCACAAAACCTTAAAGGTATGGTGAGTGATAGCCAAACCCATCAGCCTCTGCCCTATGCTACTGTGCTGATATTAAAAGCAGCCGATTCGAGCCAGGTAAAAGGTACGCTAACAGATGATCATGGTGTTTACCGTTTTGAAAACATAAAAGAAGGCAATTATTTGTTAGCCTCTCAATCCTCCGGTTATGCCAAAAAATTAATGCCTATCCTGATCACAGCTGCTCCGGCACTTGTTACGATAGAACTGCTGCCACAAGATAAACAGCTTAAAGAAGTAGTGATCAGCGGTGCTAAACCTGTTGTTGAACAGCGTGCCGGCATGCTGGTATTTAACGTAGAAAATAGCATTGTAGCAGCTGGCAATAACGGATTAGAACTATTAAAAATGGCTCCTCTTGTGACCATTAATCCTGATAATGGCATTAGCCTTAAAGGAAAGAATAATGTATTAGTGATGCTGGATGGAAAGATCATTCCAGGTGCAACAGTATCTTCGTTACTGCAGGGCATGTCTGCAGAACAAATTTCCAAATTTGAAATGATTACCAGCCCATCTGCCAAATATGATGCTTCGGCAACTGGTGGGATCATCAACATCGTTACAAAAAAAGGTACCGCTTTAGGCCTTAACGGCAGTATCAATTTAGCCTCTTCGCAAAGTAAATACGGTCGCTATAATGGTGGACTAGCCTTAAACTACAGATCCGATAAATTTAATATTTATGGCAACATCAATCTCAGGGAGGGCAAATCATATAAAAATGAAAATACCATCCGGTACCTGCAAAATGGCAATAATGCGATTACCCTGGAAAGCCCTGATGAATTATTTGGACATTCAAAATCCCAGTCGGCCAAAATGGGAATAGACTATACAATCAATGAAAAAAATGTATTGGGTTTTACCTTTGACGGTGTATTTTCACAATCTGATAACCGCTTAAATGCGATATCTTACTTCAGGAATTCAAATAACCGTTTAGATTCTACCTTAACCACTAACAGCAAACCAGGTGGCCATGTTAATTTCACCTCGTACAACATCAATTATAAAAATACGCTGAACAAAAAGGGGGAAGAATTAACCATGAACCTTACTTATTCCAGGTATAATGATTTAACCCGACAGGATTTAATGGGACAAATGGAAGATCTCTCTGGTAGTAACCCCATTGAATATGTAAGTTCAAGTAACCACATTGTTTCCCTGTTTAACATTACCACCTTCCAAACTGATTACGTACATCCTTTTAATGCCAATACAACCTTAGAAACTGGTGTAAAAGATTTATATACCAGTTCTAACAATGAGTCGACCAACCAAAGCGTTAATTTTTTAGCTGATGCTTCGGATCTAAGCAATACACATTACACGGAAAATATCCTCGCTGCCTATCTCAATGTAACCCATCAGCTAAAAAGCCTGAAATTACAGGCAGGTTTGAGAGCTGAACAAACCAATGCTAAACTTAATCTGACCGGTTTAGACAATTCCTATTTAAATTTATTTCCAAGCGCCTCCATTGAAAATAAATTTTCTGATCACTATCAGCTTAGCCTGATCTACAGCAGCCGCATTGACCGCCCGGAATACCGTTCATTAATTCCTTTCGTAGTTCCAATTGACCGTTATACACAGGAAATAGGGAACCCAAACCTCAAAGCAGCTTACGCCAATAGCCTGGAGCTAACCAATACCTTTGGAAACATTTCACTTACACTAGGATACGCACACACCCATAATGCTATTGAAGATTTTATTATTCAGGATGACCAGACCAAAGTATGGTCGGTTACTAAAAACAACTACCGTAAACTGGAAAACTATAGTGCAAGCGTAGTTATTCCTATCACCATTACCAAATGGTGGAGCACAAATAACACCGTATTTGGCGCTAAAAATATTTACTCGGCAGATAACATTGGAGGGAGCAGTTTTAACAGGAGTAAATTTAGCTACAATCTAAATTCCATCCAGTCCTTCTCCTTACCGGCAGCTATAAAAGCAGAGGTTACTGCAAGTTATAATTCTCCGGGATTGTATGGATTATACTATATTTCACACTATTCTATGGTGAATGCGGGCCTGTCCAAGGCTTTTATGGAGAAAAAGCTGGCGGTGAAACTAGGTGTAAACGATATCTTCCACGACCAGGGGTACAAGATCCGTACCGATGCCGGCGATATCCGCTCTACCGGACACAGTTATACCGACAGCAGGCGCGTTACCATAAGTGCAGTTTACAAGTTTGGGAAAAAGATAGCCCCTGCTAAACAGAACAATAACGATGAAGCTGCAAAAAGCAGGCTAAGCATGTAATCTTTAAACAAGAAATGCCCATAGTTGGACAGAAACTGGTCAACTATGGGCATTAAAAATTGATGAACCTGATTAGTTCATCTTTAGTTTTTTCTGAATATCTGTAACGTAAGTTTTGAATTTTTTATCGGTACCCATAAGGTCGTCTACAGTCTGGCAAGCGTAGATCACAGTAGAATGGTCTCTGCCGCCATGGAAAGCACCAATACTTTTTAGCGAAGACTTCGTCAGGCTTTTAGCCAGATACATTGAAATCTGTCTGGCTTGCACCACTTCACGTTTACGTGTTGGCGAGTTCACTAAATTTGCAGGAACATCAAAGTACTCACAAACTAATTTCTGGATAAAGTCCATTGAAACCTCTTTAGTGGTATTCTTAATAAAGTTTTTCAGCATAGACTTGGCCAGAGAAAGATCAATATCCTTCTTATTCAAGGTAGACTGAGCCAGCAAAGAAACCATTGCTCCTTCCAGTTCACGAATATTATTGTCAATATGGTGTGCTACATATTCCACTACCTCAGCAGGCAGGTCTATCCCATCAGCAGCCATTTTCTTTCTTAAGATAGCGATTCTTGTTTCCAGTTCAGGAATCTGCAGATCTGCAGATAAGCCCCATTTGAAACGGCTTAGCAGACGTTCTTCTAAACCAGAAAGATCTTTAGGAGCTTTATCAGAAGTGATGATGATCTGTTTACCAGATTGGTGCAGATGATTGAAAATATGAAAGAAAATATCCTGTGTTTTTTCTTTTCCTGCAAAATTATGCACATCATCCATGATAATTACATCCATGGCCTGATAAAAATTCACGAAATCATTGATCGTATTGTTTTTCAGTGATTCTACAAATTGCTGGCAGAACTTTTCGCAGGAAACAAATATGACCAGTTTCTCCGGATGGGTACGTTTAATCTCATTGCCAATGGCCTGGGCCAAATGCGTTTTTCCCAATCCTACCGCACCGTAGATCATCAATGGATTAAATGATGTCGCCCCAGGTTTTGCTGCCACTGCGAAGCCCGCAGAGCGCGCCAAACGATTACAATCTCCCTCTACATAATTTTCTAAAGTATAATTAGAGTTCAGCTGAGGATCTACATTTAATCTTTTAAGTCCGGGTACGACGAAAGGATTTCTCAGGTCTTTACCAGCCGGAGCTGCTGTTGGAACTGACGGCGATTGTGCCGCGCCTATATTTCCGTTTGAAGGTGTCTTAGCCGGGTAAGGAGAACCACTATTTGAAGATTTATTATCCACAACAATGTTGTATTCCAAACGTCCTTCTTCGCCCAATTGCTGCTTTACGGTCTTGCGCAAAAGGCCAACGTAATGTTCTTCTAACCATTCGTAAAAAAACAAACTCGGCACCTGTACGGTTAAAACATTCCCTTCTAATTTTAAAGCTGAGATCGGTTCAAACCAAGTTCTGTAACTCTGATTTGGGATATTAGCTTTAATGGTTTGAAGTGAATTATTCCACACTGTAGTACAAGTATTTTGCATAGTTATTTTGATGTTATTGGTATAAAAAAAGCGCTGTGCCTTTTCTGGATTGCGAAGATCAAGAAAACTATAAACAAAAAAAGACAAACTTATACTTAGTGTTAAGTAATTAACAATGAATCGTATATAATGAATTTTTCGATCACAATGTGGATAACCACGAGTTGTTAACATGTGTTGTTAACTAATTAACGAAAGTTGTTAAGACCCTCATAATTCTCATTCATTTTTAGTACTTTATAAAACCACAAGCCATAGAAATGAGGGGGGTATTAGGAAGAATAGCACCAAATTAAATTTTAGTACAAACGAGTAGTTGTGCAAAACTATGGAAACAGATTTCCATTGACCCCTGAATTTATTTGACGAAACCTTCGCTTCTGCCAGCCAGTTTTAGTTGAAGGAATGTCTAAATTCAAGTGGTGAAATACTGGTCTTATTTTTAAACAGCTTGCTAAAAGATTGCGGATGTTCAAAGCCCAGCTGATAGGCGATTTCACTCACAGAAAAAGTGGTGGTGGCCAGGATTTCTTTTGCTCTTTCGATCAGCATATGATGGATATGCTGCTGTGTGCTTTGGCCGGTAAGTGAGCGCAGCAGATCACTCAGATAGTTGGGTGATAAATTAAAGTGGCTGGAAATATACTGCACTGTAGGGAGCCCCATTTCTGCTACCTTCCCACTTTTAAAATAATCTGCCAGCAATTCTTCCAAATGTATCAGCACATTATTGTTTGCATTTTTACGGGTAATAAATTGCCTGTTGTAAAAGCGGTTAGAATAATTGAGCAATAACTCGATATGTGAGACAATTACGTCCTGACTAAAGATATCTGTCACTGAACAATATTCCTGTTTAATATTGTTCATGATCGTCTCTATCATTAACTCCTCCTTTTCGGAAAGGTGTAATGCCTCGTTTGTTGCATAAGAGAAATACCCATAATCCTTAATAGTTTTAGACAATTGATAATTTCTGATAAAATCAGGATGGATCAGCAACCACCAGCCCGAAAGCTCCAGTCCCTGCTCTACCTCGGTAGAGATTACCTGTCCGGGGGAAAAGAAAGTCAGTATCCCTTCATCAAAATCATAAGAGTTCTGTCCATACTTCATTTTCCCCTTAAAATCCTTTTTAATGCAGATTGAGTAAAAGTTGTAGATCACACTTTTCAGGCTTTCATCAGTAGTGCATGTGATTTCACTGAGATTAATCAAACTTACCAATGGATGCTCTGGCTTGGGTAATACCAGCAAACGGTGCAGTTCGGAAATTGAATTGATAACATATGGATAGTTAGCCTCTTTCTTCATCAATGCAATTTACAAATAAAATTCTTTTGTCCGCAGCAATCAATTCTTGTTAATTACCAGGTATGGGACTTTTAATTTCCTTCACATCATCATTTTGCACACTTTTCTTGTTTTTCTTTATCGCATTATCTCTCAGCTTTCCAAACCGGTAATTCACTCCCAGGTTAAATCTCCTGTATACAATATCATTGTGCGAGACTTGTGTGAAACGCGGATCAGTGTAATTAAATTTGTAATCCATATATTTTGAAAAGGGGTTACTTACTGAACCTGACAGGTTCAGCTTTTTGTTAAAGATACTTTTCGACAGGCTTAGCGAACCATAATAATAGGGGCTTGATTTACTTTGCAAGGTAATAGCAGGACTATAATACTGTCCGTTTAGCCCCATGCGCCAATCATTATCAAATTTATAACCCAGATAAATATTACCATTTCCAATTGCAGATTGCTGACGATAGGACAGACCATCCACTATTCCATCCAGCCTTACCAATCCTGCCTGAGCATTAAAGCTTAAATTTAACCGATCGCTCAACGGATAATTTAGGTTAATATCCACCTCAGCAGTCTTGTTTCCACCTAAATTCTCATAAGTTCCCCTGGTTATGCCATCTGTACCCAACTGACTAACATATTGAATAGTATTATTGGAAAAGGAATAACTTAAGCCCGCATTCACTGATACTTTTTTAAAAAGGCTGTAGTTTACGGTTAGGATATGATTGGTTTCAGGTTTCAGATCTGGATTTCCATAAGTAATGAAATTTGGGTTCTGCTGATCTACATAGGGGTTTAACTGGGAAATCCCCGGTCTTTGAATACGTTCTGTATATCCAAGATTGATACTGGCAGACTCCGTAAGTTTTCTCTGGACGGCAATAGACGGGATCAGGTTCGTATAGTCATTACCTGTTCTCTCTAATCGTGCCCCGGCTTTCAGCGTCCATAGTTTTAGGTTAAACTGGTATGAATTATAAATGCTGTAAACATTCTGCTGATAAGAAAAATGGCTTTTATCAGCTGGAGACGATGGTAAAGTATTACTTAACGAATCCATTCGCTGCGTAGTAAAGTCGCTAAAATTATTTCTTATGATTGCTTTGGCCCCTCCTTCTATATCAACATGTTTTAAAGGGTGAATATAATCAGCCTGCATAGTTTGCTCATGTACTCCGGCATTGTTATCCTGATTATAGTCGCTAATCAAATAGTTCACCTTTTCAGATGCAGTAAGTGCATTATACTGGTCATTCTTATTGGCACTCAGCCGATAAGAAAAAGATAATAACTGCCCCTTATTTCTTTTAAAGCCATGCTGATAGTCGATACCAGCCTCAGTTCCATGCTGATCATTTTTTCCATCATTATCTAATCTGTAAGAATGCTCAGAAATGTCATTTTGCCGGGTAACCACACTCCCGAAGCGTGTACTATGAATAAAATTATAATTCAGCACAGCGGATACCAGATTTAGCGTGTCTATTTCATAGGTTACCTGTGTAGAAATAAAACCAGGGGTGCTGTGCGTATGTGCATATCCTTGCTGATCTATCGCAGATGCATCAGGAAGTAAACTTTGTCTAAAATTAGAGAAAGAAGTAGTGGGTGTATTTACCTTATTTAGTCCTGCGTAAGCAGATAAGCCAAATTTTCCACTTTTTAGATTAAGCGAACCATTACTTCTTGGTCCATTGGGAAACTTATAAAAAGCACCAAGATTACCGCTATATCCGTTGGTCAATTTTTTAACGGTAATGATATTGAGGATTCCGACAAGGCCTTCACTATCGTATTTTGCCGGAGGGATGGTGATCACTTCTATCCGCTGAATATTACTGGCAGACATACTCCTGAATATTTCTTTTGGATCGTTCACCACCAGTGAAGAAGAATGCCCGTCAATTAATACTTTAAAACTCGAGTTACCTTTCAGTTTGATATTGTCATCAGCATCTACAGTAACCAGCGGAACTTTGCGCAGTATATCCAGTAAACTGTTACTTTCCTTTTCGGGATCTGCCTGCACATCATAAACCAGGCGGTCTACTTCCTGTTTAATCAGCGGGGAATGCACCGCAATCATCACCTCTTTTAGCTCCTTCACATCCGGTTTTAAATATATGGCTGGCAAGATTATACTTTCCGTATCTTCAATCGGGCTGCTGTAGACATGATAGCCCAGCATAGACACCCTGATCAAATGCGGCGACTGATCTGTAGTCAGCACTTCAAAATGACCAGCAGAATCCGTGAGGCCCTGCCCTACCAATTGCAGGTCACTCTTCCTTAGCAATTCTACAGATGCAGATCTAAGCGGCACTTCAGTGTCAAAGGTAAAAACAACACCCTCAATCTTTCTTTTGACCATTACCTGATCATTTGATTCCAATAAAATATTCTGACCCATCTGCCGGAAAGAGAAAGAGGTGTTCTGCAGCAGTTCATATAAGGTTCTTTCGACAGTACGTCTTCCGGCCTGCAGGTTCATGTGGTTAAAAGGCCTGATTTCAGCTTTGCGATAAAAGAACCGCAAAGTGGTCTGCTGTTCTATCTGCCTGATGGCATGCTCCAGCGATTGCTGCTGCAGACCTAAGGTAATTTTCTCTACTGCAATATCCTGCCCTTTGCCTGTAAAGGCCAAAAGCATTTGCAGGGTAATGAGAATAATGGTTACGGTGAGTATGCTTATCCGCATAAATTGTTTGATAGGGTGATAGACCTGTAATAATAAAGACAATTGAAAACGCATATGCTGTATTTAAACAGTAGTCGTTTAAATTGTGACTTAGTACTATAAAATTTAAAATAATATCATTTAGCCTGTCATATCCCCCTTTAGTGTTAGATAAAAGTAAAGTATTTGATTTTATTAATTTAAAAACATTTAGCTCCTTAAATTTGTGCAACTCATCTCAGAGTTCATTTTATGCAAGCAGAAACAATTGCCGACCCCTCATTATCAAAGGTTGGTTTAAAAATAGCAGGATTTGTCACCTTCACGTTCATAGGGTATTTTACTATAGGATTAGCACTTGGAATATTACCTATTTTTATCCACCATCAGCTAGGTTATAGTACACTCATCGCTGGTATTGTGATCAGCGTACAATATGTAACCACTTTTCTTTTGCGGGGATATGCGGGGAACATCGTTGATAAAAAAGGCCCAAAACCAGCAGTATTATTGAGCATGATCGGTTTTACTTTAAGCGGCATCTTATTGTTTACGGCTTATATGTTAAAAGATATTCCTGCCTTAAGCCTGGGTGTATTGGTGATAACGCGACTGATGACGGGTTTTGCCGAAGGATTAATAGGCGCCAGTCCAATCAACTGGGCAATATTTGCTGTAGGCAGTAAATATACAGGGAAAGCAATTTCTTACAATGGAATTGCCAGTTACGGTGCTTTAGCCTTAGGGGCTCCCTTAGGCTTACTTCTTCATAACGGTTACGGCATAGGCAGCATCGGCATCTTAATTGTTGTTATTGGTATAGCAGGCTTAATTTACGCCAAAAGCAAAACTGCCATAAAAGGCACCAGCACTGCGGCAAGACAGCCTTTTCTCCAGGTACTTAAAACGGTGTCTCCTTATGGGATCTGCCTTGCTCTTGGAGGTTTAGGTTTTGGTACCATTTCTACCTTTATCACACTTTATTACGCCTATTTAAATTGGGAAGGCGCTGTTTTGTGTTTATCGGTCTTTAGTGTATTGTTTATTCTGGGCCGAATTATATTTGCCCGTTCCATAGATACTTATGGGGGAATGAAAACAGCTATGGCTTGTCTCGCCCTGGAATCTGTAGGTTTAATGATCCTATGGCTGGCTCATATGCCTCATATAGCATTAATAGGAGCCGGAATAACAGGACTTGGATTTTCTTTGGTATTCCCGGCATTGGGCGTAGAAGCAGTTAAATTAGTACCAGCCTCCAACTCCGGAGCTGCACTTGGTGGTTATGGATTATTTATAGACTTATCCTTAGGAATCACCGGTCCATTGATCGGTGGAGTAGCCAGTCATTTTGGAATGTTATACATCTTTCCTTTTAGCATGGGAGCAGTATTTTCTGGCTTTCTGTTAGCTGTTTTCATTTATTACAGGCATAAAAATAAAGCGATAGCACTTGAGCCTTAAAGGCAATTATTAATAATAAAAAACTCCATGGTGAAGTCAGCATACTTTAATGCTGTAATTTCGCTTACATACAATTCATTTTCCTTTTGCGTGTACTTCGCTTGATAAGCCTGATCAATCAGGCGATTCATTTTTTCATCAATCAGTTGCCGGCCTTGTACTTCAATGATCAAATCGCCTAATTTTAACTGTCCAACACCCTGCACAATAAATTCGGTAAACCAGCTTTTAGTACTCATTCCCCAGCTTCTTGCAAAAATCCTTTGGCCAACAGTCACCATCCAGATCTCCAGAAATGCTGGTCTGTTTATCCCTCCCTTTATTTCAACCAGGGTATGATGCTCTATATAATGGACCAGCTCTGCTAAAAATAGATTTTTATCCATATTTTATTCTTGAAGAATTCAATTTATATTTTTTTCCAGTAGGAATAAACATCTTTAGCAAAGAAATGAAACGAAAGCTATTAATATCAGCTTGTATACCTGGAGGTAGGTTTTGAGAAGCTATCGCATTTTTCTATGCCTTTAAGAAACAGTTTGGTTCCTTGCCCAAAGAAATAGGATAAAATATTATCGACGCTATTAAATAATATCTATTAATGCAGATCAGCTTATTTTTCCACTCCAGTAAAGCTGATCAATTTGTATACAACAATTGGTTACCTTGCAATCATATGTCTATTTTAAACAAAAAATACAAGATATATTAAAGGTATGTCAAAACAATTGATTAATTATCCCGGGCTATATAAAGAAATTGCGAGTTCTGCATACCCGGTATATATACGAAGTGAATCTATAAGGGACCGCAGCAGTGTATTTAACTGGACCATTACACCACATTTGCACACCCATCTATTTCAACTATTTTTTATAGAATTTGGATCTGTAAAACTAGACAGAACGGAGGGAGAAATTATATTAAATGCCCCGGCAATAATAATCATCCCTCCTGGAAATGTACATGGTTTAACCTATGACCCGGAGGTAAAAGGACATGTGATTACACTGGAGTATACTTATGTTGAAGAGTTGTTAAAAAACTCGGTAAACGTACTGATTGGTCTCAAAGATCTCTGCTACCTGACAGAGTTTGATGAAAAAACATCTTTTAACCACCTGCTGAGAATTGTGGTGCAAATTAATGATGAAGTTTTTTCAGATCATAAGGAGCGTGACTTTGCCCTGCAATCATTGGTGAGCTTACTTTACCTGAAGCTTTACCGGCTGATAGCCAGAAGATCTGTGGCCAAAAGCATGGCTGGCTTAAATGAATCTTACTATCATAAGTTTCATTTAAGCTTTAGCAGCACAGCTCCTTTTACAAAATCAGTTCCAGAGTTTGCTGCAGAAATTAATATATCAACAGTACACTTGAACAGGGTTTGTCAGGCTGTTGCTGGCAGACCGGCATCCTGGCTTTTACAGGAACATGCAGTTTTGGAGGCAAAAAAATTACTCTTATATACTTCTTACTCTATCTCAGAAATTGCGTATCAGCTTAATTTTACAGATCCCGGATATTTTTCAAGGCTCTTTAAAAAGTTTACCGGCGTGGCGCCGGGATTGTTTAGAAAGCATTAGTGGAAGTTTTATACCCCTCGGCCCAGCGTGGAATATCTATATCAAAACCAAACAGATCTAATGCCCGTGCTACTGAATGGGTAACCATCTCATCAACAGAATTAGGAAGTGCATAGAATGCAGGTACAGGAGGCATAATGATACCGCCCATTTCAGTTACAGCCGTCATACTTCTTAAATGACCTAAGTGCAGGGGTGTTTCCCTAAACATCAAAACTAACTTTCTCCGTTCTTTGAGTACAACATCTGCTGCCCTTGATAACAGGGAGCTGGTTACACCAGTTGCAATCTCAGATAGCGTTTTTACGGAACAGGGAGCGATAAGCATGCCTACAGTTTTAAATGAACCACTGGAAATAATGGCGCCTACATCTGCTAAAGGATAAACTTTATCTGCGAGTGCCATTAATTCATCATGCTTCATATCCGTTTCATAACTTCTTACCAATTCTGCGGCTTTACTCACTACGAGATGTGTCTCCACATCAATTTCACGTAATAACTGCAGTGCTCTTATACCATACTGAATACCAGTGGCACCACTTATTCCTATAATTATTCTTTTTTTATTTTGCATCATCTATTTTATATTAGCCGACCTCCAGTTGTATTTTGTTCCAAAGCCAGCGGTATTGTCTGTTAGTTTTAATTCCAGAAAAGAGATCTTCCAGATACTGTCCTGATGTGTTCTTGCGATAGGAAAATTAAGCACATATAATTCCCTTGCCGCAGTATCTTCATCGTTACTCAGCAACACAATTTCAGCCCTGAACTGGATTCCTTTCAGTTGCTTTATATCTGCTGTCTGATCAGCAACCGTTCCACTAACAATAGGATTTTCCATCATTAGTTTACCGTGACGAGTTTTTTCAGAAGTCATCACATACAATACCGTATTGACTTTATCTGCCGCATAAAATAAACTTGCAGACCAGGCATCATCAGCATGATGGGTATTTATACTAATTACATGCTGGCTAATCAAAAATAGCCAGATTTTTTGGAGGTCGGTTGTTTGTTCCATTGTTTAATACCAGTCTGGTAAATATGGAGTAGCATCAATTTCCTTGAACTTCGCTCTTTTAAACAGCTCTTTTAAATGAAAGGGTACTGTGCAGTCAAATATTGTTTTGGTACTGATTCCTTTTCCCGGTACTGAGGAGCTAAAGTCAGGATTTTGTGATGGGTCTAACGGATGGCAGCGAACACCGGGGATAAATATCGTGTTTCCCTCTCCCTGGTAACGGGTTGTCATTGCCCAAAGCACATCATTACTATCGAAGATATCCACATCTTCATCTACCAAAATCACCTGTTTTAATTCAGAGTAAGTAGCTAAAGCAACTAAAGCAGCCTGACGTTCCCTTCCCTGGTCTAAAGCAGATCTTTTTTGTATTTGCATTACACTTAAAAACTTTCCTCCGCCAGCCGTATGGGCATATACATTTTTAAGCAAGCCGGGAATTGCAGCTTCTACCGCATTAAAAATACTGGCTTCTGTAGGTATTCCGGCTAGACTGGTATGCTCTTCTCCAGGTCCTACCAGGGTTTGCAATATAGCTTGTTTACGCATCGTGATCGCTTTCACTTTGATTACAGGAAGTGATTGGTTAGCTTCCCCATTGTAACCCGGAAACTCGGGCATAGCATGACCAGTGTGTGTGTTTTGATCTTCAGCTACACGAATGTTTGGTAATATTTCACCTTCAATAACTATTTCTGCCCTTGCTATTGATTTCTGATCAATGGTTAATGCCTTAACCAATTCTACCGCTTTACCTCGCAGGCCTCCAGCAATAGAAAGCTCATCAAATCCTAAGGGTGTGGTTGGCGCTTCAAAGCATGCTCCGATTAAAATAGCAGGATCTAATCCCATATTGATGGTTACCGGCAAAGCATGACCGGCCTGTTCCGCTTTTACCCTGAAAGTATCAATATGTCTTCCCGGTGCAAAATAAATAGAAATCTCATCTTTTCCCTGTACACATAACCGGTGAATGGTTACGTCTGAGTGACCATTTTCAGGATCTGATCCTAAAACCAGACCTAAACAAAAATAGGGTCCAGCATCATCCGGGGTATTTGTTGGCGCCGGTAATATTTTCCGCAGGTCAAAATCTGCATCTGTGGCCAGGTGTACTACTTCCTGGCATAACGCTTTTTCCTGATCCACAATAACCGGGGCAATGTTATTTTTTACTGCTTTTGCCACGTGCTGCCCAAGGTATTCTTTTGGTGCACCTAAAAGTGCGGCAACACGTTCACGACTGGCAAGCATGCCCACCAGCACACGTGAATCCGGATAGCCCTCAATATTATTGAAGAGCATTGCAGGCCCTGTACGGGTTGGCCGCTCAACGGTACCACCAGCTCCAATTTGTTTATAAACCCCGGCCAGATCAGCATCAGGATTAATTGCAACATCAGTCTGATGAAATTGATGGGGTATTGTTTTTAAAAGTTCTAAGGCGCTTCTAAGGTCATTGATCTCTATAGGGCCAGTTGTATTGGGATTTTGCTTGTTCATGGCATTTAAATATTTATATCAAAGTTAAAGTCCGGCAATTTTATCAGCTTGGACTATTCTTTGGATAAATTGGATAAATATAACATTGGAGGGCAATATTAAGACTGCTGCAATTCGGTGAAATGTTTCAGCATTCTCGCGATATCCGGCTCGGTATCAAAAAACTGCCTGAAAGATGCTGCTGCTTGTCTAACTACCATTCCGCCACCTCCAACAGTACGGCATCCAATACTTT
>Ga0233344_1000039_pt1 | contig 25762 bp, 25 predicted proteins | sample GEONDECOMP281_FD_180697 | JGI IMG/M metagenome (GOLD analysis project Ga0233344, IMG submission 180697) | Leaf litter microbial communities from Shasta-Trinity National Forest, California, United States - GEON-DECOMP-281 | ecosystem: Environmental > Terrestrial > Plant litter > Unclassified...
ACTCGAAAGTTTTCTTAGTCCAGGGCGTACAGTAACACCAAAGGTTGGTCAAAGTGTTGTGCTGATGAATTCTCATGGTACTTTTTGTATAATTACAATTTTGGGGGTACAAAGAGAGTCAAACCAAACTGATTACATTCATCCATTTGTAAAGTTTAGTTATAAAATTATAATTAGCGACTAGAACTAACGATTGAATGAAGTTGATGAAAGTCGTTTTAAAAAACGAAGGACATTATTGCTTATCTTTTTTACTTCTAAAGTCAGTAATGTTCTTGCCATCATACCGATAAACGCCATTTAAAGATCCAAACCAAATACTTCCATCCTCAGCCTCTAATATTCCACAAAGCATTTTATTGATTGACATTATTTCAGTCACAGGAACCTTTTTAGTATATAGTGATTTTTGATCATAAAAGGAGAGTGTCCAATCCCCAACCCCATTAGGGTGTACTGGACCGGTTGTCCAAATATTTCCATGCTTATCTTCGAATATAGCAGATGCAGTCCTCTCTATGACCCTGGTAAATGTACTACCATCATAGCGCCAAATACCATTTGAAACGAAAAGGGTATCACCTTTCCTATCATTGATGATGGACGCACCAAACCAAACATTACCATTTCTATCTTCGATTATCGACCAGACGTTTTGAAAAGCTTTACCTTCCTTGTTTTTGAAAACAGTAAATGTTTTCCCATCATAAAAACAAGCATCGCCGCTGGTGCCAAACCACACTTTCCCGGTTTTGTCTTCAAAGATCGTATGAATATTATTATTGGAAAGACCTTCTTTCGTTGTATAATTTCGAAAAGATTTGCCGTCATAACGGCTTGCTCCTCCTCCAGTGCCGAACCAGATAGTGCCGGCTCTATCTTCATAAATAGACAAAACTGCATCATTGGCAAGTCCCTCCCTGGTTGTAAAATGTTGAAAGGATTTACCATTGTAGTGATAAACACCAGAATCAGTAGTAGCAAACCAAAGGTTTCCCCGTCGATCTTCCAAAACATTCCAGTATCTGCGCGAACCTATTTTACCGGTGAGATTCGTGAATGATTTTCCATCATATCGAAAAACGCCAGCATATGATGCAGCGATCAGAATAGTACCATTTCTGCCTTGTTTTACATTCCTAACCATGCTATTTGGCCCGTACGAAGTAATTGTTTCTTTAATTTCGTAATTGATATTATCTTTATGTGGTTTGGTTTGCTTTTCACCACAATAGGAGGTAATAACAGCCATTACAAACAGAGGATATAAATTAAAATATTTCATAATTATTTGATTGGTGTTGTAATATTGCCTGGTTAGAATTGCGGTCAATACAATTCTGTGCCTTAATTTTTAAAAAAAAAGATCCTTCCAGGTCATTGCAATTGATGGATCAAAACTACTTTAATCTCGATCTCTGCGAAGAATTTGGATTGTAAATAAATTTGTAAACTTTGTAAATAAAACCATAAACTATGCTTGATAGCCGAAATTTCCTCTTGAGCAAAGGCACATACCTCATTGGATCGGTACTGCTTTTGTTTTTTTATGCAACTTGTTCATCTTTTGGTCTGACTGATGGAGACGACTATGCTCTTGAAAGAAGGCAGATTTTATTCCGCAGAATCGGGCATGAATTACTCTTGCAATCGGGAGACAGTACGTCAAGAGTTCTCCCGATTAAAATTGTCGCTGAAAATGAGTATCAGATTAGATTTGAACATGAGTTTACTTTTCAGACAGATTCCCTTTTAAAAACTACCCGGCGTATATTGTCCAAAGATCCTCTTGTAGGGGATTATGTGGTTAAGGTTCTGAACAGCGGCCAGCCTGGTATAGTCTATGGATATGCGATAGCCAAAAATACAAAAGAAGATATTATATCGTGTGTAGGTAGAAAGCAACCAAAAGCAAATTACATGATTAATGTTAAGATGAAACCCATAAGAATAGATACAGCAAAGAATGGATATCTTTTGGGTAGCCTACCATTTTTAGCATTTGTTGGGTTTATATTTTTGAGATCAGTAAAGCCAGGAAGAGTTGTACCTGACGAAAAGTGTAAAGATATTATAAGTCTGGGCAGGGTGTTGTTTGATGCGAAGAACAGGAAGCTGAAAGTAGGCGAAGAAACAATCGAGCTGACTCGAACAGAAACGCGTGTATTACTAATTTTAGCAATGGCTCCCAATGAAATTATAGAGCGAAGCAAACTACAAAAAGAGATATGGGAAGATGAAGGTGTTTTTGTGGGGCGCAGCTTGGATATGTTCATATCTAAACTCCGAAAAAAACTAGAATGTGATTCAAATATCCAACTTGTAGTTATTCGTGGCAAAGGTTATAAACTTAATATTGGCTCCTGAATGATCTTTTTTAAATATGGCTTCTGAAGATATCACAAAGGAATCCATCTAGCTACTAATTTGATCTTCATTTTTTGGATAACAACGAGAATTAGTGTCTCAAGAAACGAACAAATAACCCAACACCATTTCAATAATAGGAAGGAATCAATATACTATAAATTTTCTCCAGCTAATTCAAGGTACTTAATTTACAATTGATTGGGAAATCCAGAAATCTGTTTCCTGTGTTTTTGCAATATATGGTTTTATATGAAGTATAATAGGATGTTCCTTAGCTTTTAAAAGCAGACGTAAAGTGCCTATAAAATTGAGTTTCATCCTTGTTGCAAGTTTGCGTCCTTTCAGATCGTCAACAATGATCAAAGAATTTATGGTTTTCATGGTAAAAGAAATTACTGATCTGATTTGAACCCAAGCTGGGAGGTCACTACGTAACGCAAATTTTGCCCGAATAAACGTACAATCCCCAAAAGGGAAGAAAGGTGTAAGGAGAAGATTGGATCTGGAATTAAGCTAAATTCATATCCAGATCCAATCCTGAAATTACTCTAATAATCCGGCAGGGATTTTTCCATCAACCTGTGGGAAAGGGATTCCAAGTAGCTTTACGATAATAGGAGTTATATCTCGCAGGCTCATTTCTTCTATAACAGCCCCTTTGCGAATGCCAGGACCATAGGCTACCAGACCGGTACGGATGTTCTTTGTGTCTGGGAAATGTCCATGCGTTCCACCTTTGCCTTCTCTCAGCGCATCGCCAGTATTGGCATTGTCAAATGAGGCATCATTCTCTGCAGTAAGTGCAAAGGCTACATTGGGATTAAAGCCTCCTTTGGTGAGCTGCTCTTTGCTGATCAAGCGGTAGTATTGCTTAACACTTTCGGGCTGTGCATTTAGTAATGCTTTTACTTTAGTGGCGGTTTCCTGATCAGAGGGATTTTTAAGGTACAGGTATGCAGAGCCACCGGAGCTGTTGAACTGCGCTTTCCAATTGCCACTTTTCAGGTCATTGATCAGTCCGGCTTCCTTCAGCCATACATTTGGGGAAACTGTTTTCCTTACATCATAAAAACCATGGTCGCCACCGACTAGCAATACCGTACTTTCCCATATTCCTGCTGCTTTGAGCGCATCGATGATCATGCCGACTGCAGCATCTGCATCAGCTACTGCTTGTTGTACTTCTACACCCTGACGGCCCTCCATGTGTTCTGCATGATCAACAGAAAATAAGTGAATCGTCATGAGTTGAGGCTTGCTTTTATTGATGATATAGGCCGCAATCTTTGCTACATTCTGATTTTTTCCAGCATCAATTTTATTAACACCACTAAATACTTCTTTTTTTACCTCGGCATAAAATCCCTGCGGAAAAGAATATTGCTCACGAACCTGATCGCCCAGCCCACCGATGTCTGGAATGTTGTAATCTACAGGAGCATTGGCAGATACAGGCCAGTAGAGTGATGCTACTATCATACCTTTTTCTTTGGCCGCTTTCCAAATGGTAGCGACATGAATGGAACTATCCTGCCAGTAGGGCTGCTGTGGCGCTCCGTCTGGTGTGAAAATATTATTATAAAATATGCCGTGCTTAGCCGGCTGAACTCCCGTTACAATTGTAGTATGGGATGGGTAGGTCATAGAGGGGAATACACTGTTTACTCCTTTGGCATAAGCTCCTTCTTTCATCAGTGCATGAATATTGGGCGTTTGCCATCCCCTGTCGAGATAAAAATCAGGCCTGAAACCGTCAATAGATATAAAGATAACATGTTTGGCAGTTTGCGCCATAAGCTGTCCTGATCCCATTGACAAGATGAGAAGTGCAATTGATAGGTGTTTTTTCATCATGCATAAATGTCCGTTTAAATTTGTTAACTTATTATTATGTTATTATGAATAGAATTCCGAATTGAGAAATCATTGAGGATGAGAAATATAGTCCAGTGGATAATATTTTTGTTAAAATTGAAGGTGTAGAAGTTTAATGCCTTCAATAAGTATATTTCTGGAGACAAAAAAGTCTGGACCATACCAACTATTGAGATGATCATTCAGAATATAATTACAAGTGGCAAGGTTGATGGTGCTTTTCCTGAAGCCTACATGTAGTTTGTATTTATAGATAAACACAACCACATCTTAATCTTGTTCATACTTACGCACTTCCACAGGATTAGCCTTTGCATTGATCTACTCCATTGCCAAATATCAAATTAGATAATTTTAATGCGAACAGGTCCTTTAATGTGATTCACATCAATAGGTAACCCTTTTTGTGTAATCACCACTTTACCCTGATTGTGCAAATCAATAGCCTCGTTAACCACGTTTTTCATATGCTTACGCCAGTCGTTAGGAAACAGCATGCGAGCTATTTCGGATGGACAGGTACTTTTTTCAGGACCACGCTGCGTAGCGATAGACAAAATGGTGGATATTATATCTGTTTGCCGTTGCATATCATTCTAACAAGTAAACGTGGTTATTGCTTTAAATTATATATCCAGAACAAATTGACTATGGCTGAATGTACTAAACAGGAACAAATACCAATGAATGGATCACTTACTCAAACCTCTCAATAATTGGATGATCGCCTTCTTTTGGAACTTCATCAATTTGGTCATGGTTCTCCATCTTAGTAGCTGTTAGTATCTCTCGTCCTGCGGTGATCCAGGTAACGATTGACCCAAATGAATTGCCTGCAAAACCAGATCAAGTAAAAGTGTGACGAAACTGATCGATTTTATGGAGGTGTTATGCAGATAAAGTGTGCTATATTATTCCAGTTCATTAGACCATTGCCGCAGCAAAAATCGGATCTGCCCAACTTTATCCTGTTCAGATAAACGCACAGATAAATGCACCTGTTTAAATAAATTCTGATAGTAGATTTCTAATTTTTTGCACTCGTGTGTACAAAGTGTGTCCTGTGTATTGTTCATATCGATTTGTTCTGGATGTTGGCTCATTGGAATGGAATTCATTTTGGTAGTTTTTAAGGTTAATTGTGCAGTTCATCATTGCCGCGTTTCCTAACGATAGCTTTCTACATTAAGTCTAGACTTAACGACCTGTAATTTTTATTAAATGCAATAAAGGAGAGCATAGCTACATCTATAGTTAATTTATCTAAAGGTTTAACAAGAGATTGATTAATCACCTGGTATTTTTCTGATGGCTCCCTTGCAATAGAAAAGAATTTGGCTTTGATCAGCCCCAGTATGGAATCTTTTGCTGTTTGCAGATCATCACTGCTGCATGGCGTAGTAGCACCCTCATCGAAAAGGGGTTCACTAACAGAAAACAACTTACATTTTCTATTATCTTCACCTACTCTGGAGTAAGTGTGTACCAGTTTATTTTGATACTTACGCCGTGTAACCACTACGTTTACAAGGGTCTCATTAAAGTCAGTGGCATAAAAATTTTTATCGTCGGCTTCTTCCAGAAAATAGGCAATCCTATTGAGCTGTAAATTGGGATAGAGGGGAAGCTTTAAAGACTCTACCTGTTCAATGTAATTGTTCTTTTTACCGATTAAATAGGTTAACCGTTCGGCTGAATATCCTTTGGCAATTCTCGTTAACATGATGCGGTAAATAGCTTCCAGATGTGCGCTGGTAATTGCGGCTTGATGGGTCATGATCTTTAGATTATGGGTTAAATTTTGGGCATAGTGATGCCATAGGAAAAAATCCCTGTTATAAAAATTGCATTGAAAAAATGTTAGGCTAAACGGATAAAGATCAGCTTGGAGGCTTTGAAGTAGTTAAAGGAAGTATAAGTTGCAGATCAATGCAAATGCAGCTGTAAAACAGCGCAAAAGGATTACCTGGGCAATGCTGTGGAGCACTTAGTGAAATATTTAATACAAATTTGCGGTAAATAAGATCTTTCATTGCTTTAATGGTTAAAGGCATTTAAGCAATGAAACGATTAGGAGGAGCAAGTAATAAATATGGATGCTCCCCGTACGCGATAGTACCCTGTGAGAAGGCGAGAACGAATTCTCTTAACAAGCATACGGAGAGCGCCCCTATTTAAGTACCAAAGGTACAGAAATCGGGCATTTTATTATCCGTAACCTTGCTTGTTTTAAGATTCTCACATCTACTATCGCAAAGTTTCTTGATTTAATACCAAATCAATTTATAACGAGTGATGAGTTTTACATGCTCAATCACTACCTAACAAATATACGAAATAAAGCGCTTAAATTTCATTAAACAAAACATATTTTATTAATAATTATATTTTATAAAACAATTAATAATATGTAAACTCATAATGAGAAATTTGCGAACAATCATTACTTTGGCTAGACGCGTTCCGGCTCTCCCAGATAGAACAGCCCTTCGCCATATTCCACCATACCTCAATACCCCTCACAGGCTTTGCCGTAGATGCAAAAGCGAAACCCCTTCGGTTTTGCAGGCCAAAGATGCGCGGTGGGATTAATTGGAATCGTGCCCATAATTAACCCTTTTCAGATCATCTAATGCTACCCTCCTTAAATCTGCAGACAGCATCAAATCTATACTCACCTGATGATAACGTGATATCCGCTGCATAATATCCAGCGGAGGTTCTGATTTTCCTTCTTCATACTTACTATAACTCGCACGGCTAATGATCAGCTCATTGGCAACCTGCTGCTAGGAGAACTCCTTTTGTGCTCTCAAATACCTCAAATTTTCTGACAAAATAGATATTGCTAATATTTATAGCATTAAAGACGACGACAAACACTAATATCTATAGTATTTTTGTGAGATTATTTACTGACTTATTTATGGAAAGGGCAATTGTGCACATGGATTTGGATACATTTTTTGTATCCTGCGAAAGGTTAACCAACTCGCAACTCAATGGTATACCGTTAATCATAGGTGGTGGAGACCGTGGCGTGGTAGCCTCCTGCTCTTATGAAGCCGGTATTTTGGCGTTCGATCGGCCATGCCCATTAAAATGGCCATGCACCTTTGTCCGCAGGCCAAAGTCATTAAAGGTGATATGAATCTGTATGCTAAACTATCACACAAGGTAACCAGCGTGATCGAAGAAAAAGCGCCGGTCATGGAAAAAGCCAGCATCGATGAATTCTACCTCGATATTACCGGCATGGATAAATTTTACGGCGGCTATACCTGGACAGATGAACTTGCACACCTGGTTACCAAAGAAACAGGTTTACCCATTAGCTTTGCCTTATCGGTTAATAAAACGGTCTCTAAAATTGCTACCGGGGAGGGTAAACCACTGGGTAACCTGGAAGTCCCCCAGGTTAAAGTTCAATCCTTCCTCAACCCGCTCTCCATCCGCAAGATCCCTATGCTGGGCGAAGTTACCTTTAACCTCTTATCCCGCATCGGCATCCGCAATATCCAGACGCTTTCTGAAATGCCTGCCGAGATTCTACAGCAGATGATCGGTAAAAATGGCCTTGAACTCTGGAAAAAGGCGAACGGGATAGATAACCACCCGGTAGAACCTTACCGGGAAAGAAAGTCCATTTCAAAAGAACACACCTTTGAGCAGGATACCATAGACATCCCTTGAAATGGCTGAAGGTCTTATATTAATGCATATATCTTTGGTAAATATTCTTTTACATTTACAATGAAAACACTTAAATTCATTACAAATTTTAAACATCTATTAAACGTCAACATAAAATATATGGCTACAGTAGGTTATCTTTTAGGTGCAGGAGCAAGCGCACAATGCATTCCAGTCGTTAATGGGATGTCTAATGATTTAAGAGTAATCGTTGGACAACTTTATGGATATTTTATGCAGTCAGGTGAATACGGTGAAATGTTTTTGCCAAATGGTGCGATAGGAGTAAAAAAAGCAGGAAATGCACTAACAAAACTTAGTGAAATTTGTGAAAATCATTATAGCGTAGATACCTATGCGAAAAAGCTTTTCTTAACAAATATTAATGCATTTGAAAAATTAAAATTGGACTTAAGTCTTTATTTTACCCTTCGACAGATTATCACGAACTCAGATAAACGTTATGACAATTTTTTCTCATCTATAATAACGAGCGAAAACAAATTACCTTCTCAAATCAAAATAATATCTTGGAATTATGATTTTCAATTAGAAAAGTCATACTGCCAATTTAATCCTCAAATTGATATTAATATGGCTCGCGCTCTACTTGGTATTACTGGAATTGCAACAATAAAATGGACATTCAGTTAAGCTGCAATATTTTGTTTATTTAAGTTTCTTCCAAAATCCTCCGGGGATAGATATCCCAGTGCAGAATGGATTCTTTTACGGTTGTACCAAGTCTCTATGTATTCAAAAATAATGAGCGCTGCCTGCTCTTTATCAGTAAACTTATGCTGATATACACATTCAGCTTTCAGCGTCTTAAAGAAGTGCATTCTTGATAGCTATCATTTAATTAATATGCATTCCACTCTTCTATTTTCATATCTACCATCTTCGGTATTGCTTGGCGCAAGTGGCCTCTCAGAGCCGTAGCCGTACGTCTTGATCCTGCTACTCGAAATTCCACTATTAACTAAATACACCTTAGCAGAGTTGGCCATGTCTAATGATAGCTCTTTACTATACGCTTTGCTGACATCTGAGGAATAGTACCCTTTTAACAAAAGTTTCCCATTAGTAGACCGCATAATCTGAGATAACGAATCTAATATATGAAGTGAACTCATCTTGAAAACTGAGGAGTTATATTCACAATAAAGTAGGTATTGGGATTCTGGGTTACCATAAACCTCTGGTTCCGGTTTCCTAGAAGCCTGAACGTTCATTTTCAAACCTTTAGCCCCTTTTGTGGCTTCTTGATTATAGGTTTCCTTTATGGATTCTAATGAGTCAAAGATTCTGGTTGTTAACTGAAGTGAATCTCTTTTGGCGGACTTATCTTTGATCGAGCCTGTTGTTCCAGACCCTTCTGATTTGGTATTTATATGGAAAGGTCTGCGAGTAAAAGTCCATGAAGCATAAATAATAATTATACATAAAAAACTCAGGATTAATATTAATACAAATTTAAGGCTGGTTCTTAAAATGAATTTTCTTTCACCTTGAATTGAGCCTGAACCCGATATTGCTTCGCTTGTTTCATTTGAAAAAGTATCTTTTGAATACTTAGGATGATTGATTTCTTGGAAGGGTAATATCAACGGATCATCTTTCTGAGTTTCAGAAAAAACTTTCTTTTTTTCTAAGTTTAGATCATTTATGTTGTCTGCATTAATTCGAATGGTTTCTGCATAAAGGACTTCTTCTTTACCTCTCTCCTTGCCTAAGCAGTCAATCTGTTGATTCAATACCGGTATCTTTAAGTCTCGTTCAATCGCAATACTTTCCTTTGTAATATTTTCATCAAGGCAAAGTAAATCCAGCCTATTTGTTGCTTCATTAGCGAATTTCCCATTCGGATAAAATTTAAGATAATCTCGAAATAGCTGAATTCTATTTTTTTTTAATGCCAATGTCCAAAGCTTGTGCTCCTCCAGTTCATTGATTTTCCCCCGGCAAATCGGTGCGTATGCAGAAAAGGGATGTAAAGTCATAAAGTTCTGGTACCCAATCACGGTATTCACAAGTTCAGCGGTATAAAAGTCTCGCTCTTCTTTATGCTCGATGTCCCCATAATTATTGTTCTTGCAGAAGAGTACCTCATCTGCTCTATTCAAGTTGTACTGTTGAGGTATGGGAAGCCTATTCTCCCTGCAGAAACTTTCCAGCTCTATGAATATTTCGCGCATGCTGCAGTAGTCGCTATCAATCTCAAGTCCTTTTTCAATGATTTCTAGTAGCCGACCGGTAAAAAATGTTGGTTTATTGGGCGATTCGGACGGGAACATGGCCGGTTCATTCTCAGGTGCAGAAGCCATAATATAGGTACCTTCAAACCCCTGAAGATTGGTTTGAATCAGATCTTTCTTTCCATTCATCATGCCAACAATTGCACCACTATGACAACAGTCCAGTATTATTATTTTCGTCCCAGCATTTGAATATCTAATATACTTCTTGAATTCATCAATATTGATTCCTTCAATCTCAAGATACTTTCTGCTTGTCTGGGAAGTGGATAAGTAAAGCTTATACTCTCTAGCACTAAGTAAGCCGTGGCCGCTATAGTATATGATTAGACTGTGCTTTTTTTTGGAGGTAAGCTCTGCGATGTTTCTTAAATGCTTTTCAATCTGAATCTTATTTTCATTCAATGATATAATTATATTCTCATGCGGTATCCCAATATATTTTTCATCAATTAGGTATCTTTTGAACTGCTCAAGATTGACCTCTACATTTGGAATACTGCATATATCCAAGTCATGGGGGAAAATGCTAGCACCAATTAAGAGCACAATAGTATGTTCGTAATCCAACATGATTAAAGTATTATTGTTCTACCTTTTCAAGAATTTCGCCTACAATCTCCTTAATATCTTGCGCCGAATATTTTCTCCCCCCGTCAATCTTGATATCACCATGTTTCGTTGGAATAGTGATGACGGTCCTGTAATTGGACACATATATTTGCAAGCATTTAACTAACTCTACTAATGGTTTTTCTGCTGCCTCTATAATCGTGCTGATGGATCCAAGAAAATTCCCTACACCCATTTCACCTTCTTTCTTTTCTGTTTCAATCATATAGTTTTCTTCGAGGCCTTCAATGCCACGCGAGGATATATAACTATTTAAATGACTAAGGTCCTGAATGGATTTTTCTTCGGACAAGCTAACAAGTACTTTCATATTAATCAATGTTTAAGTTAAAAATACTGATTTACAGGCTTAATACAGAAAATAGTTTCATAAATCCTTGGCACTTTTATTTTTCCAACAATAAAACATTCAACATTACAAGTAAGTAGTTAAATATCAAATTTATCTTTGCATGATATGAAAGTCGAAGTTTTAAAATTAACTGTAACTTCCTGCATTAGAACTGCTCAACCATCAAAGTCTTTTTAAAACAGTGCTAGAGTATACTAGGACTTATCTTGAAAAACGAAGATCTTTCGATAGTTATAATTTGTAGCAGTAGGTAAGATTTTTGTGAAGCGATTGCTCGTTAGATATATCTATAACGAAAAAAAACTTATCCCGATTTTCTTCTCTTCCTTCAAATTCATAAACTGATTTATGAAGATTATTGCCGGACTTAGAATATTGATACTTAGATCAGGTTTGCCTACATCAAACAAGATTGATAAGCAACTTTAAAAGCAGATTTTTTGTAGTCACTATCCAATAAATCTTTCAATTCGAAAATGAAATCAGACCTATTGTTTTTCAATTCAAATTGTTTTTCGTCACTATATTATGCCATAAGAACCTTGCTTATGGAGAATATCAACAAGTTGCTCTGCATTGTATTTCCTGCAATCTCGAATAATAGCATCAAGAATATCTATTTCTTAGTCTGAAAATTGTGAATCATCAAAAGATCGGGAAAGCGCTATAACTATACCGTCCGACAAATTTAAGGGTGCAGAGACCACATTTAATTGGGAAATAGGAGATTGCTCTAATTCAGTTTTCCCAAGATTATGTGCATACTTAATTTTATTAAAATTATCTTCTGGTACAGACCCAAGTTTCCATCCCTTATAGTTTAACCAGGTAACTCTTTTTAATGTAAATAAGAATGTTCAGATGTAAGATTTCTTATTAATTTAGGTTATTTTTATGCCGATTGTCCTTGAATCTCTACTTCCATCTTGTCCTTTGAAAGGCCCGCATAATATAAATTGGTTAATTCAGATGTCAGAAAATCATCATTCATTAATGCTAGAAAGAGCTTCCTGGAAACTTTTGTATCCAACTTAAGCTTTTTCCCGTCATCGGATAGTCTAAACTTTTTCATGATCGGCTTGTGCTTGGACACAAAGTTTATAACAGTTGCCATTGGCAGTAGCATGACCGGGGAGTTGATTTTAATTTTTAAGATTTTTTTAGCTAGTCTAATGTCATTTGCCATCTCAACAAGTGGAGCAATGTCCTCTAATAAATTCATAGCCTCTATAAGTATGATGTTCTCATTTGCTTGTTTTCGGATTGCATCTTCATAACCAAACGTATCTTCAAGTGCCTTAAGGTTCGTTACAATTAGCGTGTCATCGACCTGTAATAAATCAACAATTGCTGACATTTTTAAGATATCTTCATTTACCTTCACAAAGCGATTATTAGCTTTAAAAAGGCTAAAATTTTTGTTTGCCTTCATAGTACTGAGGTGATGATGTCTTTTATATAAAGTAACACTATCTTGGACGTCACCGATCAGGATTACAAACCCAGTAATGTTATTGATGTCATCTATATCAAAAGAAAATCCTGGTCTTGCGCTATTGGCCAATACTTCACCAAGCATCTTTAGTGTTACAGGCATCTCCTGCAGATCATAAATATAGGCAGCATTCTTCCTCTCATCCGCTTCGGACAACGCCGTAAAGTACAAGTTTTCATTGTCCACAAATTTAAATCTGAGGTATTCCAATAGCATGTCCTTAAGTTCTAATGAGGCATCATCATTTACATCCGCCAGCTTGATCTCTTCGCTACCATCCTGCCTGTTCAAAACTGGATATAAGCGTAATGTTGCCTCCTTACTTATAGAGAGGGCTTTAATTTTTTCTATGACTATTTGTAAATCCATATCAAGAGGTTATTTTGCTAAAAATATTTCATCATCAATTTCCTTAAGTCTCAAATGATCACCCAAAGAAATCTTTGTTCTTCCTATAACTATTATGTTTTTTTTATTTTCTGTAGAATTATTGGCTGATATTTTATAAATCTGATAACCCCAAATGGCAAGTGTAGGGTTAGTATAGAAAAGATTAGTTTTAATATATATCCAGCCTATAAGCACGAGTATAGTAATTAGCATTAAGCAACTCCTTTCTTTATCCATATCAATGCATGCAAGTGGCACAATATAGGTAGCAAGAAAGGTTACAGACTCAAAGTTGATATTGTTCACTTCTGTTACCACCATAGGAGTCATGGTAGTTCCGCTTTCGTAATTACTTTTGAACCTTCCAAAAGAGAATAGACCTACGATCATGCCGAGTCCACAAACCACTATTAAAAAATGATCCTGAAACAGAGACTTTAAGCCAATAAATTTGCTCGAGGTTTCAAAACTGTATGGTATCTTAATAAGGAACAATATCGCAAACAGTAGAAAAAGCGATAAAATGTAAAACTCAAATTTTTGCTTTTTGAAGCCACCTGTTACTGCCATGATAATGTTTTTAGATTTACAAGATTATCCCATAGTAAGCCAATATTATACCCCATAATTATAGAATTAGCTTACTTTACAACAGCTCTATTTTCCTAAAATGTATAGTCATTTGTTTGTGAATAGTCCTATCATAATCGGATTCCGAATCATTCGCTTTCCCGATTAATATCAGTAGCTCAAGCAGTAGAAGAAATGCTAGCCATATCAGGTACACAACTGTTGCGATGGTTGATTCTTTTAGCAGATTAAACATAATCCGAAGCTCATCCAGAAAACCAACGTTACTATTAACCTCTTTTAACAATTGGTCTTCGAGAGTTAGTAACTTGTTTTCTTTGGCTGTTTTCTCTGTACTTAACACTCTTAATTGATTATCGAGAGATGGAAGCTGATCAACCTTCGGATTTTGTATTGATTTTATATTCTTAGAAATAACTTTTTTGAATACCGTATTGGTCGTTGTTTTCTTGGCACTGTCCGTTGTTATATTAGTAACTGGTGTATTACTAATATTTGTTTCTACCGTCTGCGTAGTTGGATGTAAACTTATATCGTCTAATAATTCTTTTCGCTCCTTCTCTTTAATACCTATGGATGCGTTCAATTGCGTAATTTGCTCGCTGATCTCTTTGGTTCTTCCAGGTATTATTAAATCTACTTGTTCCTGATTGCTTTTCATTTTAGCTTTTGCAATGTCATCCTTGAAGATAATTTGATCGATGATGAGCGAACCAATGACAGCCATTAATAAGGCAAGTCCGACACGCGTAAAATTTAGCCATCTATTGGTCTTATCTGCTAGCAAAATCTGACGCTCAATTTGTATAATTATTAAAACAGCTACAACTGCACCAAAAGCACTTCCAATTATATCTAACTTCATATAGGTATGGCAAAAACAATAACCAACAAAAGCCCATACAGTAGATACAATTAGCAATGCAGCAGTGTATTTTTTAACTTTCCTGGTTGAAACTTCGCTACAATTACTAAGAATATAATAATTATATCCGGTTAAAAAGCAACAAAGCTTAAGCCACCAATTCTGAAATTTTCGCATTTAAAATCTTTTTAATATAGTGTGATGAGATATTGCTGACAGTCCATTCATGAAACCACGTGTATAACTGATTATCATTCCTTGACTATCTCCAGTGCTGTTCCGGTGTTCTATTTCAATCTCTAAAACTTTTTGCACATGGCTCTCCGCGATACTCTTTTTCATTTTAAGTTCATCAACTACATCTACCATCCCACTTCTTGCTCTGCTATCAATATGGAAATCTATTTCTTTGATAAAATCTTCATAAAAGGTTTTCACTCTACGTATCATCCGGTCCAGTTGGTTTTTTAATGCCTCAATATTCTGCTCCAGATGTTTTACATCAGGATTCATCAAAGCATCTTCATAACCTTTTGTTTCATGGTTTTTATCCAGAAAATCAAACAATAATTCAATATTATTTTCCGCCTTCTTTATTGGCTGCACATCATTTTTCACTGAAAGATCTTTTTCGTTCTCAATGAATAGATGCTCAGGGATATCTATTGCTCTCGACCCATTATTAGTTTCAGCCATAACCAGCGGATTTGAAGACATCTCTTCAGGCTTATTTTTTCGTAGAAAATCAAACATATTAGATATAAATTATAGGAACTTTGAATTTAGAATGGCCACGTTGGTGACATGAATTGCACAGGGTTATTAATGTATTGTCGCGATATTCCCAAGGAGCTTTAAATTTTTTCAAGGAAATCAGATATTGATATTGTCGGTGGTGTACTTGCAAATCTTCAGCGAAACCACAGATTACACATTTGTTATTATCCCTTACCAAAATCATACTTCGTTTATCTTTCCATCTTCTATCAAATAACAGTGCGCCATAAGAACCATGTTTTTCTGGCATAACTTCTTGATTTGGAGCAGGTTCATTTTTTGTATCTATATATCTACGATAAATTTTCATGGAATTTCATTATAACACTATTTAAACACAGACAAAGCAATGGCAAAAAATTATCAACTATTACATTTTCTAATAGTAATAACTACTCAAAGATAAATTATCAGTTGGTTTTTATTTACGGGAAACCGTAATCTTATAATTATTTTAGTTGTTTAAATCGCCATATTAAGTCATTATTGGATAATAATTTTATGCCAGCATCTGAAAGTTTCAAGTATGTCATTCACTACCGCTTATAACAGCTTAGTGAACAAAATCTGCAGCCGTCGACCTTCATATAAAACTTCTTAGCCTCTTTAATTGCAACCGTACAAAAAAAGAAATCTCCAAGATATTTTTTACTTTCAACCAAATGTAAAAAAGCACAGGATTCGTTATGAACCTCGTAGTGGCCATCACTTTGTGCCTGATTATTTACATAATACTTCTTCATGTTTATTAAGTTGATTTGTATTGATCATATTTAATAAGAGAAAAAACTATTGTTCCCATTTGCATAAGGTCATTCCTTTACTTCTGACCGCTGCTAAAGTCATTTTGACAACTTTAAACTGGCAATTACTTAAACCACGGCAGTTAGGGTTTTGGTGGTATTTTTTAGCGTTGTTGCTCGAACAGATATACACTGTGGTTGTCTTGGTACTCTTGATTTGATTGAAGGAAAAAAGTACAAGGAGTAAAATTATTTTCATATGCAATAATTAAATCTTAATTGTTCAACACCTCAAAAGTATGGATGGCGAGATTGCTTTTATTACGGGAAACCGTAAAGCAAAAAGAATTATACAACAAAATCTATTTAGCTTTTAGTATTAGCAGACAGATATTTATAAAAAATTAAATTACATTAATCTCTAACTCCTTCAGACGACGTAATCAGGTAAATAGAAATGAAATCAATGACTAACAGAGGAAAAACATGAAAATGTGGGATTGCCTTCTTCCAAAGTACGCTTTGAGTGAATTTAACAATCCCAACATGTTCTGAGAGCCCACATTTTAAATTTTATGGAAAATTTATTCTCTGATTGGGATCAATATGGATACACCATTTTACTAGCTCTTATGACAATCTGGCAAACAAATTCTGCAACCATCTGCTGTGGGATAAAAAGTCCTTGCGACTATAAGTGCCGCTGTACATGAAGAGAATTCGCCCAGGTATTTTTTACTGACGATTATTGGCAATTAAATACATGTTTCATCATGAACTTCATGATCACCACTGTTTTGTGCGCGGTCGTTTACGTAATATTTTTTCATACTGTTTAGGGTTTAATAGTATAAACCGATCAAAAGTATATATCTGCAAAAAGCTTTCGTTACGTGAAACCGTAAAGCACAAATTGAATTTAAATAATACCCATGTCTTTGCAATAGACAATCAATTGCTCATTGTTGGAAAATCCCAACACCTCTTTCATCAGGTTAAAGCGTTTTTCAATACTGCTCAATCCAGATGGCTTAATATTGTTTTGCTGCAAATAAAGAGGTATTTCTTTCTGAAGCATTCCCTTGGAAAGCGAAGAGATGATGGTGATATCATAAGCCGTAAACTCGTGAGAATTCTTTTCTTTTATACGCTGCTTTAAATCGATAGAAATGTATTTATTGCCTTTATAAACGCTATCAATAGCGGTCTTAAGGTCTTTAGCATCATTCCTTGCTTTGCGTACATATGCATTGATGGCCAACTCCTTAAAAAGAGCATCAATGATTGCCGGCTTATTTTCTGCTGAGAAAACAATAATTTTTATATTAGGCTGTTCACTTTTGACTGCTTTTATCAGTTCCGTACCTCCAATAATCTTTTGTTGGTTATGATCATCTTCGAAAGAAAGATCTGTAATCAACAAATCATAGGGATCATCATTTTTCAGCGCTTTCCGTATCCAGGTCAATGCATGGTCGCAGTAGAACACATGATCTGCATGTATTATCCCGAGATCTGTTAATGTTTTTTGCAGCGAAATGTTGGCGCTTTCGTGGTCTTCGGCGATTAATACTTTTTTGAACATCATTTATTAATTTAACAAATGGGGAAAGAAATTAAAATTTTCAATCCTTTTTCGGCTATTGTATCAAAGGTAATTGCTCCATGAATACTTTTTATACGGTTTCCCGTATTTGTTAGCCCATTTTTAAATCGCTTTTCTGTTGAAATACCAATTCCATCGTCAGTATAATGAATATGTATATGATTATTTAATTGCTCAAATCTAACAACGACATTTTTTGCGCCGCTGTGTTTTTTCATATTTACCATTAGTTCCTGAAGAATGTGCCCAATCTCATACTTTGCTTGTGCATTTAAATTCTCCCATAGATCTATGGTATTTCCTACAAACACAACCTTTGTGGTTTCAGTTGCGAAAGATTTTAATAACTCCGTTATTTTTTCGTGAAAATTCTCTTCGGTGAATTGCAGTTCTTCGTATGATATATCCCTGGATTTTTCATACATATATTCTAACTTATCCAAAACACGCTCTTTATCTAAGTTGCTCTGGTTTTCGATCTCTGCCATTACTCTGTACAATCCGTTTGCAACTACATCGTGCACTTTTTTTGATGTCTTCAGTTGATTTTCACGAATAGTATTTTTGGCTTCCAGCTCTATCCGCTGTTTCCTCTTTTTAGACCAGAGCATGACGATAACAGATCCTGCAATGACCAATAAGAAAGTACTTAAAATGATGATACGCTGTGTAGTGATCTGGTACTTTTTCTCGCTGTTGTCCTTTTGAAGATTCAGGTTATCCACTTTATTTTTTTCCGCATCATACCTAATTAGCGCAAATTGATTTTTGGCAGTATTACGTGCAGTTTGAATACTATCATCCAATTTTTGATAGGTTTCAAAATACATCTTCGTTTCTTCTGGTGAGCTTAATTTTATTAGTTTTTGTAGTGCTTCACGCTGATCATCAGGACTCTTTAAATTTTTAGACACGTTGTACATCTTTAATGCATATAAAAGAGCCGATTGCGGCTGTTTTATGGCATAATAATCCGATAGGTGAGCGTAACTGGAATTTTGGCCCCATAAATCATTTTCTTTTATTCGGATATTTAAGGCCTTCAGCAATTCGGGAGCAGCATTGTAATTCGAATTATAAAGCCACTTTGTAAAAGACATATTAGTCAATATCCTGGCATACATGATCTGATCGCTAATTTTTGAGGCGATAATGTCATGATAACTTTTAAGAGCTTTGACATAATGTTTGTCATCCCTATAAACTGCAGCCATATCATTTAAAATAGACAATCTCATCCGATAGTCCTCCGCAAATTTTAAAGCTAAATTATAATAGGATAATGCAGCTTTATAGTTTTTTAAATTACGACTGTTTAATCCCAGTTCATTATAATTCGATGAAAGACAGAAAAAATCCTCTGATTTTTTTTCATTTAAAAATTTCAAGGAGGTCAGTAAGCTTTCCTGGCTCCCAAAATAGTCCCCTTCATCAGTTTGAATAGCAGCCATACTGCTATAGGACTGTGCAATTTGTAAACTATCTTTGGTGCTTGTAGTTACTTTATTAAAATAGTAAAAAGCTGAATCTTTGTTTTTTCCTAAAAATGATTCAGCTTTTTTAGAGTTAAGATCTTCAATAAAAGTTTTTTTTTGATGTTTATTACTACAGGACAAAACAAAAAAAATGAAAATTAAGAAAGTAAATGTTTTTTTCAAGAGTATTTTTTTTGAAAAATACAAAAATAAGAAGAAGAAACTTAGGTTTCCTCTTCTTATTTCCTTTCAGTAAATAGGCTTTACCGAATTATTAATTACCTTTTGGGGGGCCTTTAGGAGGCAGGTGACCTGAGTCGCCACCAGTATCAAGTGTACTCTGTGTGGTAGGAGTGGTAGGAGTTGGAGTTGGGTGTCCTGGGCATGCCATTGCTATGATAGCGGCAACGATTAATTCTAACATTATTCAAAAATTAAAGAATGAAATACTCAGTAGGTTCCCCCGAATTCGATCGGGGGATTACTACAAATGCAATTCAGAAGGCCTTCTGAAATTTTTGGGAAGTCTGAGAATCAAACGCGGAAGCTTATAACTGCTTCCCAAACCGGTCACTCGCTAACCGCGTTTTCATCTCTTTATGAAATCAGTTTTGTACATTTAAAGCGTGATAGCTAATCAATGCCTGAACTAATTTCTAATGCAAACATAGGGGCGGTTAAATGATTATCTATCAGAGGATTCCGAAGATTCCAATGATTCCATTAGAATTCCGTAAGTTCCTTAGTAATTCCTAAGATTCCGTTTATTTAATAGCTCTTAATTGATTTGAAAAGGTTTGAAGATTATAAACTAGAGGTAATTCGGACGTATGAAAAGAAAAAAAGTGAGGGAAATTTGCCTCCTAATCTGCTACGTCACACCCCTGCAAAACTGAAAAGGGAATGTATGGATGAGTTTTCCAATCGATATTTAGATAGTGATCAGCATACCTTTACTTCGCTGTTTGGCAAAGGAAATAGTAAGGTTGAATTCTTAAAATTGGTGAAAGATTCTAATCCTGATCTTTTCAGACCTTTAAACACCTATTTAAGAAGGAATACAACTGGTGGAACACATGACAGAAATATTGAACTACTCGCCTGGTTAATCGATTTTAAAGAGAGACCACATCAAGGGGTAGATCCTTACGAACTAGTTGATTCTGAGTGGAACTCACCCTCCACTATGAAAGAAAATATAAGTACGGAGATTAAATTTTCTGAAGAAAAGTCAGAACTGGAGGAAGAATTGATTGGATCTGAAATCAAGATTGATTCAGCTGAGAAAAAAATAGAAAAGGAAAAACAGAGAGGATTGACAATAATAGATGATGATCCCCAGAATGTAGACAAAGGAATCTTCGGCATTCCGCCTAAATTCAACAAGACCATTTTGGCCTTTTTTGCAACATTAGTACTGCTTATTGGTGTCTATATTTGTTACCGTGTATTTTACAATCCGCAATGCATGTATTGGGATAAGGACCATTATCAACCGATAGACTGTGATCAAAAAGTTGACGGTGCTACCATTATCGCCGTAGATACAGCCAGCTTAAAACACTTAAAGAGAATAACAAATCTTTCGTCAATTACTATAAACGATATTGGGAAGGTTCATTATTCGAAGGTGGATAACAAAGTAGAATTTTATACTACTGGCGGGGATAACCCTACAGATCACCGTAAAAGGTTATTGCCATTAAGTAAGCATATGTATGAAAAGTATGTACTCCATAAATATTAGTAATTATTAAAGTTATTTCAATTTAAACCAGACACTTTAATTACCTTTAAATAACATATTTGTCTAATAAAAAACAATAATTACATAAAAGGTAATTATTAATACCTATGTTTGCTTTAAGCATTTATTAGCCATTAATGGAGCAGGAAGAATTCTATAAAGATCAATATGATAAATCTCTCGACCAAAAAAACGAGATAAATATTTCCTTGTCAACGCCTATTGGCATATTGACAGCCTTGATTGCTAGCCTATACTTTGTTTCAACTAACTTCGATTTCAATAATGATCAGAAACTCTCTATTCCTTTTATTATAATTGGAAGTTTGTCACTCTTGGTATTAGGACGTTCAATTTACCACTTGATAAGAGCCTTCTCCGATTTTCATAACGGCTACAATTATGCGTATCTTAACGATACAGATGTGCTAAACGCCTATTACCAAGGTCTGGTTTCTTTTTATCAGTCACAAGCAAGTGTTGTAACAAATGCTACCGGTATCATTGCAGCGAGAGAAGAATTTGATGAATACATCTTGAAAGAATTAATTAATTCTGCGGGAATTAACCAGAAGAATAATAAGTCGAAAATTTTTCAGCGGTTTCAGTGCCATCAATATATGATTTATACCTTAATTTCTTTAAGTTTATTAGTCATTCCATTTGGAATCGATTTTGGGATAAATAAAGGAAAAGATAAAATACACCGGGTTAGGATTGATTCTATCATTCCAATAAAACTTAATATAAAATATAAATAAATTACTGAACGATAAACACAAAACACATTGTTATGGCAGAAGTAAAAAAACCAACACCTCCACCAACTCAAATGATAAGAGAAGGTGTTAATCCAAATACTCCAAAACCAAAGACTACTGCTAATACTAAAACATGAGGATATGCAACGAATTTCAGTAATCTTACAGATAACTTTATGCGCTGATCTATGGAAACAGCAATTACCTAAATTTTAAAAACAAGCCTGCTTGTTTGAGATAATATCTAAATCTTGCTTTTATCCTGCCTTATCACAACAGCACAAAATAAACAAGACTAAACCAATATTTAGGGATGGTAAACAGCATTGCCCCGGGTCAGATTTTAGTACCGATGCCCGGTTTTCTAATTTTATACGGATCAGTTATGGAGGTATTTATGAGGAGGTGATCGATAAAAGTCTGCAGGTTTTAGGAGAGATCATCCGCAGCCTAATGTTATAGTAATGGCTTTCAAATAATCCACCCGGTTAGATTTTTTAAAGACAATTTCCCTGCACTGGTTAAACTGAACGAAGTCTTTCAGCGCATCGATCAGCTGTTCAATGATCGTTTCACTCAGTTCCATCTCCTCAAAATGCAGGTTATGAACGATCAGTACCTTTTGTTTTCGGTCTGCCTTGGCATCCATGCGGGCAATAAATCGATCCCCTGCCAGTATTGGCAAAGAAAAATACCCGTACTTCCGCTTGGCTGCAGGCACAAAACATTCGATCTGGTAATCAAAATCGAAAAAATCCCTTAACCGGTGCCTGAATACATTCAGGATATCAAAGGGGGAAAGGATAAACACTTCGCCCGACAATTCAACCTCGGTAGGCTGATCAGCTAAACTATACAGCGGGGCACTTTTAAGCCCTTCTACCACTACCGTTTGTAATTCGCCCGCAGCAACCATTTTTGCCAGTTCCTTTTTAACTAAATTACCCTTCACGTGACGGGAGCGCCAGGCCATTTCTTTAACCGAGGCAATTCCCAGTGCACCCAGCGTACGTCGGATCACATATCGGGCATATTCTTCCGCTGTCGGCATCGTCAGGTCCGTATCCTCCGGAATTAAATTGACGGGCAGATCATATACTTTTTTGAAACCTTTGGTGCGTGTGATCATCAGTTGGCCATCCAGGTACAGCCGTTCAAGCGCCACTTTAGCTGGCCGCCAATCCCACCAGCCAGAACTCGCCTCCAGCCGGTCGTCATCAAAATCCCCTACCATCAGCGGGCCTTCGCGTTCCACCCGGTCCAGCACTTGTTTCATCAATTGGGTTTCGGCCGGCAGCAGTGTTTTCCTTTTGAGCGCAAAACTTTCTTTCACTGGCAGCGAAAAGCGGAATTCGGCCATGGGGATATAACCTGAATCTGAAGTAAAAAACTCGAAGATTAGCCCTTCTGCCGATAGTTCCTCCAGCCATTCCATCTGGTAATCTGGCACCCGCGAAGCCATCACCTGATGATGTGCCCGCTCTACCACGAAATTCGTGTCCAGCTGCACAAAACCCAGGTGATCGATCAGCCGGTAAACCGCCTCACGGCCTGTTCCAAACTGTGCCTTACTGGCCAGTCCCGCGGCATTAAGGATGATCTTCCGCGCTTGTGCCATAGAAAATAGCAATGGTTCCATTGGAACAAAATAGTAAAATATTTACGCTTTCCTACCTCCCTGAATAAAAAAGAGGCCTTCAGCCATACACTGCTCCAAAATTAGCAGCTAAATTTGGAAGCAGTGTTAGATGAATAACCTCTCTTATTTTATACGTTAAAAGATCACTTTGAAAACCTGATCTGGTATAGGTTATACCCGATCTGCCGCAATGCCTGTACCATCTCCGGATAAGGATGATCAGCAATATCCACAAAACCGATCTGATAATTTTCTCCATCAAATCTGCCGGTATAAGGCTGATCCCCGTATTGGAACCAATGCGTACCTACGATCTGAGGATTACGCAGAGACTCCTCCACATAACCTTCGTAAAGTTTTGCACGCTGTAACTGCGAATATGCATTTCTTAACCCACTATGTGCCAGCCCCCGGTCTGGTGCACCAAAATGGAACTCCCCAATAATGATCGGCTTATCTGCCCCTGCAGGCAAAACCAGGTCCTCACTGCCATAACGGTAATAATTGATAGAAACCACATCACAATACTTCGCCGCTATGCGGAATGCAGCATTCAGACTGGTATCCTGAGGGTAATAGATCCGGTACAGGTTAAAACGGCTCCCCAGGTATAATTTATTCGGTGCGGCTTCTTTCATCGCCATCCGGCAAATTGCATAATAACGGTCAATCATGACTTTGTCAAAAGCAATCATGGTTGAGCCCGCCTTTTTAGGCAAAACAGTATCCGTTAGGATAGTATTCCAGCTCGCATATTGGGTACCCCAGCCTGCGTTAAGTGCCGTAATGGTACCAAAACTGGTTTTTAGATAATTGACAAATACATTTTTCGCCGCACCATCCGGCTTTTGTTTCATACAGGCCGCCGTGAGCCGTAATAGCTTAAGCTCATTGTCTACAAAATAACCCAGACAGAAGGGATCTTTTCCCGTTTTTAGGGCTGCTTTTTGTGCCGCCGCAGTAACCGCCGCTTTAAACCCTGTATCAAATACATCGGGAAATTTGAAATCACGGCCATCAAGGGCCTTGCCCGGATAATCAACGTTTACGGTATAAGGGATCTTTTTCTGTACTGCCGACAAATAAATATCCGGGTCAGACCAGTTGCCGATCGTATTCAGTCCCCACGACCGCATCCTCCTAAACACCGTTTCGGTAGATTTTGAACGCCATTCCGTTCCATATAGATGAAATAGATTAAAACTATAATAGTTAAACGTTTCCTTTCCGTGCTGCATGGTATAAAATGCCTGGTTAACGCCTGAATGTACAGGCAGGTCTTTAAAATACTTCTCCCTGCCGCTAACTTCTGTTACCCCGGAATCAAAGCCCACACAATTGACCCCGTGAGACCAAAACAGACGTCCTTCAGGGTCAACCAGCCACCATTTCCCTGCTAACTTTTCTGTCCTGAAACTTCCGGTTGCCCGCAGCTTAGGGCCTTCCAGCCATCCCCCATAGGAATCAAAAGTTGCCGGCCCTTTAAAGATTCCGAGTTCAGCATTTTCTTGTTCATGGTTCCTTTCCAGTCCCTGATCAGAATGGACCTTACCCGGCCAGTCTGCATGAAGGAACTGTCCATATCCGTCAATAAATGGAAAAAAATCATCCTTCGCTATTGTGCTTACCTCCTGGTATTTCCCCACTCCTGTTACCGCTCCCAGATTAACCGCCAGCTGCCCTGTGGATTGCAGTTCAAAAGTAATAGCCGTTAACGCAGCGGGATTTATCGGGTCCCAGATAGAAGCATTACCTCCCGGAAGCCCTTCCATATTCACAAAACTCTGCTGCACTGTATCCTGGGGATGAATAAACCAGATTTCCAGCGTATCCGTTTCTCCGGGCCGCAATAAAACACTGCCGCCAAACCACCTTTTATCATTTAGCCGGGCACTGACCCTGCTCAATGCAGTGCCTGAATTAGACACCGCCACCTGGATGGCCCTAAAAGCCCTGATATCTTTACAGGACCCGGGCACAGCAATTTGATATTGATAAATACCGCCCTTTGCCGTGCTTAAATGTAGTACCCCGTCCTGCGGCGACCCTTTTACGCCTTTTGCGGGGGGCATTTGCCCCCCGCTATCCTTCCAGGTTACAATAGGGCTTTGCGCAAAGAGCAGCGCCGGGTAAAATAAATGCACAAAAAACAGTAAATAGACTACCCGTATGAGCTTAAACATAGACGATGAATTAATAACCAGGATTCTGAACAAAACTCTTATTCAACCGCATATCCTGCAGCGGTATCGGAAACAGATAATCTGCGTCAGAGAAGTTTTGTATATAGATAGGCAGGGTAACCTGAGGCAAAATTCTCTTCCTGATGATATCGAACCACCGGTCGAACTCAAAACAAAGCTCCCAGCTTCTTTCCTGCAATACCTTACTCTCAAAATCAGTCATCGACAGAGCGGTAGTCGCAAGCGGGTCGCCGGCATTGGCCACATTGCCGTTCGCCCGGTTGATCACCAGGTTAATCGCTGCTATAG